>Ga0335081_10002959_pt1 | contig 26705 bp, 21 predicted proteins | sample Lox_Sample_35_FD_206713 | JGI IMG/M metagenome (GOLD analysis project Ga0335081, IMG submission 206713) | Soil microbial communities from Loxahatchee National Wildlife Refuge, Florida, United States - Lox_Sample_3.5 | ecosystem: Environmental > Terrestrial > Soil > Wetlands | place: USA...
CGGTCACGTGGTCGTCCAGGTAGCCGAACGGGCGGGGGCAGCCGGTGAACCGCTTGCCGTTGACCGCCGCCTGCTCAAAGGCCAGCTTCTGCCGCTCGGCCTTGCGTTCCTGCTCGGCCTTGGCCACTGCGATCATGATCCGGGCGTGCAGCCGTCCGGAGTCGGTGCCCAGGTCGATGCTGCCGTCGACCTCGGCGAACCGGACCCCGGCCTTGTCGAACCGGGGGATCAGGTACTCCAGGTCCAGCGGCTCGCGGATGAACCGGTCCCACTTGAAACACAGCACCGCATCGACCATGCGCGCGTCGACCAGCCGCATCGCCTCCTCGTACCCGGGCCGGTACTTGCCCGGCCTGGTCGGGTCCTTGCGGGTCACGCCGATGTCGTTATCCGACAGCCGGTAGACCACCGTCCAGCCCCGCTCATTCGCCTTCTGCTCCAGCTTGGCCATCTGGTTGGCCACGCCGTGCGCGTCGTGCTTGCCGTCCAGGCTGATCCGGACGTAGATCAGGCAGCGGACCAGGGTGCGGGTCACGCCGTCGGGCGGCCTGTCTTCTTCCGCCAGCCGTATTGCGTCACCGATCGTCATATGTGTTATTATAACGGACAGGAGCCCGGATGCCGCCACTGACATGGCCTCGGGCCGCCCGGCGCCCCGGGCTGCCGCCGTGCCCTCATGCCCTTACGCGGTCCAGCTGTGCAGGAACGCCGCGTCCTTGGCCGCGACGTCGGCCCGGAACATCGGGTGCAGGTCCATCGACGGCGAGTACTTGCTGGCCAGAACCTCGCGGCCCAGTGCCTCGGCCATGGCCCGGACGTGGTGCGGACCCGCGCCGCAGCAGATGCCCACGTAGTTCACGCCGAGCTCGCGGGCCTGCGACGCGAACTGCGCCATCTCGAACCGCGTGCAGGTGAAGGAGTCGAGCGCGATGGGAAAGGCCCGCTCACCGTCCGCCGACCGCAGCGTCTCCATGGTCGGGGCGGCCGCGCCGGTCCGGTACGGCACCGGCTGGACGGCGACGGCGCAGTCCACGGCCTCCCGGATGTCCGCGACGAGCGGCAGCATGGTCAAAGGCCCGCGATCGCAGTTCAAGCCGACCACCTGCGCGCCCTCGGCGGCCAGGATCCGGCACGCCTCCGCGTAGCCGTACCCGTCGCGGGTCTGGTCCGGCTGCGTCGGCGCCAGCGTGACCATCGCGGGCAGGCCCAGGTCGCGGATGACCTCCACCGCGATCAGCGCCTCGCCGAGGTAGTCATTGGTCTCGGAGATGACGAAGTCGACGCCCTCCTCGACCGCCCAGCCGAGCTGCTCGGCGTACATGGCCCGAACGGTCCCGGCGGTCGCCGGGTTGTCCGGATCATAAGCCCAGGTGTTGCAGACATTCCCGGCCACCAGCGCGCCGCCCTCGGCCGCGACCTCGCGGGCTATCCGCACCGCGGCGCGGTTCATTGCCTCCAGGTCGCCCTCACGGCCCACGTCACGCAGCTTCTCCCGGTGCGCGTAGTAAGTGAGCGCCACCATCACGTCCGCGCCCGCGCGCAGGAACTCCCGGTGCAGCTCACGCACGGCGTCCGGGTAGTCGAGCACTACCTCGGGCACGAACGGGCCCGCCTTGATGTAGCCGCGCCGCTCCAGTTCGAAAACATAGCCCTCGGCGCCGAGCACCGTGCCCGTCCCCAGCCGCTCCATGATCGACAAGCTCACGCGCCCCTCCAGTTCACTCACGAAGCCCACCCCTTCCGAAAACCCCGCCGAACCTGGCCGACGTGAATCGCCCGATGTCGTAACGGTGCCCCGCTGCAGCGCGAGCTGGGCCTGCACCCTGCCCATCCAGGGCGCGATCTTGTAGCCAGGTGCGCGCCAGCCTACTCCGGTGTGTCAATATGAGCGGCGGGCCGGGCCCTGCTCCGGAGAAGTTGCGGCTGAAGCACTGGCCGAGGGAGGGAAGCGCTAATGGTGGTGCTTGACGGTGCGTCGCTGACGATCGAGTCCCTCGCGGCCGTCGCTGAGGGGCGGGACGAGGCCATTCTCGCCCCGGCGGCGCGTGACCGGATGGCCCAGGCGCGCAGGGTTGTCGAGGAGGCCATGCGATCGGAGGCGGCCGTCTACGGCCTGACGACCGCGGTCGCCGAGCGGAAGCGCGTCACGCTCGACGCTGCGGGCCGCCGGGGCTTCAGCCAGACCCTGATCCGGACTCACCTGATGGCCCAGGGAACGCCCGCCCCGCCCGCGGTGGTGCGGGCCGCGATGATCTGCCTGGTGAACGGTTACGCCAAGGGCGCGGCCGGGGTGCGCCCCGAACTCGCCGAGATGATCGTCGATGCCCTGAACCGCGGTGTCTCGCCGACCGTGCGCAGCCTTGGTTCGGTGGGGCAGGCTGATCTGGGGCCCCTGGCCGACCTCGCTGACGGGCTGGTCCGCGAGACCGGCTTCGTTCTGCAAGAAAACGAAGGCCTGGCGCTGATCAATAACAACGCCTTCGCCACCGGCTGGGCCGGGCTGGCTCAACTCGCCGCGGTACGGCTGCTCGGGGAGGCCGAGGTCGCCGCCGCGCTCGCTCTCGAGGGGTTCGCGGGCAACCTCAGCATCCTCCATCCCGTGGTCGCCGAGGTCCGGCCCCACGCGGGCCTGGCCGCGGCGAGCGGCCGCCTCCGCGCGCTGCTCGCCGGGAGTTCCCTGTTCGAGCCCGGTCACGCCCGGAACCTGCAGGACCCGCTCACCTTCCGGAGCATCCCCCAGATCCTCGGCGCGGCCAGGGACACCCTGGCCTTTACCCGGGCCACGATCGAGACTGAGCTGAACTCAACCCCGGCCAACCCCGCCGTCATCCTGGCCGAACGGCGCATCGTGTCGGTCGGCAATCTCGACGTGGTTCCGGTCGCCGCCGCGCTCGACTTCGCCCGTATCGCCCTCGCGACGGTGGTGACCAGTGCCGCCGAGCGAACCGTCAAGCTCCTGCAGAGCCCGCTGTCCGGCCTCCCGGCCGGACTTGCCGCGGAACCGGACACCGGCGAGGACGCGCTCGCCGAGTTCGCTGTCGCCGCGCAGTCGATCGCCGCCGAGGCACGCGCGCTCGCCCACCCGGTGTCCTTCGAGGTCGTGAGCTCGAGCAAGGCCGAAGGGATTGAGGACCGCATGACGATGGCCCCGCTGTCGGCGCGGCGCCTGGCCGACATGGCCGACCTCGCTGCGCGGGTCATCGCCCTCGAGCTTTTCGTCGCGGCCCAGGCCATCGACCTGCGCCGGCTTCCCCGCCTGGGTGAGGGGACCGGGCGGGCGCTTCGCCTGCTGCGCGAGCTCGCCGCCTTCACCGGCGCCGGGCAGGCCCCGCCCGCAGACCTCGAGCTACTCGTCGACGCGGTTCGGGCGGGTCGCTTCACCGATGCAGCCGAGCCGACCCCGACGTAGCGTCAGCTGCCCCGCCGCAGCGCACCCTCGCCTCTTAAGTCCCGGCCACAGCGGATGGTCGCCCCGGCGCCTATGACCTGTCAAGAGCCTGTAAATACGTATGAACAAACTGGAAATAATGGCGGAACCGGCTGGCCATGGCTCCGCAACCTGTCCTCCGGACCGTCCTCCCAGGTTAGCTGTTCCGAGATGCTGAGATCATCGTGAATCGCGATCTACGTGGTCTTCAAGTGACCTGACGCCGCTGCGGTACGCCCGCGCGGCGACCATAACGATCCGGTTTCCGAACTAACTCTGCAGTGGTTAGAATGTACAAACAAATGAGCCTAGCCACCGCCGGATGTCGACGATGCCCGAACGCGAACCAAGCTCCAGCGGCCCGATTAGCATCGACCGGACCAGTCCGGTGCCGCTCTACTTCCAGCTGGCTCAGCACTTCGAATCCGCCATAAGATCCGGCGCGCTCAAGGTCGGGGCCCGGCTGGAGAACGAAGTCCAGCTCGCGGAGAGGCTCGGCCTGTCGAGGCCAACCGTGCGGGCGGCCTTCCTGTACCTGGCCAACAAGGGGCTTGTCGTACGCAAGCGCGGCGCGGGGACCGTGGTGGCGAACGAGCGGATCGATCGCAACGTGGAGCTGACCAGCCTCTACGACGACCTGGTGGCCAGCGGCCGGACGCCAGCCACCCGGGTGCTCAAGGCCGAGGTCAGCCACGCCAGCGACCAGGTCGCGGAGGCGCTGCAGTTGCCCGAGCGGGCTCTGGTGATGTCACTGGAGCGGATCCGGCTGGCCGACGGCGAGCCGATGGCCCTGATGCACAACTACCTGCCCGCCGGTCTCGTCCAGCTGAACGTCGAGATGCTCGAGGAGCACGGGCTCTACGAACTGCTCCGCGCGTCTGGCATCGGGCTGTACTCGGCGACGCAGCGGATGGGGGCGAAGAACGCCTCGGCCGCTGAGGCCCGTACGCTCAACGAGACCCGCGGCACGGCCCTGCTGACCATGGAGCGGATCGCCTACGACCAGTCCGGCCGCCCGGTGGAGTTCGCCCGGCACCTGTACCGCGCCTCCCGGTACGCCTTCACCACCAGCTTTCCTCGTCCCGATTCGGCCCTCGGCTAACGGTTCCGGCTCAGGACATAGCCCGGCAAATCCCGGTGTATCAGGCGGGCGGTCTGGCCCTCCGAGTCACAAAGGGCCCCCTCGCGAACTGGAGCGGGGTGAGAGGGAGCCTAGCCCTGCCGGGCGGACGCGCGGCGTAGTCCGCCCGGCAGGCTCCAGAGGAAACGGGGGAATGGGGGTTCCCGATGGATGCCAGCGTGATGTTTCTCGACTGCCCGGCGTATATGGACAAGACCGGTTCGGTCCGGTGCGGGCTGCCCGCCGAGGTACAAGACCGCTACCTGATGAGCTCGACGGACGGCGCGCTGGAAAGCGCGAAAATCCGCTGTCCGCGCGGGCACTGGTTCAACGGCCCGATCGAGTCGCTGACGCTCGAGCAGCGCCCGGCGCTCGCGGACGAGAGGTCTGCTACGCGGAACAGCCGCCGCTAGCGTCATAGAAACCCGCGCCGGCCAGCCCGGGCCCGGTGATGGCGGGCTTGTTGACGCCGCCGCCGCCCGGGTAGGCGGTGTCGAACCACTGGGTGAAGAACTGGCTGAGCTTGTCCTGGCAGGCCGTGCTCCTATTGGGCAGCCAGTGCCGGAAGCCGGCTTCCAGCTGGGGTTCGGTGATGTGGCCGCCGCCGTAGTGGCGCTGGATCTGCCGCAGGGCCTTGGTGAACCTGGCGGTGCCGAGGATCTGCCACAGCGCGATGTAGGCGGCACCAGGCCGCTCGTAGGTGGGGGCGTTGGAGAACAGGCCGAACGGGGTCGGGTTGGACGGGGCGGCCGTCCAGAAACTGCCGGCCCGGGCGTAAGTCTTGTTGAACTGCGCGATCAGGCTGCCGGTGAACGCCTTCTTGCCCGCGGTGGTGCCGGGGCCGCCGGCCTTGGTTTCGGCGTCGCGCGCTGCCTGCAGGTACTCGCCGAGGGTGGCCATGCCCTCCTTGAAGAAGGTCAGGTTGTACCCGCCCTCGGTCACGTTGTCGCCCCACCACTGGTGCATGTTCTCGTGGTAGAGGGTGCCCAGGTCGATCTCGCCGCCGGCGAAGGTGATCATCGTCTGCATTTCCTCTTCGAAGCTCGCGTCGGGAGTGCCGATGATGATGCCGTCGGAGGTGAACGGGAACGGCCCGTTGAACTGGCTCTCGAAGTCGGTGATGTCCTGCTGCTGGTTCATGATGGCCAGGTTCTTCTGCTGCTGGGCCGCGCTGATCGACGCGTCCTGCGCCTGGTAGTACCGGATGCCGTCGCTGCCGGCCCGCGAGGTCAGCGTGTAGTGGCCGACGCTGTTCTCCACCAGGTAACTGGCGATCGGCGCCCGTGAGTGCCAGTGGAAGGTAGCCGAGCCGCCGGAGAACCGCGCGTCGGGCCCGTGGTGCGCCACCGACCCGAGCACGCCGTTCGCCACCGCGGTCAGGCCGGCCGCGACCGTGTCGTAGAAGTCGTAGGTCGGCTTGGCCGTCGGATGGTCGTTGAGCGGCATCCAGTCCTCGCTGCCCACCGGTTCGGTGGTAACGAAGCCGCCGTCGCTCGACCGGAACCAGCCCTCGGTGGTGCCGTCGCCGTCGTTGTGCACGCCCGGCTTGCCCGTATAGCTGACCTTCACGGTGAACGCCGAGCCGTCCCTGATCGGGGTCTTCGGCGTGATGACCAGCTTGTTGGCCGGGCACTGCGTCCCGTTCAGCGAGCCCGCGGCGGCGTCGGTGTCCGGAAGCTCGGGTGAGCACGCCGGGGGCAGCGGGTTGTTCGCCGGGCCGCCGACCGGGTTGTTCTGCGAGGCCTCGTGCGCCAGCGGGTTAGGGTCGTCCTGCCCGTTCGGGTCACCGGGATAGGTCGGCTGGACGAACGTGAAGGCGGCCGCGTGGCCGTTGACCGTGACCGAGTTGACGCTCATGTCGGGTCCGTCCGCCGTGTTCGCGGACTTGTGCTCGAAGTCCAGGCTGAAACTGGTCAGGCACTGCGTGGCCCGGTCGGTGAGCACGACGTGGTTGCCGGGCAGGAACTTGTTCGCCGCACCGTCGTAGACCAGGTGCACGTCCGTGTGGACGCTGGTGTAGCCGCCGTTGCCGGTGTCCGGGTAGACGTGGGCGCCTGCCGGGGACAGCGTGTGAGCGCCGGCCGAGCACGCCCCACCCTGACCGGCAGGGCCCTGACCGGCGGCGCCCTGACCGGCAGCCGCCCAGGTCGGCCCGGCCAGGCCCGCGCCCGCGAGGGCTGATACCGCGGTGACGGCGGTGATCAGCAGTCGGCGTCGTGCCATCGAGACCTCCCGAGTCGCCGTCCGACCATATCAGGACGCTTACGGCCGAACCGGGCCCTTTGGCCATGCTGGAATCCGCTGCCGCCAAGGGTGCGGGTACGCTGCATTGCGGCCGTCACCATACCTCGTTCGGAGCCGCTCGCTCATGCTCAGCCAGGACGTCGTCGATTCCCTGTTCCCGCCGGACCTGCCGGGGCCGGATCACTGGGAGCACCGCTACCCGCCGCGGGACCTGCCCGAAGGGGCGAAGGTCACCCGCTTCGCGCCGAGCCCGACGGGTTTCCTGACCATCGGCGGCGTGTTCGCGGCGACGATCGACGCCGACGTGGCCCGCCAGTCCGGCGGCGTCTACCTGGTGCGCCTGGAGGACACCGACCAGGCCCGGTTCGCCGAGGGCGCGGCCGAGCAGTTCGCCGAGGCGTTCGCGTACTTCTCCATCGGCCCGGACGAAGACGACAGGACCGGCCGCTACGGTCCCTACACGCAGTCCGCGCGGGCGCAGACGTACCTGACCTTTGTCCGTGAACTGCTCCGCCAGGGCCGGGCCTACGTGGACTTCGCGACCAAGCAGGACCTGGAGGAAATCAGCGCCCGGCAGCGGGAGGCGGGAGCCCTGCCCGGCTACTACGGCACATGGGCCATCTGGCGCGACGCCGATCCCGACGAGGTGGCCAAGCGGCTCGCGGCGGGAGAGCCCTACGTAGTCCGCTTCCGCTCCCCGGGCGTCTCGGGAAACCGGGTGAGCTTCACCGACGCGATCCGCGGCGAGCTGTCCATGGACGACAACCGCAACGACGCGGTCATCCTGAAGAGCAGCGACACCGAGCCGCGGCTGCCCACCTACCACTTCGCGCACGCCGTCGATGACCACCTGATGCGCGTCAACCTGGTCATCCGGGCCGATGAGTGGATCTCCTCGGTGCCGCTGCACCTGCAGCTTTTCGACGCGCTCGGCTTCGACCGGGTGCAGTACGCGCATCACGCGGCGCTGATGAAGCAGGATGGCGGCAGCCGCCGCAAGCTGTCCAAGCGCCGCGACCCGGAAGCCACCGTGAGCTTCTACATCGAGCAGGGCTACCCGGCGCCCGCGGTCCAGTACTACCTGCGTGGCCTGGCCAACAGCAGGCTCGCCGAGATGCCGCTGGCCGAGGCGCTGGCCGCGCCGATCCGGCTGTCCGAATGCGGCATCGCGGGCCCGCTGGTGGACATGGTCAAGCTCGACGACATCAGCGGCGACTACGTCGCCACCCTGTCCGGCGAGCAGATCCTGGCCCAGGTGAGCCCCTGGGCCGGGAGCTACGATCCCGCCCTGGCCGAGATCTTGGAGGCCGAACGGGCGCTGGCTCTGCGCGCCTTGGCCGTCGAGCGCGAAGACGTGCCCAACCCGCGTAAGGACCTGCGCAAGTGGGCCGGCTTCCGCAGTGCCTACGGCTTCTTCTTCCCGCAGATCTTCGAGCCGGTCACCGACCCCGCGGACGCCAGGTTCGGCGGCCTGGCCCCGGATCTGGTGCAGGCCGTGGCGGATGCCTTCGCGGCCGGCTACCAGGCGCCCCGGCCGGGCGCCGGGCCGGACGCCGGCTGGTTCGACCAGGTCCGCCGGCTAGCGGCCGATCTGGGGTTCGCGCCCAGCCGGAAGGACTACAAGCAGAACCCGGCCGCTTATCCCGGCTCCATCATCGACGCGTCCCAGGTCATCCGGGTGCTGGTCACCGGTGCCCTGCGCAGCCCTGACCTGGCCGAGGTGTCCCGTGCGCTCGGCACCGATGAGGTCCTGCGCCGCATCCGGGCGGTCAGCGCGGCCTAGGCGCCGGTCAGGTACTAGCTGATTCCCATAGTTCCGGCAGGGGGCTCATCCCTTTTGGCGGGCTGACATCTTGAATTAGATGGTTGATCCGGGTTATGCGGTTGATCGGGGGTACTCCAGTCCACCGAATCAACCACGCAGCCCGGATCAACCACGATAAACAGAGCGAGTTTGGCCTGGCCTGCCCGCTCGGGGTACCTGCGATAGTCGTGATGCCTGAGATGGCAGAGTTGCGCCGGTAACCTGACCGGCGCTCTAATCGCCGCCGTCCCCGGCGCTCTCCTCGGTCTCCCCGGGGGGCCAGGTGCCGATCGGCTCCTGCCGGTACAGGCTGTCCAGGTCCAGCTGCTGGGCGTCCTTCAGCACCACATCCTGCTGCTCCTGCGCCTTTTCCGCCGTCTGCTTGGCCAGCTCAGAGGCCAGGCCGCCGAGCTGACGGACGCCGGTGTCGTCGACGACCTCGTGGCTGCTGGCGAAGATGACGATGCCCTCGACCCGCCGGTCCTTCTGCTCGGGCGGCGACAGGGCGGCGCCCACCTTCGCTCCCTCGGCCGGGTTCGCGGCGCGCGCGGCGAGCTTGTCGCGCTCCTCCAGGATCCACTGGTGGAACTTCATCACCGCGCCGTGCAGGGGCAGGTTCCTGACGTCGTCGTTGGACAGGGTAAAACGCTTGCCCTTGCTGAAGCAGCGGCCGTAGGCGAGCACGGCGGACGACCACAGCGCCAGCGGCATCAGCTGGTCCCGCTCCTCCTCGGGCTTGGCCAGGTCGGCGAGCAGCCGCTTGCAGCAGTCCATGACGAACTGGAGCTCTGAGATGATCGACGCCTGGTCGGCGAGAACTTGCGCGGACGGCACGTCGATGGCAACGGTCGGCATCGGCATCTTCAGATCCTCCCACTCCAGGCTTGCCCGTGATGTCTCACAACGGGACGGGCGGCGGCGCGCTGGTAGCCCAGCGGATGGCGCGGACCATGGCGTGCCCGGCCGGGCGGACCAGCACAGTCTCGGTTACCGGCAGCCGGGGCAGCCGCAGTGGCCGCCGGGCCCAGCCGGGCAGCAGTGACACCGCGGCCGCGGCCAGCACCCCGTAGGGCGCCCGCGCGAGCGCCGGTAGCGGCGGGCTGAGCAGCAGGAACCGCGCCGCCTCGCGGGCCTGCGCGGTCGCGGCCAGCTCGGCGCGGTACCGGGCGATCCGGTCGGCGAGTTCGGCCTCGGTGCGCGGCGGGTCGGGTACGCCAAGCTCGGCGCCGATCCTGGCCATGTCGGCGACATAGCCGTCGCGCCCGGCCTGGTCCAGCGGCCGGGTGCCGAACCGGGTGTGGGCGCGCAGGAAGCTGTCCGCCTCGGCGATATGCACCCAGGTCAGCAGGTGCGGGTCGGAGGCGGCGTAGGGGCGCCCGTCCGGCGCGGTCCCGGTGACGTGCTCGTGCACCGCGCGGACCCGCGCGATCGCGGCCCGCGCGTCGTCCGTCCGGCCGAACGTGGTGACGGCCAGGAAGTAGCTGGTCCGCTGCAGTCGGCCCCACGGGTCGCCGCGGTAGTCGGAGTGCTCCGCCACGGCCGCCATGGCCAGCGGATGCAGCGACTGGAGCAGCAGCGCCCTGATCCCGCCGATGAACATCGACGAGTCCCCGTTCACCTGGCGGACCGGCCGGTCATCGGCGAACCAGCGCTCGCCCGCGCTCAGGTGGATCTGCTGCCGCCGGTCGCGGCCCTGCGGCCCGGCGACCCGCTCGAAGATCGCCGCGCCCACCCGCGCACGGAAGCTGTCCACCTTCCCATTATCAGTGCCGCCGAAAATCGTTTTGCCGCAGGTGCCGGGCCTCCTAGGCTGGAGGAGACCCAGCCAAGGGAGGCGAGATGCGCCAGGCGCTCATGTCCATCACGAAGGTTTCCGTGACCTCGAGGGGTATGACGCTTGACGCGACGAACGCTCAACCTCGGCATCCTGGCGCACGTCGACGCCGGTAAGACCACGCTCACCGAGCGGTTGCTGTACGCCGCCGGTGTCATCGGCGAGATCGGCAGCGTCGACGCGGGCACGACGCAGACCGATTCACTGGCGCTCGAGCGCCAGCGCGGGATCACCATCAAGTCCGCCGTGGTGTCGTTCGCCGTCGGCGGCGTCACCATCAACCTGATCGACACCCCCGGCCACCCCGACTTCATCGCCGAGGTGGAACGGGTGCTGAGCGTCCTGGACGGGGCCGTCCTGGTGATCTCGGCCGTCGAGGGGGTGCAGCCGCAGACCCGTGTCCTGATGCGCGCGCTGCGCCGGCTGGGCATCCCGGCGCTGCTGTTCGTGAACAAGATCGACCGGGCCGGGGCGGGGGAGGAACGCGTGCTGCGGGCGATCGCGGCCCGGCTGTCGCCGGCCGTCGTTCCGATGGGTTCCGCCTCCGGGTTCGGCACGCGCGCGGCGGGCTTCACGCCGTGGGGGGAGGCCGACGCCGGCGCCCGGGCCCGGCTGGCCGAGATATTGGCCGAACGGGACGAGGGAATCCTCGCTGCCTATATAGACGACGAGCTGGGCGTGCCCTACGCCCGGCTACGCCAGGAGCTCGCGGCACAGACGCGGCGCGCCCTGGTGTACCCGGTCTTCCTGGGCTCCGCGGTCACCGGCGCGGGCGTGCCGGAGCTGATGGCCGGCCTGGCCGGGCTGCTGCCGGCCGGGACAGGCGATGCCGGCGGCCCGGTCTCCGGCCGCATCTTCAAGATCGAGCGCGGCCCGGGCGGTGAGAAGCTCGCCTACGTCAGGATGTTCTCCGGAACCATCCGCACCCGCGACCGCCTGCGGTTCAGCGTCAGTCCGGAAAGCAGCAGCCGCGAGGGCAAGGTCACCGCGATCGGCGTGTTCGAGCGCGGCACCGCCACACCACGGGCGTCCGTCTTGGCCGGCCAGATCGCCAGGCTGCGCGGCCTGGACGAGATCCAGATCGGCGACGAGATCGGCGATCGACGGGGTGTTCGGGGGGGCTCGGGGGGGATCAGGGTTTCGTCCCCCCCGGAGCTAGCAGAGCCAAGGGCCGTCCAGCCGCAGTTCGCCCCGCCGACGCTAGAATCGGTCATAGCGGCCCGGCGGCCTGCCGACCGGGCCGCGCTGCACGTCGCCCTGGGGCAGCTCGCCGAGCAGGACCCGCTGATCAAGGTCCGGCAGACGCCCGGCGAACTGGCGGTCTCGCTCTACGGGGAGGTGCAGAAGGAGGTCATCCAGGCGACGCTGGCCGATGACTTCGGCATCGAGGTGACGTTCCGCGAGACCACGACGATCTGCATCGAGCGCCCGGTCGGCTCGGGCCGGGCCGGACAGCTGCTGGACGCGCCGGGCAACCCGTTCCCCGCCGCGCTCGGGCTGCGGGTGGACCCGGCGCCGCCCGGCTCCGGCGTCGCGTTCCGGCTCGACGTGGACGTCCGCCTGGTGCCGATGTACGTCTACAAGACCGCCGGTAACTTCGCCGCGATGATGACCCAGTACGTCACGCAGGCACTGCGCGAGGGCCCGCACGGCTGGCAGGTCACAGACTGCACCGTGACGATGTTCGACTGCGCGTACATCTCCCCGTCCACCACGGCGGCACACTTCCGCAAGCTCACGCCCCTGGTCCTGAGGCCGGCGCTGGACCAGGCGGGCACGGTGGTCTGCGAGCCGATGATCCGGGTCAGCCTGGAGATCCCGGCTGAGACCGTCGGTTCCGTGCTGGCCGCGGTGGCCCGGCTCGGCGGGACAGCGGGAACGTCGGCCCGGCAGGCAGACCTCGCGGTGCTCGAGACGCTGCTGCCAGCCGTCCGGTCGCAGGAACTCCAGCGTCAGCTGCCCGGCCTGACCAGCGGCGAGGGAGTGGCGGAAACCAGCTTCGGCGGCTACCGACCGGTGGTCGCCGCCCCGGCGGAGGTGGCCCGGCAGATCGAGGCGGCGTGCCGCGAGCACGGCTTCTTCTACGTCACCGGGCACGGCGTCGCGCCGGACCTGCTGGCCCGGCTGACCCGGGCCTGCGCCGCGTTCTTCGCGCTGCCGCAGGCGGCCAAGATGGAGATCGCCATGGCCCGCGGCGGCCCGGCCTGGCGCGGATACTTCCCGGTGGGCGCCGAACTCACCTCCGGTCGACGCCGCACCGGGTGCGCAACGCCAGCGGCCGGGACCGGTTCTCCTTCCCGTTCTTCTCCAATCCCGACTTCACCGCCGAGATCCCGCTGCTGCCGGGGCGGGCCGCGGTCGCCGACGGCGGCCAGCCGCGCTGGGACGGGCAGAACCTGCACGCGTTCTCCGGTACCTACGGCGACTACCTACTGGGCAAGGTGGCCAAGGTATTCCCGCAGCTCCGCCGGGAGGTACTGACCGACGAGGCCCGGTAACGCGGGCTGCTCGGCCTGCAGCTGCCTGACTACCTCGAGCGCCTGGCTGACGTGCCCGTCGATGTTGGTCATCGAGTTGAAGACGTGTCGGACCGTGCCGGTGCGGTCGATCACGTAGGTGACCCGGCCGGGGAGCAGCGCCATCACGGCCGGCACCCCGTACGCCTTGCGGACCCGGCCGCCCTGGTCGGCCAGCAGCGTGAACGGCAGCCGGTGCTTGCTCGCGAAGCCGGCGTGCCGGTCCGCCGAGTCGGAGCTGATCCCGATCACCTCCGCCCCGGCGTCGGTGAACGTCTCGTGGCTGTCGCGGAAGGCGCACGCCTCGGCGGTGCAGCCGGGGGTGTTGTCCTTGGGGTAGAAGTACAAGACGATCACCCGCTCGCCGAGCCGGTCCTGCAGCCGGACCTGGTCTCCCGATTGCGACGGGAGGGTGAAGTCGGGGGCCTTGTCTCCGGCCTGGATGCCGCGTGCCACGCTGGGCCTGCCTCTCTGGTGGTCCCCCTCGGGTCCCAGTGTAGTCAGGGTTACAGTGCGGCTATGGAACCCGTACGCCCCGATGACGAGGCGGTCGCGGCCTTCGCCCGGGACGGCGTGGCCTGCCTGCGCTCGGTCCTGGACCCCGGCGAGGTGGCGGCCGCGGCCGCCGCGATCGACGCGGTGCTAGCCCGGCCCGGGCCGCTCGCCCAGGTGGCCAGTGCGCCCGGTGATCCCGGCGCGTTCACCGAGGATTTCTGCCGGTGGCAGGACATCGGCGAGATCGAGCGGCTGGCCCGGCACTCCCGGGTGCCCGCCCTGGCCGCCGCGCTGATGGCCACGCCCCAGGTCCGCTTCTACCACGATCACGTCCTGGTGAAGGAGGGCGGGACCAGGCAGCGCACGCCGTGGCACCAGGACCAGCCGTACTACAACGTGGACGGCCGGGGCGTCAGCGCGTGGATCCCGGTGGACCCGGTGCCCGAGGACGGGTGCCTGGAGCTGGTGGCGGGCACGCACCGCGGCCCGTGGCTGATGCCGCGCACGTTCCTGAAGTCCGAGGCCCGCTGGTTTCCCGAGGGCAGCCTGGCCGAGTTGCCCGACATCGACGCGGATCCGGCCGCGTTCGACATCGCTGCGCTACCTGTCCGCGGACGCCAGGCACGCCTCGCGCGCCTGGCGCACCTCGCCACCCTTCGGTGACCTGGACGCCGGGCTCCCGGCCGGCGCTGAGATGGACCATCCCCTGTTCCCCGTGGTCTGGCCGGCCTGATGGCGGACGAACACCCAGCCAAGCACCGGGTCCACCTCGGGGCCGTGCAGGAGACGCCGCTCGCTGGAGCGGTTCGGGCTCGAGGTCAGGCAGTCCGCCACGATCACCCGGCCGCCCCGGGCCATGCGCGCTCAGCTACCCTTCGGCTACCGGCACATCGTCCCGCTGGCCGATCCGTTCCTCGGCAAGGCCATGAATCTCACCTTGTTCCGAGCCAGCTCCCCGGCAGCGGGCGGCCGCGCTGCCACGACGCCGGACGACGGGCCGACGTGAGCGGTTCCGAATCGGGATAACTGAGCCGGTGCTGGCGCCAGGAGCGCATGGGTTCGGCGAGTTCCATGTCGGCGAAGAAGGCCGGCCAGTCGCCGGGCCCGTATCCGGCGCCCAGGTCGCAATGATGCAGCTCCACTTCTGCCAGCCGGCGGGTCAGCAACTCGGCGGCGGGAAAGAAATCCATCCCGTCCAGCATGCGCACCGGGACCTGCCATCCCGCGTCGGGCAGCTGCCGGACCACGGTACGCAGCGCCATCGCCGAGTCGGCCAGGTCGGCCGCGTGCTCGGTCGCGCGCCTGCCCGCGTCCTGCTCGATTCCTGCCTCGCGGTCCTCGGCGCTGGCGTAGGCCGGACGGTCCTGCCCGGTCCGCACGCCCACCAGGACAGTCCGCATCCCGTCGGCGTTCCTGGCCACGTGCGCCAGGACATGCCCCCGGGTCCATCCGGGGAGCATCGACGGAACCCGCAGGTCTGGATCGGTGATGATCCGCGCCGTGCCGAGCAGGCGCTGCGTCGCCTGGTCGATCTGGTCACTGAGCTCACGTAGTGCGGCGTCCATCAGCTCACTCTAAGGACGCGATTCGGGCAGGGCCAGTGCTTTCGGCCAGGGTGGCCCGCTACAGAGTCTCGCGGAACGCCTGCGCCGCCTCGGCGGCCTGCTCGGCCAAGCCCGTGCCGGGTAGGTCGGCCGGCGCTGGCTACCGCGCCCGGGCCGAGGTGCCCCGTGCCATCAGCTCGATCGGCAGTTCCTGCCGCAGCGGCCGGACCCGCTCCCCGCGCAGCAGCGCACACAGCCGCTGCGCGCCTTCGGTCCCGCTGCGGGCCAGCGGCTGGCGGATCGTGCTGAGGTTGAGGAAGGCCGCGGACTCGATGTCGTCGAAGCCGACCACCGACAACTGGCCAGGGACCGCCACGCCGAGCCGGTCCGCCGCGGCCAGCACGCCGATGGCCTGGGTGTCGGAGGCGGCGAAGATCGCCGACGGGGGATCGGGCGTTTTCAGCAGTTGCGCCGCGTGCTCGGCCGCGACGGCGGCGTCGTGCGGGCCGCGCCGGATCAGGCCCGGCTCGACGTCGATGCCCGCTGCGGTCAGGGCCTGCTTGTACCCGCGCAGCCGGTCCGCGGAAGAGGTGAAGCCCAGCCCGGCAGGGGGCATGTCGCCGACGAAGGCGATCCGCCGGTGCCCCAGGCCGATGAGGTGGCCGGCCGCCAGCCGCCCGCCGGCCACGTTGTCGACGACCGTCTGCGGCACTCCGGGGTTGGCCGCGTCCACGCTGACCAGGCCGACCCCGGCCCGGGCGAACTGGCCGAGCTGGCCACGGGACAGCGGCAGGCAGACGGCCAGCACGCCGTCGGCCCGGTGCGTCGGCAGCAACGACTCCAGGTGCCGGTCCCGCTCGGCCGCGCTGTCCACGTTGCACACGATCGTGTCGTAACCCTGCTTCTCCAGCACGGCCAGCGCGCTGGCCACCCGCACGACCGCCGACGGCCTGGTCATGTGGGCGACGATGAGCGCCACGGTGTGCGGCGTGCCGCGCACCAGGGCCGCCGCGGCGTGGCTCGGCCGGTAGCCCATCCGTTCGATCGAGTCGAGCACGGCCCGCATCGTGGACTCGCGCACCTGGTCGCTTCCGTTGAGCACGCGCGAGACCGTGCCCACGCCCACGCCGGCGTCGGCGGCCACGTCCGCGATGGTGACACGGCGATCGCCGCCAGAAGCGCCCACGGAGGTCGTCGCACCCTGGAAACGTTTCCACGTCAGCGCGGCCTCATCAGGTTCGCTCCGCGCGGCGCGGTCAGGCTCCGGGCCGGACCCGCCGGTGCTCTCGCCCAGCCGCAGCCTGGCCGGCACCACTTCGCCGGGCTGCTGATCGGGTCCGTGGTCGACCTGGCGCAGCGCCCGGTCCACTACCCGCCCGGCGATGTCGTCGACCGGGATGGCCACGGTGGTCAGCCGCGGGTGCATCAAGGCGGCGGCTGCGCTGCCGTCGAATCCGGTGACGGCGAGGTCCCGGCCGATCCGCAGCCTCAGTTCGGCGGCCACGCTGTAGATCGCCCCGGCGAGCCGGTCGCTGCCGCTCACGATGGCGTCCGGACGCAGCCCAGGCCGGCCCGCGGACAGCAGCGACCGGATCTTCCTGTGCGCGTTGCCGTCGTCTACCAGCAGCATGTCCGCCAGGTCGGCGGAGATCCCGGCGGCGGCCAGCCCGTCCCTGAACCCGGCGGCCCGCTCGGTATCCCAGGAGTTCGGCGTCCGGTAGCCGGCGAAGGCGATCCGCCCGAAGCCCCGGGCCACCACGTGCTCCACGGCCGCGGCGGCGGCGCCGCGGTTGTCGATGTCGACCCAGTTCTGCGGGAGCGCCGGCCCGGTCCGGCCGAAGCACGCGAACGGCATCCCGGCCTCGGTCAGCAGCCTTACCCGCGGGTCGTCCGGCTGCAAATCGGACAGCAGGAACGCGTCCACGCTCCGGCTGGCGATCAGACGGCGCATCTCGTCCCCAGGATCGCCTTCCGGCACCACGACCACCAGGCTGTTGTTCCGCCGCGCGCACGCCGCGGCCAGCGACTGGAGGAACTGCTGCATGAGGTAGTTGCCCGGCATCAGCTGCATGTGGGGCATAACGTAGGCGACCTGCCTGGTCCGGCGCGAGCGCAGGCTCCGTGCGCCGTGATGCGGGTGGTAGCCGAGCGCCTCCACCGCCGCCAGAACCCGGGCCCGCGCGGCGTCGCCCACCCGCCCGCTGCCGTTGAGCACGTTGGAGACGGTCTGCCGGGATACGGCGGCGGCGCGCGCCACGTCCTGGATCGTTACCTGGCGTGCGGTCGCGGGATCAGCCGGTCTGGCCTGGCCTGATCGAGACCTAGTCACGTCGTCACCGTACTGCCAGCTCGATTCACCTCTTGACAGGGTGCAGTCGCGGCGCTTCGATATGGTAGATCGTTCTAGCATGCTATCGCGGAGACCCGTCCGTGCTCGCGGCGGTATCTCCCCGGAGACCGGATCGCGGCCCGGGTCTGCGGCGGGCCCGGGCCGCGATCCCGCGTTCATGGCGTTCCGCGGGTGTTGATCACCCGGTCCGCGGTGATGCCCGCCCGTTCGGCCCGAACCGTGCCGTTGACCAGCCAGTCCAGCTGGCCGGGGGCATGCGCGTCGGTGTCGATGGCGAATAGGCAGCCGGCTTCGGCGGCCAGCTTCAGCAGCCGGTCCGGCGGGTCGGAGCGCTCCGGCCGGCAGTTGATCTCGACGGCTACGCCCGCTTCCCGGCAGGCCTCGAAGACCGTCGCAGCGTCGAACTCCGACTCGGGCCGCCGGCCCCGGCCCTGGCGGTTGGGGCCGATCAGCCGCCCGGTGCAATGCCCGAGTACGGTCACGTGCGGGTTGCGGACCGCGGCTACCATGCGCCGGGTCATCGGCCCGGACGGCATCCGCAGCTTGGAGTGGACGCTGGCCACCACCACGTCGAGCCGGGCGAGCAGGTCCTCGCGCTGGTCGAGTGAGCCGTCTTCGAGTATGTCCACCTCGATGCCGGCCAGGATCCGGAACGGCGCCAGCTCCGAGTTCAGCTCATCGACGAGTCGCAGCTGAGCCTCCAGCCGCGCCGCGGACAGGCCGTTGGCCACGGTCAGCCGGGGGGAGTGGTCGGTCAGCGCGATCCACTCGTGCCCGAGGTCGCGGGCCGTCTCGGCCATCTCCCGGGGCGGGCTGCCGCCGTCGGACCAGTCCGAGTGCGTGTGGCAGTCACCGCGCAGCGCCATCCGCATCCCGTCGGAAACCGACGGCGGCTGGTCCGCTACCAGGCGGGCCAGGTAACCAGGCACAGCACCGCGGGCGGCCTCGGTCACGACCTGAGCGGTCGTATCGCCGATGCCCTTCAGCGCCTGCAGGGTGCCCGCCTGTATACGGAGATCGAGTTCGCCCGCGGGCAGGGCGGCGAGCACGGCGGCCGCGCGGCGGAAGGCCTGCACCCGGTACGTCGGCGCGCCGCCCCGCTCCAGCTCGAACGCGATCTGCCGCAGCGCCTGGAGAGGATCCACGTCCGGACTCTACCCACGCCCAGGCAGAACTGAGCGCGTGCAGTGACGATGCCCGGACCGCTCGACTAGGCCGCGGGCGGTGGCCAGGGGACCCAGCGGGTGCGGATAGTGACGCCTCCCCTCGGCCGGCCGCCAGCCAGGGCCGCGACCCGGACGCAGAAGTGCGACCACATGTTCAGCTGGATCTCCTTGGCCAGCCGCAGCTTGTTATAGAGCAAGGCGGCGAGCCAGTCCCCGGCCCGGGCCCAGGACTCGATCTCGAAGCCGAGGGCGTCCCCGTCCTTGGCCGCCCGGAACTCGATCTCCCCCGCCTCCAGATGCCCGTCCAGGGTGGCTAGCCGGAAGGAGTCGGGTACCCGGCGGACCACCCGGACCGGGCCGTCCCACGGCCCCGGCATCCGCACGACGAATTCGTCGCCGGATTCCAGCCGGCCGCCGGCGCCGCCGGTCCTGCGGAACACGGCCATCTCGGGGGAGGCGCGGTTCATGTTGGCCGCCACCAGGTCGATCAGCGCGGCCGGCGTCATCGTGCTGTTCGCTATCCGCACTGCGTAGGTCCGGTGCAGCATAGGGCCGGTACCCACGTCGAGCGGCTGGAGCCGTTCCTGCGGCGTGCCCGCTTCCCGGCTCGGCAGGTCCGCCCGGCCCCCGGCCTCCTCGGACCGGTGCAGCGGCGTCGTCCGCCACATGTACCGCCAGCTGACCAGGGCGATCCCGACCGGCCAGCGGAGCACGATGCCTAGCTGGTCACGTCCGCTCGTCGTCGTCATGATCCGGTGGTCTTACCCCCGGGTGCTGTTTTATGCCGTGGGTCCGGGTAAGAAGCACCGGATGACCACGGGAGAAGCGCTGGGGCGTACCGGCCTGCGGGGCGCGCACCTGCACGCCGCGTCGATGGGGGCGATCGGATTGTGCGTCGGATTGTGGATCCGCGCCAAGACAGTCGACCAGGATGAACGCGGCAACGCCGAGCGGCGGGCCCTGTTCGTCGGGTTGTGGCCCCCCATGTTCTGGCTGATCGGCGACGCCATCGAGAGAGCCGGGTAGTGCTCCGGCAGCTGTTCGGCTCGGTGGACGAGGCTGCCGTGCTCGACCAGCTGCGCCACCGCCAGGTCAACTACGATCCGGCCCGGGCTCCGCAGGACGGCCGGGCGGACGGGCACTGGCACGTCGATTCCGGTGACATGGTCATCGGCCGGGAGCCGCCCGGTCCGCCGGTGCCCGGCGGCGCCTGGGAGACAGGGTGCGCGCTGGTCGGCCAGTACGAGTTCGCCGACCCCCGCATCGTGCGCGCCGTCTACCGTCGCGGCAGCGACCTGACCGGGCGTGACATGCTGCTCGAGGGCCGGTTCTCCGGCCTGCGGTTCTACCTCGGCGTCCGGGTCACCGCGCTGATCGACGAGACCAGGGATGCCGAACGCGCCTGGGGCTGGAGCTATCAGACCCTGCAGGGGCATCTGGAACAAGGACGCCTCAGCTACGAGGTAATCAAGGACCTGGCCACCGGCCGGGTGGTGTTCCGCGTCTCCGGCTACTCGCGGATGGCGCCCATCTCGAGTCCGGTCGTGCGCTGGGGGTTCCGTCTGTTCGGACGCCGCACTCAGCAGCGCTTCTACCTGGCGATCCAGCGCCGGATGCGCCGCCTCGTGCAGGCAGCCCTGCGCGGCGAGCCGCTTCCGGCCCCGGCGGTCCGAACCGACGGCCTGGTCCTTGCTCCGTCCGGGACGAGGCCGCATCCCCTCGAGCGGCTCGCCCGTTTCTGGCTGCACCCGGGACGGTGAGCCGCACCCGGAGCGGTGATCCATCTCCATCGTTTCTCCACATGATCTGCATCTCGATTCCACCTCCGCCGGGTTAGATAGCGCGGCGTTCGTGCCGACGGGCCTGCGTTGCCCGTTCTCTCCCTTCTCCGGAGCCTCGCGATGATCGTCAGCAGGGTGGCCGAACGGGCCCGGCTCGACGCTCTCCTCACCGCGCTGGCACGCGGTGAGGGCGATGCCCTCGTGGTACACGGGGAGGCCGGGATCGGCAAGACGACCCTGCTCGAAGCGCTGGTCGAGCGCTGCGACGGCGCGTTCACCGTCCTGCGGGCCTGCGGGACCGAGACCGAGGCGGAGCTGGCCTTCTCCGCGCTGACCGACCTTCTCTACCCCGTGCTCCGCCGGCTGGACGCGCTCCCGGGGCCGCAGGCCGCCGCGCTGATGGGCGCGCTGGCACTGGAGGCGCCCGCGCCAGGTGACCGCCTGGCGGTGTGCGTCGCCGCGCTCGGCATGCTGCGGGCCGAGGCCAGGAACCGGCCGGTCCTTGCCGTGGTGGACGACGTCCAATGGGTCGACGCGTCCTCCCGGGAGTGCATCGAGTACATCGCCCGGCGCGCCAGCGGGCCGCTCGCGGTCGTGCTGGCCGCGCGGGACCCGTGGTACCCGCCCGAGCGCATCCGGCTGCCGGATCTGCCCGTCGGGCCGGTTGACGACGCCGCGGCGGCCGAGCTTCTGCGACAGCGCGCTCCGGAGCTGGTGCCCCCGGTCGCGGCGGCGATCGCGCAGGCCGCGGCGGGCAACCCGCTGGCCCTGGTCGAGCTGCCCGCCACGCTGACCGCTAGCCAGCGGGCCGGCGTGGCGGCGCTCGAGCTCCCGCTCGGACCCGGAGGCCGGCTGCAGCGCGCGTTCGCGGGCCGGGTCGATGCACTGTCCGGGCCCGCGCGGCAGGCCCTGCTCGTCGCGGCGGCGTACGCGGGGATCGAGCTGCCCGTGATCGCGGCGGCGTGCCGGCGGGCCGGGACCGACGCCGGGCAGCTGGCGGACGCCGAGGCGTCCGGGCTGGTGCGGCTCGCCGCTGGTGAGGTGACCTTCGCGCACCCGCTGATCCGCGGCCTGGTGTATTCGGAGGCGCGGGCAGGCGACCGCCGCGCCGCGCATGCCGCCCTGGCCGCGGTGCTGCGGGATGACGACGACCGCCAGGCGTGGCACCTGGCCGCGGCCACGGTCAGGCCCGATGAGGAGGTGGCGGCCACCCTGGAGCGGGCCGGCGGCCGGGCGGTGGCGCGCCGGGCCTACGCCACGGGCTCGGGCGCGCTGGAGCGAGCGGCGCGCCTCTCGCCGGATCCGGAAACCGCGGGCCACCGCCTGATCACGGCCGGTCAGGCAGCAGCCGCCGCGGGCCTGGCCGATCGTGCGCTCGCCTTGTTCGCCGAGGCGGCCGGGCTGACCTGCGACGGAGAGCAGCGCGCCCGGGCGCGGCAGCTCCATGGCCGGCTGCAGATCTGGCGGGGCCGCGCCGCCGAGGCCACGCCCCTGCTCGTCGGCCAGGCCGACCGTGTCGCGTCCCGGTGGCCGGTGCTGGCGGCGGAGATGCTCGCCGACGCCGCCAACGGCGCGACCACAATCAACTCCTATCTCGAGGCCGAACAGCTGGCTCAGCGGGCGGTCGGCCTGCTCGGCGACGCCGGCGAACCCGCCGTGCGCGCGGCGGTGCTGACGATGCGCGGCTGGACCCTGATCCTGCGCGGCAAGGCGCCCAAAGCCCGGCCGGTGCTGGCCGAGGCGTTCCGCCTCGCGGAGGGCCTGGACAAGCTCGGCCCGGACTGGCCATGGCTGCACATCCTGCTCAGGACGCGCATCCCGCTCGGGGAGTTCGAGCAGGCGCGAGCCGAGAACGACGAACTGTGCCGGCGCGCGCAGGAAGCAGGTGCCCTGGCCACGGTGAGCGCGGCCGGGCTGCTGGTGGCCGACGCCACGTTCCGCCTCGGCGACTGGGAGGCCGCCGACGCTGCGGCCCGGCAGACCTTCCAGCTCGCCGGGGAGGTCGGCCATCGCCACATGGCGGGCTGGGCGCTGACGATCCGCATCCGGATTCTAGCCGCTCGCGGGCGGTCCGAGGAGAGCCGCGCCGCGGCCGCCCAGGCGCTCGCGATCGCCGAGTCCGACCGGATCAGCACCGGCCTGCGATTCGTGCACGGCGCCCTCGGGTTCCTCGAGCTCGGACTGGACCGGATCGACGCGGCCATCTGCGAACTCGAGACCGTCGAGCGGCTGACCCAGGGCTCGGGACACGAGGAACCGGTGATCGTCCCGTGGGTCTCCGATCTCGTAGAGGCCTATGCGCGCCAGGGCCGGGAGGGCGACGCCCGCCGCGTGCTGGCCCGGCTCGAGCGCCAGGCGGTCTGCAGCACCAGCCCGGTGGCCGCCGCGGCGGCGGCGCGCTGCCGCGGCCTGCTCGATGACGACTTCGACGCGGCATTCGCCAGCGCGCTCGCATTCGACGACCGGCGGCCCATGCCGTTCGAGCGGGCTCGTACCCTGCTGGCCTACGGCCGCCGCCTGCACCGGGCCCGTCGGCGGGAAGCGGCCCGCCAGCACCTCCGGACCGCGCTGGAAGCATTCGAACAGCTGCACGCGGACGCCTGGGCCAGCCAGGCCGAGGCCGGGCTGCGCGCGGCCGGCGGGCGGCACAAGCCGCCGCAGGACGACCGTGCGCTCACGCCGCAGGAGCGGCGGGTGGCCGCCGCGGTGCGGCGCGGAGCGTCGAACCGTGACATCGCGGCCGACCTGTTCCTGTCGCCCAAGACGGTCGAGTTCCACCTGCGCCAGATCTACCGCAAGCTCGACGTCCACTCCAGGACCCAGCTCGTGGCGGCGCTGGCGGCGGAGAAGGACACCGCGTCCTAACCGGCCTATGAGCAGGATGCGCTAGGCCCCCGCATGCAGGCTGTGCGCACGGGCGAGGAAATCGACCGCGCAGATCAGGTGGAGCAATCGCGCACGTCCCCGAGGAGCCTGCTCGATTACCCGTTGCGCAGGGCCTCGATGTCCGGTGACGGCACGCCGAACCGGCGGTGGACGGCGGACGCGAGAATTCTCGTCGCGCTGGTCCGCCACAGGCTGAACAGCTCGCCGAAACACAGGTCGCGCAGGCTGCCGTCATGCCACTGGCGCAAGGCGACGAGGGTGCCCTCCTGTTCGACGTGGTCCGGGAGGCTCCCGAAGATCTCCTGGCCGGTGATACCGGTCTCTCCGTGGGCCAGCAGTTCGGCGACAGCCCGCTGGGAGGCCGCGGTCGCCCTGGCCGCGTGCAGCGCTCCGTCTCCGCCGGCGAGCAGCATGCGGTCGCCCTGGACGCGGAAGGGTGCCCCGTCCGGCCCGGCCGCAACGACCAGGGATCGCTTGTTGAAGTACCCGTGCAGCAAGCTGGCGGCGAGCTGGGTCACGGTGCTGCCGAGCATGGCCAGGTAGGCGGCGTAGGCGTCGCGACGCTCCTGGTCGCTGCTCCCGATGACCCCGCTAGCTTCGATACGGGCCTCCAGCGTCGGCGCCTCGACCACGCCCTGCGGATCCCAGGGCAGAAGCGCCGGGACGCCGGGCCCGGCGGCCATCCGGTCGTAATGACCGGGGCCGTGCAGGAACGGCTGCCTGCTCGTGGTCATGCGCGCGAGCACGCGCCGGTCGAGGCCGGGAAAACTGGCATCGGCCAGCCATTCGATGTACCACTGCATCACCAGGGTCTTGTTGACCAGATGCCCCGCCGCGTACGAGTCCTGGAGGAAATGGTCGGCGTACCCCGCGTAGATCCGCGCCCTGGTTCTCAGCTTCTCCCGGTCCTGTCCGGCCGCCGTCAGCGCGCGTGCGATCAAGTCCCGTGCCATCAGGTGATACGACCGCCAGCGATGCCAGGAGAACGGGGCGAAGTGCCCGGCATTACGCCCGACGGCAGAGGAATACAGCTTCCACGGCGCGAACCCGCAGCGCCGCCCCAGCGCATCGACCTCCAGGACCTCGCCGATCTCGGCCAGCTCGCGCAGCCGCGGGTATTTCAGCGAGCCCGGTAGCCGTGGACGCGGGCCGGGCCGGATCCCTGATCCCGCCAGGCGGCGCAGTTCGGCGATATTCAGGCTCCGGACCGACTGGATCAGCGGAAGCAGGAATGCCTCCGGCGCGTTCTCGATCTCCGCCGGGTGGGCCAGATAGTCCGGTAGCACGTTCAGTTCCCCGAGCGTCACCACCAGCCCGCTGCCGGGCAGGCGCAGCGTCTGGACGCCTGGGTGCTCGGCCCGCAGTCGTTCCTCGTCGACGTGACGCGGGTCCTGGCCGAGCTGCTCGAGCAGGGCGCAGTACGCGTCCAGGTGCTCCGCGCCGAGCCGCGCGGGGTCCAGGTCGCCGAGTATGCAGTGCTCCCAGGCCATGTACCGCTGGACCACGAACCGATCGGGACCGTTCGGCGCGGCCGGGAATCCGGCCGCACCGAAATCGAAGCGGCGGCCGGAGAGCAGGGCGTCGGCGGCCGCGTCTGCCTCGCGCTCCTGCGCCGATCCGGCCGGGGCCACGGCGAGACCGCCCGCGGCTCGCGGCACGGTGACGGCTCCGCGGCGCTGCTGTACCACGTGCGCGACCTCGTGGGCCAGGAGCCTCAGGCCCCCGGGCGTGTGCGGTGCGAACGCCGCCTGGCGGAAATAGATGTCCGTGCCTACGGTCAGCGCGGTGGCCCCGAACGCACGGCAGATCTCATCGACACCGCGGTAATGCAGCCGGATCGCGGAGAACTCGACTCCGCTTCCGCCGGTCAGGTAGTGCGTTGTGAACAGATCCGCGAGCGTGGGCATGGCGCCTCCACAGCCTGTCCCTGCGGCTGCTCCTGCGGCAGCGGGTGCAAGCCAATTGTCAACCCCACACGATGGGACGGTCGAAGTAGGGGGTCACATCGTTGGCCGCGGCCGGACCGTTGTCCCACTGGACCTTCTGGATCGAGCCGCCGCCAGGGATCAGGTAGGCCAGGCAGGTCTCGTACGTTTTCCCGCTCACGAACTGCTTCGGCGGCATCGGGTCGTCGCAGCGGGAGAACGTCCCCAGGAAGGTGATGCTCTGCTGTTGCTGGCCGCGGTCGTCGATCGCGGTGAAGGTGATGGCGGGGTCGCTGTCCTTGGGCGGCGGGGTACTGCTCAGCGCGGTGACGCGCAGCTGCACGTAGTACGGGGTGGATTTGCGCTCGTTCCCGTCGAGCTGGACGTTCCGGAAGTCGGCCATCGTGCCCTTCTGGATCGACACGACGGTGACCCGGAGCCTGATCCCGTGATGGGCGCCTGTTCCGGTGTCCAGCGACGGCGGGACCCAGCCGACGGTGGCCGGGCCGCCGAAGGCGAGGTGCGCTCCCGGCGGGGTCAGGCTGCCGGACCCGGCCGCCTGGCCCTGCGACTGGGCCGGGGCGCTCGTGCTCGCGGAGCTGCTTGCATCGGGTGAACTGGCCGAGCTGGCCGGATTGGCCGGACTGCTCCCGGAACTGGTCCCGGAGCAGGCGGCAAGGCCCGGCATGGCTACGGCGGCAATGGCCCAGGCGGCGATCCGGCCCGGTTTCATGGTGTCTCCTTAGGTTGCGCGGCTGCGCAGAGGATGCGCGGCGGGGCTGGAGCCGCCCTGGAATGGCACTGAAACCCGCAGGGCACATGTGATGAAGCGATCCTGTAGTCACAACCTGAGACACGGGTCCGCAGGGTCTGTCTAGCACCCGCAGGTACGGCCTATGGTCTAGACATGACCACGAATGACATGCTGCGAGTAACCGACTCACGAACCGGCCGCAGCTACGAACTCCCTATCGTCGACGGCGCTATCCGCGCGATTGACCTGCGGCAGATCAAGACCTCCGATGACGACTTCGGACTGCTCTCCTACGATCCGGCGTTCCAGAACACCGCGAGCTGCCGTAGCGCCATCACCTTCATCGACGGCGATAAGGGCATCCTGCAGTACCGCGGCTACCCGATCGATGAGCTGGCGAGCCACGCGTCCTTCCTGGACGTGGCCTGGCTGCTGCTGCGCGGCGAGATGCCGGACAAGGACGAGTCGGCGGGGTGGGTCCACCAGATCTCCCACCACACCTTCGTGCACGAGAACATCAAGAAGTTCATCGACGGCTTCCACCACGACGCCCATCCCATGGGGATCCTGGTGAGCACGCTCGCCGGACTGTCCACCTTCTATCCCGAGGCCAGCAACGTCCGCGACCCGGCCTGCCGGGAACAGCAGGTGGTGCGGCTCATCGCCAAGATGCCGACGCTGGCGGCCTTCGCCTACCGGCACGCCCGCGGGCTGCCCTACGCGTACCCGGACGACGACCTGTCCTACACGGGCAACTTCCTGAACATGATGGCGAAGATGACCGAGCCCAAGTACGAGCCGAACCCGATCCTTGAGCACGCCCTGGACGTGCTGTTCATCCTGCACGCCGACCACGAGC
>Ga0335081_10002961_pt1 | contig 26701 bp, 23 predicted proteins | sample Lox_Sample_35_FD_206713 | JGI IMG/M metagenome (GOLD analysis project Ga0335081, IMG submission 206713) | Soil microbial communities from Loxahatchee National Wildlife Refuge, Florida, United States - Lox_Sample_3.5 | ecosystem: Environmental > Terrestrial > Soil > Wetlands | place: USA...
GCGCTTCACATGCGGATAGTTGCCGCGGGGCTTCGCCTTCCCACCAGCGACTTGGCTTTCAGATTTCCCCATTTTTACGCTTCGGTGCAGAAACCCCACTCAAAGCCGGATACAAATGTTATTCAGCTCTGAATAGAAATTCAGCGAGTGCATCCCGCCCTCGCGTCCAATTCCCGAGAGCCCGACTCCGCCAAAGGGCGTTCTCAAATCGCGCAGAAACCAGCAATTCACCCACGTGATGCCCACATTCATCTGCTGTGCGACGCGATGCCCGCGCCTCAAATTCGATGTCCAGATCGAAGCGGCGAGACCGTATTTCGTGTCGTTCGCCATTTGCACGGCTTCTTCCTCGCTCTCAAACGGAGCGATGTGGCAAACCGGCCCGAAGATTTCCTCCTTCACGCTCCGCGCAGACTCAGCCAGTCCAGTATAGATGGTCGGTTGCACGTAAAAGCCATTGCCAAGCGAACTCTCGAAATGCGGAACGCCGCCTCCCGTGATCGTCGTTGCGCCCTCTTCCTGCGCCAATCGGTAATAGGAAAGAACCTTCTCACGATGTTGCGCCGAGATCAGCGGACCCATTTCCGTGGCGACATCCAGAGGCGACCCGATCCGCAAGCTTTCCGCTTTACCCTTCAACGCCTCGACAAATCGTTCAAAAATCGGGCGCTCGACATAAACTCGCTCCGCGCACAGGCACACCTGCCCGGTATTTAGAAATACGGCCTGCGCGATCCCATTCACTGCGTCTTCGAATTCGCAATCGGCAAAAACAATCGCCGCATTCTTCCCGCCGAGTTCAAATGAAACCGGCTTGACTGAAGCCGCGACTGTCCTCATGATTGCGGCCCCCGTTTGTGATTCACCGGTAAACGTCACTGCGTTCACGTCGGGATGCCGAGTAAGAAATTCGCCTGCAGAGTTCGGACCGAAGCCGTGAACTAAGTTGTAAACGCCATCAGGAACACCTGCCTGTTGCATGGCCTCGGCGAGAAGCGTAGCCGTCCCCGGCGTTTCTTCGGACGGCTTCACTACTACCGCATTGCCGCACGCCAGCGCAGGAGCGACTTTCCACGTCAGCAACAAGAGCGGCAGATTCCAGGGAGTAATGATTCCGACCACGCCCAGCGGTTTTCGCACGGCATAATTCAGAGCGCTCTTTCCGTCCGGAGTCTCCGTATGAAACGATTCCATTCCTGCAGTCTTGATCAGATCCGCGAAGACCCGAAAATTCGCGGCTGCTCGTGGCACGTCGAGCTTTGACGCGAGCGAAATCGGCTTGCCGGTATCGGCAACCTCCGCAGCAACAAAGCAATCGAAGCGCGACTCGATCGCATCAGCAACTTTGTGCAATAGCGCCACACGCTCGCGCACTCCAAAGCGTCCCCAGTCGCGGCGCAGAGATTTGCGCGCCGAAAGAACCGCCGCATCCACCATTGACGAATCCGCTTCCGACACCTGCGCAACAACACTGCCGTCTGCCGGATTCACATGGGCAAACTGCCGAGCGCTCTCAACGAACTTCCCATCAATGTAATTCTGGATAAACTTCAACGGCGTGAACCCCGCGGCATCCTAACAGCCTCGCCCGATCGTAGGCAATCACCGAAGTGTCAGGCAGATCGCTCCCGCAAATATCGCTTCAGCGCGTCTTTCCACGTTGGCATTTCGATGCCATAGCGATCGAGGCTTGTTGCCGAAAGAACAGAATACGCCGGACGCGGTGCCGGACGCGCCATTCGCTCGCTCGTGGTTGGTCGCACCTCGGTCGGAAGGCCCGCTGCAGCAACAATCTCCCGCGCAAATTCAAACCACGTGCAATTCTCGCTGTTCGTCACATGCACAATTCCGCGTGCGTTCTTTCCGCACAACTGCACGATCGCTCGGGCAAGATCGACCGAGTAGGTCGGGCACCCACGCTGATCGTCAACAACTTCCAGCGCCGGACGGTTCGCCGCCAGTTTCAGAATCGTGTCGGGAAAACACTTCCCGCCATTGCCGAACAACCACGACGTCCGCGCAATACAACAGTCCGGCGAGATTTCGAGCAAGCGCACCTCGGCTTCTGCTTTCGATCGCCCGTAAACGCTTTGCGGATTGCGAGCGTCTTCGATCTCGTAAGGCAACGCCTTCTTTCCATCAAAGACGTAATCGGAACTCAGGAACAGCAACTTCGTCCCAATTTCTTTCGCCGCCTTTGCTACATGAACAGGTCCGTCGCGATTGACCGCGAACGCCATGTCCGGCTTGCTCTCGCACCCATCAACGTCCGTATAAGCCGCCGACAGCACAACCCAGTCAGGATGAGACGTGCCAACCAGTTGCCGGACTCTCGATTCATCTCTTATGTCCACATCGCGCGAGCTAAGGCCCGTGACTTGATCCTGACCCCACTCACGCATAAGCGCTTTGCCAAGCAGTCCCGTAGCCCCGAAGATCACTACTTTCATTTTCTAATTTTCCCCGGCTAGGCGAACGTTTCAGCATCCCGCAGAGAGACACCGCGCTGATCTTTCGCGGAAACCACCGGCTCGCCATCAAGTTCCCACCTGATGTTCAGGTCCGGATCATTCCACGCGACGGTCCGCTCAAATTCTGGTGCGTAGTAATCGGTCGCTTTGTACAAGACGTGCGCCGTCTCCGAAATCACGCGGAATCCGTGGGCGAAACCCGGAGGAATCCATAACATCCTCTTGTTCTGTCCCGAAAGCCGCACCGCTTCCCACTTCCCGAAGGTCCCCGAACTTCGCCGCAGGTCAACCGCGACATCCAGTATCTCTCCATCGGCAACACGAACCAGCTTTCCCTGCACATGTTCAATCTGATAGTGGAGCCCGCGCAGAACATTGCGTGTCGAAAACGAATGGTTGTCCTGCACAAACCTGTCGACAATTCCCAATCCCGAAAACATTCTCTCGCTGTAACTTTCCAGAAAAAATCCGCGCTCGTCGCCAAAGACCCGCGGCTCCAGGACAAGAACATCCGGCAACGATGTTTCGATCTTCTTGAATGAATCCATTCGGAGCGGCTCCGGCCGCGCTAGAACACCCTCTCCCGCAGCAATTGCAGCAAATACGCGCCGTAGCTGCTGTTCTTCATCGAATTCCCAACCTTCTCCACTTGCTCAGCCGTGATGTAGCCAGACCTGAAAGCAATCTCCTCCGGACACGCCACCATCAGCCCCTGCCGCTTCTCGATCGCCTGTATGTACAAAGCAGCGTCCATGAGTGATTCGTGCGTTCCGGTATCGAGCCAGGCCATGCCGCGTCCCATCACACAGACTTCGAGCTGCCCCTTTTTCAGATACGCCTGATTGACGTCGGTAATTTCGAGTTCGCCGCGCGCACTCGGCTTCAGCGACTTCGTAATCTCGACCACCTGGCGGTCATAGAAATAAAGTCCGGTCACCGCATACCTCGACTTGGGCTGCTTCGGCTTTTCCTGAATGCTTAACGCGTGTCCATCCGCATCGAACTCCACCACTCCATAGCGCTCAGGATCATGCACCGGATACGCGAAAACCCTCGCCCCCTGCGCTTTCTCGGCGGAGGTGCGCAACTCTTTCGCAAGGTCGTGTCCATAAAAAATATTGTCGCCCAGCACCAGCGCGCACGGACTTCCTCCAATAAACTCCTCGCCCAGCAGAAACGCCTGCGCAATCCCTTCCGGTTTGGGCTGCATACGATAGCTCAGCCGGATGCCGTATTGGCTTCCATCGCGCAGCAGTGTCTCAAACTTAGGAAGGTCGTCCGGTGTGGAGATGACCAGGATGTCTCGAATTCCCGCCAGCATCAGGGTGCACAGCGGGTAATACACCATGGGCTTGTTGTAAACGGGAAGCAGGCTTTTTCCCATTGCCTGCGTCACAGGATACAGGCGCGTCCCCGATCCTCCCGCCAGAATGATGCCTTTGTAGCGCGCGCTTTCGCTCATGTATTTTCGAAACTTGACTACCCGGAATAATGTGTCGCAATCCATTGCCGGTAACTTCCGCTGGTCACATCGCGCACCCACTCCTCATTCTCCAGATACCAGCGCACCGTCTTGCGAATCCCGCTCTCAAACGTTTCTTTCGGCTTCCAGCCGAGTTCACGCTCAATCTTGCGCGCATCGATCGCGTATCGTCGATCGTGTCCCGGCCGATCTTTCACGTATGTGATCAATTCTCTTCGCGATGTCCCCGGCCGCGGCGCCATTTCATCCACCAGATCGCAGACGGTCTGCACGATTTCGATGTTCGGCTTCTCGTTCCATCCTCCGATGTTGTACGTCTCTCCCAGTTTGCCCCGCCGCAGCACCGTTGCGATAGCCTCGCAATGATCCTCGACGTACAACCAGTCGCGAACGTTCTTCCCGTCTCCATAAACGGGCAGCGGCTTGCCATCGCGCGCATTCAAAATCATCAGCGGAATCAACTTCTCCGGAAACTGAAAGCGCCCGTAATTGTTCGAACAATTCGTCGTCAGCGTTGGTAGTCCGTACGTGTGGTGATACGCCCGCACCAGGTGATCCGACGCTGCTTTCGATGCCGCGTACGGGCTATTCGGAGCATAGGGAGTCGTCTCATGGAATTGAGGGTCGTTCGGCCCAAGCGATCCGTAGACCTCGTCCGTGGAAACATGCAGAAACCGAAACTGATGTTTCAGTTCCCCAGAAAGTTCGTTCCAATACGCGCGAACCTCCTCGAGCAGCGCGAACGTTCCATTGATGTTCGTCTGAATAAAATCGTCCGGCCCTCGAATGGACCGATCTACATGGCTCTCCGCCGCAAAATGCACGATCGCGCACGGATGATGCGTCCGCAGAAGTTTGCCAACTGCGCCCCGGTCCGCAATGTCGCCTTGGATGAACTCGTATCGCTGACTGTCCGAGACGCTCTCAAGATTTCGAGGATTGCCCGCGTAAGTCAGCTTATCGAGATTCACAATCGACACGGATTCGTCCTGCATCTGCTGCAGAATGAAGTTTGACCCGATAAACCCCGCGCCGCCCGTGACGAGAATTCGATCGTGCATGAGAAGTTTCATCGCCCAAGCTGCTGCTCTGCACCCCAAGCGAGGCAAGCTTTAGATTGTAATAAAAAAGGCGAGGATTAGCCCGCCCGGCAGGAAACGGAGTTAATTAGGTATGGAACTCTATATTTTTTGCTTTGAAGATAGTACGGTATTTGGCCTAGCTGGCGCGTTTTGCCGCCCGGCTATCTTGACGGATCTCGGCGCGAACCGCAGGCTTCTTTTCAATGACGCCGGGAAGCTGCCAGCCAAGCATCTCCAAGTAAGCCCTTTCAATGTCTTCCGCGATTCTCTGCCACTGATACTCACCTTCAATCCGTCTGCGTGCAGCTTTCCCTGCCGCCTCTCGCACCGAAGGATTGGCGATCAAGAACCGCAATCGGTCTGCAAGATCGGCGACATCACCCCGCTTGAAACTGAATCCGGCTCCGTCCACCACCTCCCGGTTTTCCGGAACGTCGCTGGTCAACACGCACAGTCCTGCACCCATGGCATCCAGTAGCGCCAGAGACAGGCCTTCCAGATCGGACGGTAGCGCAAAAATCATCGCGTTGGTCAGGAGTTCATCCAAAATCTCGCCCGAGACCCAATTCAGCATCCGGATGCGGTCGCTGGCATGCGTTCGCAGTTCGCGGCTGTACTCGTCGCAATAGCTCGCAGCTCCGGCCATCACCAATTTGACGTCGCCTTCAATGCGCTCGAAGGCATCGACCAGCAAATGACATCCCTTCTCCGGCGAGAACCTGCCCAGAAACAGAACGTACTTCTGCGGCTCCAGCCCCCATTCCAGAATCTTGTTCGCGACGCTTCGTTCCCGCAGCACTCCGCCATTCGGGACGTGCAAAGTTTTCGTTCCGTGCTCCCGCAGATAATGTTGCCGGAGCGTTCGCGACACGACCATCGTCTGATTCGGAAATCGCGCCGATGCCCTTTCGCCCTGCCGCAACACCCACGATGCGATCCGTCCCCACTTCTTCCTCTGCCAGTCGAGGCCCTGCACCGTAACCGCAGTCCTCGTTCCAAGCATTCTCGGAATGAATGAAAACAGCGCCGGACCGAGCGCGTGATAATGCACCACGTCATACCGCTGCGTAAGCGCATGAACCGTGCTCAGCAACGTGTGCAGCACGGTTTCAAGATGCTTGCTGGGAACCGTCGGCAGCCGGACCAGCCGCATCCCGTTATGCTCGGCCAGTGCAGGCGTGAAGTGGTTCCGGCAGTAGATCGTCACCTCGTGACCCATCTCTGCCAGCCGCTTCCCAACCTCCTCATAGTAGGACTCGATTCCGCTATATTTCGAAATCACCCCGCGTCCACCGATGAAGGCGATTTTCAATCTTCGCTGCTGATGGACCGTGATCCCGCGGCCGCTCATCGACAAGTCACGGTGCAAGCGATCCTTGCCTCTCTCCGCAGCCAGATCCTCATACAAATTCACGAGCTTCTGATAATGCTCTTCTGCCGTGTACTTGCGTAGAACGAACTCGCGCCCCGCCTGCCCCATTCGTTCGGCAAGTTCCGGTTGAGATGCCAGCATTTCAATGGATCTCGCTAGTTCGATCACATCGCCACAACGGTAAAGAAGCCCAGTCTCCCCGGCTCGCACCAACTCGCGCCGCGAACCTATGTCTGATGCAATCACCGCGCGGCCCATAGCGTAGGACTCCAGGATCGTCTTCCCGAACGTTTCGTAGGCGTGGGACGGCATCACCGTGAAACGCGAATCTGCAATCAATCGATCACGTTCGGCCTTGTCGACGTGTCCCACGAACTCCACGTTCCGTATGCGCAGCACCTTCGCCATCTGCTGCAACGTAGCGCGCTCCGGTCCGTCTCCAGCGATCACTAATTGCAGGTGTGGCAGCTGGCGCATAGCATTGAGCAGATCAGATACTCCCTTCTCCGCCGAGAGCCTGCCAAAATACAAAATCGAACCATTCTCGGGAACGCTCGAAATTGATTCCGGAGAAACTTGCTGGAAATGCGGCAACACGTCAAGCCGGTTGGCATCCCACCCATGCTCCACGAATTTCTGCTTCACAAATTCGCTGGGCGCAAGAAACAGGTCGACGCATTTGCGATATGTTCCCAGCCGGCGATGCGCAGAGGCTTCAGTGGTTAACGCCACCCGCGCGCCGAACCCCGGGTAGCAATCTTGTCCCACCGCATGCCAGAATGCACCGCCCTTGCACGCTTCGCATGCCTTCCCCTGCGAAACGAGGTTGTAGCTCGGGCACAACAATTGGAAATCGTTCACGTGATACAGCACGGGAACCCCTTGCGCCTTCAGTTCCAACAGAATCGACGGCGATAAATGGTGATAGATATTGCGCACATGTGCCACATCGGGCCGGAATTCGCGAATCATGGCGCGAATCTTCTTTCGTGCCTCGAGCGAGTAGATTGCATGCGCCGCCTGCTTCACTTTTTGCCAGATTCCGCTGCTCGTCTTGAAATCGATCGCCCGCACGAAGTGTCGATCGTACGGCGTCTCGTCTCCCCGCGGGTCCTGCATCGAGAACAGCGCCGTTTCATGCCCGCGCGAGCGCATCAACTGCATCGCCTCGAATAGGTAAACCTCTGTACCGCTGAATGGGTAGTTATATTTGTTGCAATATAAGATTCTCATCAGGCAGGCTCTCGTTTTGCGGTGCTACGCGATCTAAGAACACGTCAGCGAAATACTCCAGATTCTTTTTCTTATTGAAGTTGTTTCGGACCTGCACCCGTGCACCGTGCCTGATCCAGTGAAGAAATCTGGCTCCTGCGCCTGTGTGGCCTTGCTCCGGCGTGCCGGGCAATTTCATCATTGCGTAAATGAATTGCAGGCGATCGACAAAGGCGTCCATCGACGCTGGTTCGTACAAGAATCCCGTTTTACCGGGAATCACCAGCTCTGGGATCCCCGTGATCGCTGGTGCCAGCACCACTCTCCCCCGAGCCATCGCTTCCATCAGAACCAGTGGGATCCCTTCGCTGCGGCTCGTCAGCACGACAACATCGGCGCGGTCGTAAAGCGAACTCATCTGATCGCGAGAAACATGTCCGAGCAAGGTGACGCAGTTTTGCAGTTCGTACTTCTCGATCAAGTACTCTAGACGGCGCCTTTCCCGCCCCTCTCCCGCGATGTAACACTCGAACCGTAGGCCGATCTCCCGCAATCGCGCACAAGCCCGCACGAGGAACGCGTGGTCCTTCACCGCGTGAAGTCGGCCCACCGTCAGAATCGTAAATAGATCAGAATTCGGCTTGCCCGGTTCCGCGATAGTTTTCTCGGGGACCTCTACTCCTAGCTGCGCGACCATTACCTTCGCCGAATCGACTTCCGGAAGACGTTCCAGAATGCAACGCCGGTTGTATTCAGACACGGTAAGGCAGAACGTGCAATTCGCAAGCTTCACGTCAAGATAGGTTCCGTGCAACAACAGGTCTGATCCGTGGAGCGTGAGGCTGAATCCCACTCCGAGCAACCGCGCCGCGGTCATCGCAATCCACGATCCAAAATATCCATGATGGGCATGAATATGTTCGACCCCCGATCTCGCAAGCTTCGTCGCATAGCACGCTCCAAGATAGGTATGCACGAGCGCTTTCACTCTCTGCGATAAAGACTCGCGGCCGTGAAATACCACTCGTCGGACTAACGCAGACAGCTGCTTCGAGCGGCGAATGCTAAGCAGCAGCGCCCCCATCACAATCGCCGGAGTGAGCGGCAGCAGGATGATTTCCACGTCTCTTCCTCGCAACGACGCTCTCGGCCTCCGCACGCTGGTTGTGATAACGTCAACGCCCCGGCTTCTCAGTTCCTCAATCTCTTCCCCGACATACGGCTCCACGGCAGAAGGAAACTCATTCGCAAGATAGGCAACGGTCAACACGGCTGCTCGAACTCCCCCCGCCTGTTTTGCGCGGCCAGCATTCCCGCTAACGTGAACAGCAGTCCGTTTACGAACTGATAACTCATCACCACGACAGCCGCATTCACCCAATAGACGGCAAGAAGAATCGGCCAAAGCTGATGGAAATTTCGTCCCAGAAAGCCAGGGCTTTCGTCTGCTGGAATTGAGCCGCGACTGAGCTTCCATAGTTCCCACATCAACCACAGATATAGCGCGAGTCCTACGAGCCCGTGTTCTACCAGCAATTCCAGGTACGTGTTATGCGGATACAAAATCTTTTCTTTATATCCGCTGACATGGCGCGGCAGCTGAGTAGGCATCTGGTGAAATCCCCATCCCCACCACGGCCGCTGCTGAAACATCTCCCATCCGCCCGCGTACACGGCCTCGCGATAATCAATAGGCCCGCTTTCCTGCAAACGGTCCTTGAGCGAGTCGGCGAATTCTCTGGAACTCATCAGCAGTGCCAAGCCCGCCACCCCAACCACGGTGGCCATAACGCAAACGCGCCGGAACACCCTATTGCCCGACACAAAAATCAGCGCGATCCCCGATCCCGCAAATGACAACCACACAGCGCGCGTCATCGTCGCGAGAATCGCAACCGGCACCGACGCCAGCAGGATCCAAATCTTCCCGCCACGAACTCGTCCACGAAGGTATGCATGCGTTGCAAGGAGTCCGAGAATGTTCAGCGACACTCCATTAGCAACCGCCTGGAGCAACGGCCCGCGTGCGCGATCCGCATGAAAGCCCAGACTCTCATCGAGGATGAATCGCGGAAGTATCAGCGATCGCGCCCCGACCAGAAAGGCAATCGCAGTAAAACTGAGATACGCCAACACAATTAGCGAGAACGTCTCGAATTGCCGGAAGCGCCTCTCGGTCGTGAATACTAGTGCCGCCAGATGAAAAAGCGTGAAAGGCACGATGAATTTCGAGGCCAGCAAACTCCACGTCTCATGATCAAACGGTTGTCCTGCGATACTCGCCAGCGCCAAAATCAGCAACCCAAGCATCGGAAGGCTCGCTCGCGCCACGAACGGAGTCTGCCGCAGTAGAACGACTCTGCCGCTGACTCCCAAGACCAGCAATCCAAACGCGACACGATCAATTTCGTAAAACTGCACATCGGGATGCCGAAGCAGCATCGCCGTCAGCGCGCTAAGAAACAGCAGCGACGGCACCGAGATCAGTATTCGAATAGGCCACAACAGTACCTCGATGGCCCAGACCTCGACCTGCACAAGACCGTCGAATTCAGCGGCCCGAGATGACCACTCCATCACTGGCCGCTCCCGCATACGACTGCGCGAAACGTCATCAGCAAAATTCGGATATCCGAAGCCAGACTCCACGTTCGGATGTACTCCCGGTCAAGCGCCATGCCGCGCTCAAACGAGGGATCGCGGCGAGCTTTCACTTGCCACAATCCTGTAATTCCCGGAGTCACATCCAGACGCGCCAAATGTTCGATCTGGTAGCCCGCAACGTCATCCACCGGATGCGGCCTCGGCCCGACCAGGCTCATCTCGCCCTTCACCACATTCCATAGCTGTGGCAGTTCGTCCAGGCTGTACCGCCGCAGATAGCGCCCAACCCACGTAACTCGAGGGTCCTCCACCATCTTGAAAAATGGTCCGGACCTCTCATTGTTCTCACGGAGTCGATCCTTCAACTGATCCGCATTAGTGACCATCGTGCGAAATTTAAAGCAGCGGAATAATCTTCCCTTCCTCCCCGCGCGACGTGCGCAATAAAGCACTGGCCCGGCCGAATCAAATTTGATCAGCAGCGCAATCACCGCCGCCAACGGAGCCAATACTGCCAGCGCCACCATCGCGCCGGACAAATCAATCACCCGTTTCAAAACCAGACCCGCAACCGGCAACCGTTCCGCGTGCACGCAGATCATCGGCACTCCACCGACTCTCTCGACTGCAGGTTCCGCTGGATTGCACCCGAAAAGCTCCGGGACAATCTCTACATCCAGCCGCAGGCGGCGAGCCTCCTCCACCACCCAGCGGGTAAGCTCGCTCTTCCGCGGAGTGGCCAAAATCACTTCATCGACGAACTCCTTGCGAGCCACGCGTGCCAGTTCGGCTGTGCGGCCAATCACTCCTCGGCCCAGCGGCTTGTCATCGTCCAGGAATCCGCAGATCGTTCGTCCCGCAGACGGATGCTGTCGTACGTAATCGGCAACGCGCCACCCAATTCCCCCCGCGCCGATGATCAGGACATTCTTGGTGTCTCCGCGCTTTTCGCCTTGAGTCCCCCGATTCCACCGTCTCCAGCTCCACAGCAATCCAAAGTTCACCGCTCCGACAATGCAGAACAATCCGGCGGTCACCCACGTTGCGCCCTGCAGCGTATAGGCAACGCACAACACTGCCGTCGCCCACAGCACGGCCTTTGCGACGATCCGCCCCCGCAAGGAACCGTCGATGTCGTCCCGGTGCAACCCCTCCGTGTAGCCGACCAGCGTGATCAATGCCGCATGCAGGATCGCTATGCCAAGCAGCGACATTGGCGCCCCGGCGGAATATTTGAACGACCACACCCGTGGAAACTCAGTCCGTAACGGGACCAGGCAAGCCCCCATTAACAACCACCCAAGAGCCACCAGCGCAAAGTCCGCCGCCATCGCTCGAATCCACTGCAATGCCGTGCGACTGGATATAGGACTTGGCAGCACGAAAGACGGGATATGACGCTGATGTTCCTGCAGTGATTCAGTTGTCGCAACACTCCGATTGCCAACCGTGAATTGCGACGACCGCGGCGACTTTTTGTTTTGCGGCCGAATCCGCGGCATCTCGCCCGGAATTAACCGCGACCAGTCAGGCTGTGATTTCGACTCCTCGGGATAAACGGAAAGCGTCGACACTTATACGCGTCCTGCCTCTCTGTTGCGCTGAGATTGCGCACTCGGTCCGATCACAACCAGTGATAAAGCCTTTCCGGCATCGGAAATTCGCGATCGCTCAGCACCGTTCCCAAAATCCGCACTTGTGCCTCGTGCAATCTCTCGACGGCCTTCCGCGCCATCACTCGCCGTGTGTGCTCGGCCGAAATGACGAGCACGATCCCATCCGCGAATTGTGCCATCTCTAGCGCCTCGTCGCATTCACCACAAGGCCGCCCCTCCACAACCGAATACTCGAATTCCTTGCGAATCTCCCCCATATATGCGTGGACTGACGATGCACCATAATCGTGTCCACTGCAGTCTTTAGCGGGAAGCAGACATAAACCATTTCCCAGCACGAACGCATTCTTCCGCAGATGCTCAGCCTCGGATCCCGTCGATTGGACCTCCACACTCCGCGAATGACTTCCCACGATGGCAACACTTCCCCGCGCCTCCGATGCCAGCGCTTCACCGACGCGCATACAGACGCTCCGCACATCCGTCCTCGCTTCAATTGCGCTAAACACCACTTGGCGCACCGGACATGGCTTTTGCATCGTGAACACCTGCCGCACCAGACCGCGAATCTGTTCTCGCGCGAACCTCTCACGATCCCACGTTGATCGTGGCTTCACCGCGCGAATCTGGGATTCCCTGGCCTCTACGACGGGGTCAACCTCGCCCATTCCCCATACGTTCGCGTTAATCGCTCCTGCGTTCATGCGGAAAGCCTCCCGCGCATCCCTTTCGGCAACGACGCCAATACCGGCGCATCCAGATAAGCCAACATGTCTTCCGGATCGCGGAACGCCGGACTGAAGTAATCAGCGATAAACGTAGCCCCTGTCCCCGCCATTCCCGCAGCGATCACTCCGAACGCCAGCACTGCCCATGCCGAGTGCACCGGCAACGCTGGCACGACCGGTTGCTCCGCGATCGTCACATTCACGATGCCTCGCTGATCCAGCGCATCATCCATGCGCGCCTCTTCATGCTTCTTCACGTACAGCAGATAGCTTTCCTCCGCAGCCTTTTCCGTGTTCAGGAGATCATCTTGCATAACGGCATCCTTCCCGAGCTTCTCCGCTAGTGCACGGTACGCGGACTCCTGCGCCGCCGTGGCGAATTCTCTCGCCGTCAGTGCCTTAAGCTGCACCTGCGCCCGCTCCAGCTCCGACTTCGCCCACTCGTACTGCGTATTCTTGTCCGTCGTTTCATCCCTGACAGGAGCCAGGGTTTCCGACGCGATGGATTGCTCCGCCTGTGCAATCTGGGCATCCACTTCCCGAACTAGCCTATGACGCGGCTCGAATTTCGTCAGTAACTCCGTCCGCTTCAACTCCAGTTCCAAAAGACTCGACTTGAGCGACTTCAACAATTCCGGATTATCCGCCGTTCGCACCTGCGTCGTCGTCCGTTCGGGAAGGCTTGCCATCTGATGCTCGAGTTCCATTACCCGCTGTTCTGTCTCTGCCAATTCAATCCGCGTCTGCCGCGCGTTCGCGTCCAGTTCACTCAATCTCTGCAGCGCAAGATCGCGTTCCTGCGCCGCGGCCACGACCTTGCGTTCCTCCGCGAATTGCAGAAGCTGTCTCTGAGCGGCTTCCAGCTGCCGCCTCGATTCCGACGTTTGCTGCTCGAAAAAATGCGACTCCCCGTCCGGACGATGCACCGCCGTGTGTTTTTCCAGATAAACGCCTGACAACGCCCGCAATACCTTCGCCGCACCCTCCGGATCATTCGCCGAATAGCGAATCGCAATCAGATTGGTCCTCTTGATTGGCTCGACACTCAACCGGCGAGCCACGCCCCGCGCCAGACGATCGATTCGTTGTTCCCGTCCTTCCCCGAGCCGGAGAATGTGGAACCAATCTCTGCCCCCGATTCCGGTTTGCTCCACGACCTTTCGCAAGACTTCCTCGTCCCGCAAGAGTTCCACCTCGGAGTTCAACTCTTCTTCCGTCACCACAATCCGCGTGAGATCGAGCGGCGCGTTCTGCTCGGCGCTCACCGGAGCGTCCGCTCTCCCTGGCCGCACCAGGATTTTCATGTTCGCCTGATATGTCGTCCCGAACAGCGCATACAGCGCCGCAAACACCATCACGAGCAAACCAACAGACGCGAATACCCTCCTCTGTCGGAACAGCACCATCCCCATCTCCCGCACGGTCGGTACTGACGGCGTCGTTCGTCCGCGACTTGAGTCCTCATCTTTCACAGGCGACGTCCTTAGAATTGGCCCGAATTCATGTACATACTTACGGAAGGTCTGCTGAGAAAACGTGCAATCTTTGAAATCGTATTCTGCGGAACAAACACCAGATCCCCCGGACGCAAGTGCGTATCTTCTTTCAAGCTTGTCTGCTTCATCATCTTCTTGAGATTGAGCAGCCGTGCTTCCACCAGATCGTTATTCACCCGCCGGAACAACACCACCTGCGAATGTTTAGCCTGCTGTGTCAGTCCTCCGGCAATCTGAACCGCCTCCATCACCGTCGTATCCGAACGCAATTCGTATTTGCCGGGCTTCCCAACTTCTCCTCCCACAATGAAGTAAGGATGTTCGAACTCCTTCAGCGCTACCGCAGCCTGGGGATCGTGTAGATACCCGCGATACGCCTTCTGAACCGCCTCCGTGAATTCCTCAAGGTCGAGCCCCTCGGCCCTCACCAGCCCGGCATCCTTCAGCATCACGTAGCCGTCCGGCTGTACCGTCAACGTCTGATTAAACTCAGGCGCAACCGTGAAACTCACCTCCACCACATCTTCCGGACGCAGCCGGTAGAGCGGATGACTGATTTCCCCGAGCAGAGGTTTCTCTTTGTCATTTGCTCTACCGGACTCTGCGGCCGTTTGCCGAGATCCTTCCCTTCCAGCGCCGGTTATGCCGAACCGGGAAGTCTCTTCCCCTTCACCCAGGCTGGCCTTACTCTCCTGGGCGAAAACAGCCCAATCCGCACAACAGATCAACGCAACTGCTATGAGGCTTACGGTGATGAAAATGCGCTTCATGCGCGGTGCGCCGTACTTCTGGGCTGAGCGTCGCCACACGCGCGACCCTCACGCGCAAGTTAAGTCCGATTCCACCGCGCAACAAGACGTGGGAAGTAGCACCTACGTAAGTGGAAGGCCTTTACTCATCCGGGAAGCATCAATCGATGGGGAAATCGGCTCTCTTTTGAAGGATTGTGTTTTCCATCACGCCGCACTTTCGCCGTCATTCGTACCATCCACAAAAGTGGACTTGCATGTTTGCGACATCACAGAATTGTCGAATCGCCATCAGCAGAAAATGTGGAAAATCGGTCTTATAGCAAACATTCTCGTTCTCTTCGTCTACGCACGTTTCAAAACAGGAAGTCGGGAAGATCGATTTCAACAATCTCAGCCACCCGCCGGTCGCATTTCTCCACGAGAAAACCTTCCCTTCCCATTTTGAAAAGCACGCGTAAATTTTGTGACGAGATTCCTTGTAGATCACTTCCCCACTCCCTACAATCGCCGGTCAATTCTCTGCCGCTAGAGGAGAGATCACTTCGTATGGGTCTGGCCGCCACCTCCGACTCGATTGGTGTCCTCGTCGCCGATTCCAATCGCATGCGGTCACAATTGCTCACCAGCGCTCTGCGCCGCCACCCGGAATTTCATGTCACTACCTGTGCAATGGATGCATTCTCAATCCTGCAGAGCGCGTCCATAAAACTCCCGCGCGTCGCCCTCTTGACTCTCGGGTCTCCCGCCAGCATCCCCGACGCCGTGATGACACTACGGCGCTTCCACCTTACGCATCCGGGCGTCGCAAAAGTTCTCCTCGTCGATTCCTGCGAACGTGAACTGGTCGTCGGCGCGTTCCGCTCCGGCGCGCGCGGCGTCTTCTCCATTACCGATGCGAACCTCCGCCTCCTCTACCGGTGCATCACTCGCGTCGCCGCCGGACAAATCTGGGCCAACACCGAACAACTGAATTACATCCTTGACCTGATCTCTGAGGTCCCGTCCCTGCGGGTGCTCAACTCGACGGGCAATTCTCTGCTGACCCCGCGCGAAGAACAGGTAGTGGCTTTGGTCGCTGAAGGCTACGGCAATCGCCAGATCGCCGAAGAACTCAACCTGAGCGAAAACACGATTAAGAAGTACTTGTTCCGGATCTTCGACAAGCTGGGAATCTCCAACCGCGTAGAACTCGTCCTCTACGCCGTCAACAACGGCGATCCGCGCCAGGCAGAATGGGTCGCCGGTGCCGGCCGCCTGTCCCCAATCGCATAGGTGTCATGCTGAGCGAAGATTGAGCTTCGCTGAAAGCGAAGCTCGCCCGCAGTCGAAGCACCCCTACCCCGCCTGTGAATCTTCGGAGGTGTCACAATGCTACCGGCGAAGCTCGCCCGCAGTTTGAAACCGCGGCCCACGGCCTGTATAACTTTGAACGAACCATGCCCGACACCGTCCCCAACCCGCAACCGAAGCCCCGCCGCTGGAGCATCATCGCCGCAGGAATGCTTCTGCTGGCCCTCGCGCTCGTCGTGCTCTATACCAGTCGTGCAGCTTTCTCGAGTCCGCTCGCGCTGGTTGTGATCGCCGCGATCGGCCTCGCAGCACTTCTCTTGCAAATACGTTTACGAAGAGATCTGCCAAACCGCATTCGCGCCCCAATATGGCTCAACGCCGTCGGCCTCATCTGCGCGATGGCTGCCGTGTTTGCGGATCATCTGCACCTGAGTGCTGCTCTGATGCTGGCCGCCGCTCTAGGCGCAGTCCTCTGCTTCGGCATCAGCGGCACAAAGATTCTTCACAACTTGCGGAAAAAGTAGTTCAGGACGACAAAAGCAGAGCGCGATCCTGGTGGTTGTAATCCCGACCGGAGCGGCGCGTTCCGCGAAGCGGAAGGACCGCGGAGTGGAGAGACCCTTTGTTCAGCAGTTAAAGCGAATCCTACTTCCTGAACTCCACCGCCATCGTAGTCTCAACCGTCACCGGCTTCCCATTCACCCGGTAAGGCTGAAATTTCCACCACCGCAGCGCATCCATTGCCGCCTGCGCGAGCACATCCGGACCATTCAACGCCCGCGTGCTCACCACCGATCCATCCGGCGCCACCACAATTTCCAGCGCAATCACTCCCTGCAGATTCTCCTTGCGCGCCTCTTCCGGATAAACCGGCTGCACCTGATGCACCAGCAGTCTCTGCATCACATCGGTCGGAACCTCAACGCGCGCCGACGTTGCTTCAGCACTCTTCGTCCCCGATTCAATCTGTTCCCACCCGCGATTCCATTCCCACCAGAACACCACGCTTGCAATCACAACGAGCACACACGAGACGATCCAGCCCCACCTCAAATCGCGCTCTTTCGTTCTGACTGCTGGACGAGAAGAACTCGAAGACCATGCGGTCCCCGCTCCATTGAAGATCACCGGAGCTAACGTCACCTCCATCTCCGGATTTGCCTTCTTCGCCCATTCCCGGATTGCCGCCCGCTGTTCCGCCGTGATCCCCACAAACTCCAGCCCGCAGCGCAATTGATCCTGATACCGAACCGTCGCCGTGGCCCGCAACGGCTCCGAAGTCTCTGAGAAATGAATCTCCAACTCGACACTTTCCCCGGCCGACAACTCGCCCGCTGCCACCGCTCCGATGCCGCGCTCGCCCACATTCACCGAGCGGCCGGGAATGGTGTCCCGCACTCCCTCCCGCACCACCGTAATGTCAACCGGGCCCTCCATCCGGAAGCGCGGCACACGTCTGCGCGATCCCGGAGCCCCTCCTTGTATGTTTTTGCCAGATGTCATTCGGGATAGAGCTTACCCAATGAAAATCGAATCCGCCATCGCGCGGATCAATATCTGTTTGATCGTTGCTCAGAGACCACCGACATAGACTAATGGGAATCCCGCCCCGGCTTGCTGATCGCGCAGAAACCCTCGCGATCCCGCTCAGCGCGTCAATTTCACAATCTCGCTTCCTCGCGCGAACAAAGCCACACTCGCCATGCCGATGAACAACCCATGTTCCACCACTCCGGGCATCCCGCTCAACTCACGCGCCAGTCCTTCTGGATCCTGGATTTGCCCAAACCGGCAATCGAGAATGTGATTGTTCTCGTCTGTCACGTAAGGCTTTTTGTCATCCCCCATCCTGAGACACACATCCGCTCCCAGAGCGGAAATCCGCTTTGCAACCAGTGCCTGCGCAAACCGTATCACCTCAACCGGCAGGGGAAATTTCCCCAGCATCTGGACCTGCTTCGTCGCATCCGCCACAACCACCATCTGGCGTGTCGCCGAAGCCACGATCTTTTCCCGCAGCAGCGCCCCGCCGCCTCCTTTAATCAGCCTCAGCTTCGGATCGACCTCATCCGCCCCATCCACCGTCACCGCAATGTCCTGGCAATCGTCCAGCGTAGTCAGCGGAATCCCTAGGCTCTCGGCCAATTCTTTCGATCGAACCGACGTCGGAATCCCCCGAATTCGCAATCCCTTCTTCACTTCTTCACCAAGCAGCTTGATAAAATGCGCTGCGGTCGAGCCCGTCCCGAGCCCAACCACCTGACCATCTTTCACGAATTGCAGACTCGCTCGCGCCGCCGCTTCTTTCTCTTGATCGTTCCCCATACTTGCCCTTAACAACGTCTTTAGCCCAGCACCTTCTCCGTATAAATCAGATATCCCGCGAGCGCCAACCCGATGATCACTGTCAGTATTGTCAGCAGATCGAGCCCAAATCCCGCAGGCTCAAACGTCCCCGATTCCAAACGATCTCGATTCTTCCGATACCGCATTAATCCGCCAAACACCAATAGCAAGCCCGCGATGATCGTCCCCGATCCCAGCCACACCGATACTCCTGCCGTCTTAATCCCATGCCCCTGCAGCGCCGCGAACTGCCGGATCGCAATCGAGAACCGCCCAATCGCAAATCCGAAGACAATAATCGCCGCGCCCGTCCGCACCCATGCCAGAAACGTCCGCTCATTCGCCAGGTGATCGCGCGCCCGATCCAGATTGGATTTCTCGTCGCTCAATGCCGCTCCGATTCCGCCAGCATTATTCCACAGCCTTCGCGATCACTGCTGCCGCCCCGGCAAGGTTCCTGATCAATTCCGCAGGAAACATATGCCGCGCCTGCAAGTATTCCGGGGTGTTGTACGTCACCGAAACGCTTCCATTCTCATCTTCCGCAACCAGCGCCTTCAGCGGCAAATCGATCGCCAGGCTCGGAGCCGCCACCATCAGCGGCGTCCCACCTTTCGGCGACCCGAAGATCACCACCTTCGTCGGCCTCATCTTCAGCCCAGCTTTTTCCGCCTCGCCGCTGTGATCGATCACCGCGAAAATCTTCATCCCCTTCTCAACGAAGGCAGCCTCCAGCCTGCGCACCGTTTCGTCCACCGAATAACGACTAGGAATCTGAACCAGTCCATTTTCTTTCGTCATCTTCCCTTCCCCAGAACAGTTTCCCGGATTATCTCCGACTCAGGGATGTTATGGAAAGCTGCCCAGTTCTTGCGAGGGACGGCCTCGGCTGTCCGGCCGAACGAAGCTCCGCCGCACCGTTGCGATTCAGCTCTAATTTATTGTGGGATCATTCCGAACTACTCAGAAGATTAATTTGGAACGTAGGCACGCACTGCTCTACGCCACCGCTCCAGCCGCGAGCGCAGCCGGACCGAGCGCGACAACCTTGCCCACTCCCTGCCCCATCGCCTGATTCAACGCATGCTCCACGCGATTGATCACTTCCGTCACCACATCGATCGGATCGTATTCCGTCCGGATCACCGCCTCGGCCACTCCCGCCGCGAACTGCGCCGGCTGACCCTGTGCGGCTCCGTCTTTCGCGGGCAGCCGCACGTCAGAAACAATCTTCCTCAGCTTCTCGATCGCCAGCATCGCTTCTTTCTCCGCCGTCTCTCCCAGCAGGATCGCGATCGTCGAAGTGTCATAGCGGAACGCCAGATCGTTAGATCGTATATTCGCCGCAAAGAGCTGCCCGGCGCGTTCGATCATCGCCTGCACTCCCGCCTCACCGTATTCCTTGATCAGCGCTCCGCTCTTCCCGAATTGCAGTAATACCACCGACAGCGACGACGCATTCTGAATCGCGCGCTTGCTCTCGGCCAGCAACAGATCGATATAAGACGCCCGCTTCAACAGCCCCGACTTCTCGTCCGTTACCGACAGATTCTTCACCAGCCGCCGCAGCCCGGCATTATTCAGCGCGATTACCATCTGATCGGCCAGCGTCTTCAGCACAACCATGTCGGCCTGCTGCCACACCCGGCCGCGATTGTGAACCAGAACCAGAACCCCAACCGTCTCTTCTCCATCGCTTAGCGGCACCGCCAAAATCGACGACGCTCCAAGATCCCCAACCAGTTTCTTCGACTTCTGCAGGGCCGGAGCCTTCGGCGCATCCTGAATCTCCAGTGGATCATGCCCTTCCACCGCCTGCATCAACGTCGAGGCCAATTCAGCCACGGCCGAAGGCCCAGCCTTCTTGTATCCCTCGGCGCAGAATTCATCCATCGCGCTCGGAGGCAATCCCGCTTTGCCCATCACCGCAAAACAGCGCGTCGCCTCCCAGTGCGCCCCTATCTCTTTCACCGCGGTGCTCAGCACGGCAGGCGCAGTTCCCTGGTGGTACAGCTTCCGCGTAATCTCCGCGACTTTCGTAAAGCTCCGCACATCCGCCGCCGGATCAGCCGCAGGCGCAGCAGCCACCGGAGCCGCTGCCGCAGCCGGCGCTGCCGCCGGAGGCAACGGCGCCGATCCCGCATATCTCGGTGTCACCCCAGCCGCAAGATACAGCCGCTGCAAATCTTCGTTCCGCTCTTCCTCGCGCGGAAACAATTCCTGAATCCTCTGCAGCCGCTCCACTGCCTTGTTCCGCATCCCGTACTGCACAAGAATCTCCGCCTGCAGCATCAGGTCCTGCAACGTTCCCGCTCCCAGTGTCGGCCCCTCCGCATGAACCGGCTCTTCCGCAGGCTTCGAGGCAGAGCTGAACCGCGACGCAATCACCTTGAATCGCGAATCGTCCACCTTGCCTTTCAGCATTTCGAGCCGTTTCAAATGTCCCGGCTCATACGGATCCACTTCCGCCGCCCGATCCAGGCACTCCGCCGCTTTCGGAAAATCCCCCGTGCCGCAATACAGATCGAATAGCTTCAGCAGCGTCTGGCAATAATCGTTTTCGCGGTTGGACGAGTTATACAGTTCGCTCAGGAATTCCAGCATCTCCGACGACGCTTTGTGCGCCGCCGCGATATCTTCCATGATCGCGATGAACTGCCGCCGCTCGCCCCGCCGCCTCTGGAACTGTTCCAGCTTCCGCGCCAGCGCAACCGCGGCCTGATCCTGATCCGCATCCAGGAAGCTGCCAATCAATCCGATCACCTGCTGCACGCGTCCCGGGTTCTGCTCAAACAGCTGCCACACCAGCGGCTCCGCTTCGGCATGACGCCCCGCCGCCAGCAGCGCATCCGCATACGTTTCCCGCAGCGCGGGCAGAACCTGCCCGGAGTTCACCTGCGGCTCCAGGATAAAAATCGCCGCGCCCGCTTGCCCCTGCGCCAGCAAACCCTTTCCGTAGGCCAGCACAATGCTTTGATCGGACGAATCTTCCTGATACGCGCGCTCATACCACTGCGCCACGTTTCCGCCCTCGGACTCAACCTGCTGCGCAATCTTCTGAAACGCCGCCGCGGCCGCCTTGCGGTTTCCCATCTCCGACGCCAGTTCCGCAACTCGCAGCAAATTCGCCTGCGTCGGCTCGATCGCCACAATGCGATCCAGAATCTCCGCCGACTCCTGCTTTTTCCCCAGTTTGCCAAGATCCAGCAGCGCAGCCTCATATGTCCCGACGGCCAGCTTCTTGTTCGACCCTTCCAGCAGCTGTCCAAACCGGAATTTCTGCTGCCATGTCGGATTCCCGTGCCGCGCCAGTTTTTTGTAGGTCAGGCTCGCCCGGGTTGCATCGCCCGCGCCCACCTGCCGCTCGAACAATTCGCCCAGCAACTTCACCGCCTCGGCATTCCGGCTCAGCGACAGACACAAATCCGCCGAAAGCTGCCGCACCACGTCATTTTCGGGATCGTCTTTCAGGACAAGCAGATACTCTTCCAGCGCGTCGGCAGTCTTCCCCTTCTGCAGGAGCTTTTCTGCGCGCTCGATGCGTTTCCCTAACTCGGCTCGGTCCAGTCGTCTTGTGATCTCAGGCATGCAGAAGCAGGGCGGAGTAAACCCTGCTCCGATTCTAGGAGCCGCCCCCACCCCCATCAATGCGGTAACGCCAACCCCCGATTACGAAGGTCACCCTCTGATTCCGAGGACCCTCTCCTTATATTGCGTCATCCCGAAGCCCCGTGCGTTCACCAGCGGCGCGAGGAATCTCGTCTCGCTCCAGTCAGAGCGGCGACGCGGGCGAAAGCTTGCAGCCCACGACGTAAGTCGTGGGTGCAAAGTGCAAATAAACCCTAAGCCCCGGAGGAGCGAAAGAAGAGTTCCCGGGCGAAACTAAGACGCAAGAAAGCCCACCGGAGAAACCTGCTGGCCTCCTGACAACAGTTGACACAGCGTCCCCGTTAGAATGCGTGCCGGTGATGCCTATGAAACGTACCGCAGCCTTTATCACCTTTGGTGTACACAAAACGCAACAGTGCAAGAGTTGCGGCCTCTTTTCAGGATTCCCGGAATCGAGCCAGATGGACAGCTATCAGTCACTGAAGAGTTTAAGCGTCAAGTGCGGTCTTCGGCGACCGCTATATTTAGCGACCCTACCAGACTGATCTGGAATCGCTCCGTCAGTTGTTACAAAATCTCGGTTTCACTCACCGTGTCGAAACGCGCTAACGCCTCGTTTCGCCATTTGAGCCGTGATGCTGGTCACCGACAGGTAAAAGCTGGCGGTGCAGGATGTGAACGGTTGAAACTCGGCCTACTGGAAGTGTCGGTCTTGATAGATCAATTTCTGATAATGCTCCGCGATCGAACCTCTGACGTCGTTTTTGGAACACTTTTCCTGCTTGTTGCATTCGGCGCCTGGGGCACCACCCTGATGCGCCGCCGGAACGGAGTGGGCGTCCTCATCTGGCTGGGAGCTTTGAGCGCGATTGAGGCCCGACCTCTGTTACCTATGTTGGATGACGCGGGATTTCTGCCGCACTGGCTTCACGTCACTCTTCCATATCTGGGCGAGGTCCTGTCGTACTTGGTGGTGGTTGTTGCTATGCTCGCCTTTTTGCAGCTAAGCCAAGGCAATCTGCGGCTCCTTCTGCAAGGAATGACTTTAGTGGGATTAGCGATAGCTTTAGCGGGTGTCGGCTTTTTCGTTTTTACTGGCTCGTCCAACAAAGTGATGCCCTACAACCATCTCCTCGCCGCCTGTTTGCTCGCGGTCCTGGCGACCGTGGTCGCCGTGCCAAGACTCTCTCGCACGTTCCTAATCCTGCCCGATCGCGTTCCGGCCGTAGGCATATTTCTTTTCGCGATTGAAGCGTTGTATGGCAATTTGTCGCTCCCCCTGGGTTTCCAGAGTCCGCCCAATATCTTGGACCCACTGGGGTTTACAGTCCTTTTCTTTTCCTTTGGGTATGTCGCCGCGCGGCGCTTGAAAACGAGTCTCTCTACCGCTCACGAGGTTAGTTGACGTAATATCCCATAACACTAAAAATGGCTGGGTGAAGGTTTCTAGAGCTGTCACGTGTTTTCGACAAGGCTGCTGCTATTTCAGAATCAATCGAGGGTGCGGATCTGGGTGTAGTTTGATTTTTAACTTAGAGACGGACCGAAGGCCAACGCAGATTCTCTGCGAGTACGGCAACATCGCTCCCTTCGACACAAAAAGGTCATAGCACCTTGGCTCGACAACAACTGAAAAACTGCCGTCTGCCAATGTTTGAGTTTCCCAATTCTCAGATATGAGGCTGTTTCCGCCTGTTTGGTAGTCATGCAGAAGTACATAAGCATCGGCAATCTTCACTCCGTCCAAAGTCAGTACCGTACCTTTAAGGGTCGAATGCCCGTCCGATTGAGCTAGCGCTGACGCAGAAACAATGAGTGGCAATAAGGCCGCAAACATGCAGATTTTCATGGCCTTGCTATGCTACCGCGGTACAGTCATTTCTCCTAACTGGCGAGAAATCGCCATTGCACTCAAATTGGCCCGGAGCGGGGGATTCTGAGTGTAACCGTCTGATAACAACAGTTGGCGGTTATTGTACCGGGTTGAAGCCGGTCAGCATCCGCGACTTGGCGCGAAACACATGATAATGCTCAAAAACAACGTCGTTCAGCATTGTCGCAAAGGGTCCATATGTTCTGAAGCTTTCATCCCATTCCGTCAGAGTCGTCACTGACCGAGCTCTGGAAATGGAGACGCTCTTCACCGGACAGATATAGGTCTTGCCTCCGATTTCCACCGAGCCGTATTCAATCATGATGTCGGACTGGACAAGAGGCGTGGTCGATTTCATCTCTGCCACGAGCTCCAGGCGAAGAATCGCGCCGGTTGCGGGATCGAGCGCGATCTCCCCATGATATCCGGGAGTGGTTTCAAAAGCATCGGTTCCGTCCCCGTCTGGAAGGCAGCAGGCTCCTACCTGATAATGCGATTTCTCCGCGAGGATCTCGTAGCGAAATACGGCAAGACGCCCGCCCGCGCCAAGTTCCCAGTGGTCCCAGGTCAAACCATTGGCAATTGCATCGGTTACCGTACCAAGAAGGGGCCCAAACACACCATAGGTGAACAAATCCCCATCGTCCGCGTTGCGCTTCTTGCCTTCGTCTCTGCTGGAATTCACTACTTCCTTACCGTTGCTGTAGAGCACGGTCGCTTTAGAACTGGCCACCACATTTAATCGCCGATAGGCAACCGGGGTAGTCGCGCCAGAATTTCGAGGAGTTTCCTCGTAGCGAGTCGTCGTCCGCGTGGCATAGAAGTTCGGCAACTTTGGAATCGTCGTATTCAGGTAGTCGACTGCGAGCGAAAACATGGCGCGTTGCGCCGTGAGATCCGGGGCTGCATCGCGGGGGATTTCGGCCGCAGGAGGATCCAGAAAGGCTGACACATCGGCGAGAGCAACCAACGCCTGCCGTGACTTTTTACCGTGCAAACTCTCTGTCCAGGACAAAAGTTTCGTGTGGTTCAGCCGCTCGGTCAGATCCAGACCAGAGAGTTGCTGCGCCAGTTCCGCATCCGACTCGCCGCGAGCCGCCACCAATGCCCCCTTCAATTGCTCAACCGTGATGCGTTTGACGGGCGGGTTTGCATGATCGGAATAAAACGGTTGGTCGTAATATCCGGTGTTGGTGTGTGCTGTCAAACCCGGCCCGCGGAGTTGCACGTGCAGGCTGTGATACTCAGCCGGATGATCCGCAGGGGGAGGATCGAACGACAGTGTATAGAACGCACTTCCCTCCTGAATACAGCTATCGATCTGACTAACCAGGTCGTTCCCTGGAGAAGACCCCAGCACACGACCCCCGCTTTGCACGGCGAGTACTCTCCTATCCAGATTCTTGATGCTTGCCTGCTGAGCGGATTCCACTCCGTTTAGGAAGCGCATATAAAGGTCGGGGCGCGGCCCGGGATCGAGTTGCCCCACCGTAAAGTTGAAGAGAGAAATGCGGGCTTCCCGCAGCAGAGTGGAAAACCAATAAATCGTTTCGAAGGTATGCGATTTAGAATCTCGAGTTTCAAAGTCGCTTGCGCTGCCGATATTCCAGGGCCCAATCCAGAGCAGCAGCTTTTTGCCGGGGATCCGTCGTTCAGCCGTGGCAATGTAGCCGAGTGCCTTCAAACCTCGCAAGCCGGCAGGACCCTGGTCGACGAGCTCTCCAGTCCCGTTCCCCAAAAGCTGGAGGCGGCGGATAAAGACAAGCCTGTCACTAGCGATTTCCGCGGCCAGGACGTTCCCGTCGCCCGAAGGCTGGTCCAAGGTCCAGAAGCCGGTGTCGGAAAGCCCGAAGATCGAAACCGGCTGACCTAGATGACCGCCGTTGCGACGCAGGAATCTCTCGACTTCCTCGCGCTCGAAAGAAGCCAGATCATCCGGCATCTTGATGGTATCGATGAGGAGAATCACTCTGACCGGAGGATCAGGCTGGGAGGAAATTCCATCGAACCCGTCAAAAGAAATGATTTTCTGCGGCTGGCCGTTGTCCAGCAAAGCAAAATCCTCGGGTCCGAGGCTGGAGATTAGTTTCCCTGAGTTATCGGTCACTACGACGTCGAGGTTAATGAGTCCCTGCACGGAGTCCACGGCGTCAGTCTCCGCGCACAGAGAAGCCGCGCACCAGAGAACCAATACTGAAGGGAGGAGACTCGAAATCGGCAGGTGCAGTGGCCGATCCTTGAGCCGAAATCTTGGTTTGCAGAAGCGCAAGTCGTTTTTGTTCTCGAGACACTCAGATTCTACTCACATCAAGCCGAAATAGGTCCTGGTTGGTCGGCCTGTGGGCAGGGCAGCGCGCCGGAACTCAATGCGATGCGTCGCTGGGTTGACGAAAAATCTCCATTTCACTCATCATCCTGTTCTGAGGGTGCTAGGATTTTGCACATGGGAACGGCTGTACAAGGGACATCGCAGTTTCCTCTGTGGGTCATAATCCCCGTTGGGGCTTATTTTGCCTACAGACTCCTGAGTATAGCCAGAGCGAAGGAGCGCAAACGGGGTGAACGGGGTCAACCGCACACAACAAGAGATACTGCGTTGCTGCTCATAGCTGCCGTGTCGGTCGTCGGAATACTTCTGTGCGCCATTTTTCTCAAGCCTCTGAACGACTTGCTTCATTCCCGAGTAGGGTTCTATACGATTATCGTTGTTGTTGGCGGCGGACTAACGTACCTCTTCAATCGCAGACGCTCCCCTCGTTCGTGACGG
>Ga0335081_10002962_pt1 | contig 26681 bp, 22 predicted proteins | sample Lox_Sample_35_FD_206713 | JGI IMG/M metagenome (GOLD analysis project Ga0335081, IMG submission 206713) | Soil microbial communities from Loxahatchee National Wildlife Refuge, Florida, United States - Lox_Sample_3.5 | ecosystem: Environmental > Terrestrial > Soil > Wetlands | place: USA...
AAAGTCAGCCGCATGGCCTGTCCCCACCAGAGTCCTCTGGGCCAGGTCAAACGGAAGAAGCCGTCGGCGTCCGACCATGTACGGCTGGTCACATCCCCGACCTCGCCGGAGATTTCCGCATTGGGAATGGGCAGTTGCTTTCGTGGGTCGGTGTCAGCGATGAGAACCGCGCCGGTGATGAATCTTACTTTGCCGATCCTCGGTATGACGATCACAAGAACCGCGCTTACGATTCCCCCGATCACGCCACCCAGGGCCCAAATCAGAACTTTTCGCGATCGTGCCACACGCGGAACCCAAGTCCCAGTGTATTTCACGGGCATTGGTCTATTCACTAAAATGGGAATAGGAACGTGAGGCGCAAGACTATCCAGCCGGCCGGGCTGACGCGTCGCGATTGGTTGCGCCAGATGCTGGGGGCGGCGCCGTTGGCGGCCATGGCGCTCAGAAAGGCGCACGGGGGAGAGCCTTTCGTACTCTCGAACGAAGACAGCCAGTTTCTGGAGGAAATCGAGAAGGCGAATTTTCTTTTTTTCTGGGAACAGGCCAACCCCGAGAACGGGCTGGTTCGCGATCGTTCGAATATCGGCGGGGGCAACAATACCAATACCGTAGCCAGTATCGCGGGAACCGGTTTCGGTTTGACCGCGCTCTGCATCGGTCAGGAGAACGGATGGGTCTCGCTTCACGATGCTCGCGGGCGGGCCCTGACTCTCTTGCATTTCCTGTCGAAGTCCATGCCGACTCATCGCGGGTTCTTCTACCACTGGGCGGATTTGAAAACCGGCCAGCGGGTTTGGGACTCGGAGGTCTCCAGTGTCGACACGGCGCTGCTGCTCTGCGGCGTGTTGACCTGCCGGGAGCACTTCCGGTATGCCGAAATCACCCGCCTCGCCTATGAGATCTTCAACCGCATCGACTGGACCTGGCTTTCGGAAGACACCACCCTGCTGCCACACGGATGGACGCCGGAGTCCGGCTTCCTGCCGTATCGATGGGATCTCTACAGCGAGCACATGATGATGTATCTGCTGGGGCTGGGCTCGATGGCGCATCCCCTGCCCGCCGACGCGTGGAACTCGTGGAAGCGGACCACGTTTGAATATGAGGGTCTGCGATATATCGGCTCGTACGCGCCGCTCTTTATCCACCAGTATTCTCAAGCCTGGTTCGATTTCCGCGGAAAGCACGACCGTTACGCGGACTATTTTCAGAACTCCGTCACCGCCACGCAGGCTCACGTGCGGTTCTGCGAGGAACTGGGCAAGCAGTTTCCGGCCTACGGCAGCGATCTTTGGGGCATCACCGCCAGCGATTCGCAGTATGGCTACGTGGTCTGGGGTGGTCCGCCGGAGGTCGGGCCCATCGACGGCACGATCGTCCCGAGCGCCGCGGGCGGATCGCTGCCGTTTCTGCCGGAGGCCGCCCTTCGATCTCTCAAGAGCATCAGGAACCGCTACGGTTCCCACGCGTGGGGCCGGTACGGATTTGTGAATGCGTTCAATCCGCAGAAGGGCTGGTACGATTCGGACGTGATCGCGCTCGATACCGGGATCACCATGTTGATGGCGGAAAACCTCCGAAACGGTTTCGTATGGAAGACCTTCATGCGGAATGCCGAAGCGCGCCGCGGGCTGGAGCGCGCCGGCTTCGAGCCGAATTGAGTGGCAGCATACTCGCTCTAGTCGCGATGCGGACGCAGTGGTCTTAGCCATCTCACTCGAACCAGTAATCCAGCCATCCGTGGGATCCCTTCCCAAAGTCGCCTTCAAAGCCGCCCCTCGCCGTGCAGCCCGGATAGATCACCTCGCCCTCCCGACTTCTCACGCAGACCGGCTGCCATGGCAGACAGGAGGCTCTCGGGAGTCTCGCATTATCCTTACTCTGGGCAAAGCGCAGAATACCGCGAGGCTGCAATGCGCTTTTCGCCGGAGGGATTGAACTGCGTCACCACATCGAGCGCGTGGCTCACAGCGGCGTGCGTTGCCTCCGGGTGGGTGGATTCCACACAGGGCTTCGAGCTCGTCGCCGAAACTGGCAGAATCCGATTCTCCAGCCTGTTCGGCGAAAAGGATGCTCTCATGATCTACAGCATGATGTATGGCCCCGAACGCAAAGGCCCGTGTCCCATGTGACGTCATTCTTGAGTTCGTGGAACGGAACGGCAGTCAACCTGCGTGAGTTCCCCGGCTGGCCAGGAAGGCCTCGAACTCGAGTTCAGGCCAAGGTCTCCGCATTGCCGCGAGTCGGGCAGCTCGATCCTCGCAGACTGCGGTACAGTAATGGTGCGCGCCAATTCCGGCCGTCATGCGTTCCCGTTCGCGCGCGCCAGAGCCAACGACGGCGGGTGGCATCATATGGGATCGCCTAAATCAGTATTCTTCGTACTCTCTCTCGCCGGTCTTGCTTCCATCCTCAGCGGAGTGGCGTTCGCGCAATCGCAGCCGGCGGAATTCTCGCGGCCGCGCCTGACTCCGGACCAACTCGATACCCTGGTGGCGCCGATCGCCCTTTACCCGGACCCGCTCCTCAGCCAGGCCCTCGCAGCCAGCACCTATCCGCTGGAACTGGTCGAGGCATGGCAATGGCTGCAGCGGCACTCCGAACTGAGGGGCCCGCAGCGGATCGAAGCCGCACGCCAGTTCAACTGGGATCCCAGCGTCCAGGCCATGGTCGTCTTTCCGGACGTGTTGCGGATGCTCACCCAGAATGTCATGTGGACGACCGATCTCGGCAATGCCGTTCTGGCGCAACAGGCCGATGTCATGGATGCAGTCCAGAGATTGCGGGCGCAGGCGCAGCAGAGTGGCCGCCTGGCGAGTACACCCGAGCAGGCAGTCACATCTCAGGCGGCCGGGCCCGAGCAGAGCGCGATTGCCATACAGCCGGCGAATCCGCAGGTACTGTATGTGCCCGCCTATAACCCGGCGTATGTGTGGGGGCCTCCAGTTGCCGGGTCGTACCCGTCGCTTTGGTATCCACCCGAGAGTTCCGGCTACGGTTTCGGACCCGGTGTTGCGATCTCGGCCCTCGGCAGCCTCTTCTCGGGGCTGGCCAGTTGGTCGGGTTGGGGTCTGAATTGGCTGACGCACGGCCTCTTCTTGAATGGCCTCTTCCCGGCTCTCCTCGGACTTGGCAGTGGCGGATACGGTGGGGGTCTTGGCGGCGGCAGCGCCAGCGGAGTCATGGAGTGGACGCACAATCCGGTCCATCGATTGGGTGTGCCGTATCCCACCACGACCCTGGCACGCTCGTTCGGAGGAGGCCGGGGGCTTACGACCGGATCGCGGGGCCTGCCAGCCGGCGCGGCTGGCAGTGGCCCTCGGGCTGCTATTCCTTATCGTGGCGGCTTTCCAAGCTTCACCGGCCGGCCGGCGAACCCCTATTCCGAGCACTCGGCCGGGAGGAGTCCGTCATCGTCCGAGGGCTGGCGCACCTTCGGTCCCACCAGCGGCGGTCCAGGCGGCCGTCTGAACTCTCAAAGCCCGATGAGTTTTCGCGGCGGACCCTCGGAATACCCGCGGCCGTCGGCCGGCTATCGTGGACTTCCGGCTGTTGGCCAAAGTGGGATCCAACGATCATCGGCGCCAGTAGCGCAGCGCTTCTCAGGCGCCAGAATCTCCGGCCCAAGCGGGCCTGCTGTCGGGAGCGGGCACTTTTCCGCTCCGAAATCCGCGGGACATTTCAAGCCACCCAAGGCACCGTCATTCCGAGCACCATCGTTTAAAGCGCCGAAGTTTTCGTCTCATTCCGGGGGACATTCCTCGGGCGGGCATTCAGGCGGCCATTCCAAGAGCGGACATCATCGCTAGGCTGGTGATGCCCCGGCCTGCACACATTTGACAACCTCATCCGGAACACTCGCCATGAGCTCGGTGGTTTGCCCCGAGTTTTACCGGCGCCAGTAACCGCGATAGTAACGGCCGCCGAAGTACCGCGGCGCCACCCAATACGCACGAGCGTACGGCGGACGCGCCCAATAGCCCGCGTGCCACGTATAACGCGGTCCCGACGGTACCCAATACCCGTTGATCCAGGCGTATCCCGGACCGGGGTAAGGCGGCCTGTAGGCGGCAACCGGCAGGGGCGGGGGCGCCGCATAAGACCCAGGGTAGTACCCGGCTCCGATCCCGACTCCAACCACAACCCTGGCGAACAGAGAGCTTCCCGCCAGCAAAAGAATTGCGAACGATAATGTGATGGTCTTCATGACCTTCCCTCCTGCCCTTACAAACGCATCAATGGGCAGGAGAGTTTCGGGGGTTCATGCGGTCTTAATTCGGACTTCATGTGCCCTTAATCTGCGCCGTGCGGTTCCACTCGTCAGAACTGAACCCGTGCTCCCAGTTGGAACGCGCGCGGACCGCCCGACCCGAAGACCTGGCCGGCGCGGCTGGTCGGTTGGCCAAATGAATACGTCTGATTGGTCGGCGTCACCTGGTCCAGGTTGAAACTATACCCGCTCAGGTTCGCGATGTTGAAGATGTTGAACGCTTCGGCGAACACCTGAAGCCGGTAGCGCTCGTGATAGCGGAACGTCTTGGTCAGGCGGACGTCCTGTGAATTGAAACTGTCGCCCAACGAATAGTTGGCGGGCAGCACGATCGCGGGAATCGTCTTGCCCAGGGCATCTTTGGTCCCGGCATAGTTCTGGTTCCAGTTGGCGACGGCGCGCTGCAGGTCGGCCGTCCCGCAGCCCCGGTTGAGGCAATTGAACGCCAGCCCCGGCAGCGGCGCGCTCGTGGAACCGTCGCCGGTGAGACTCACGCCGTTCACAAAAGGCATGATCGGTCCGCGCGTACTGCTTTCGGAAATCAATCCGAGCTGGAAGCCCAGCGGCAGATCGACCACTCCGGACACGTTGAGGACGTTCCGCGGACCCTGCGGTCCCCAGCTCTCGTTCCACCTGTCCAGATTGACGATGCCGTTGTATCCGTGCTGATCGGTGAGCGCGTAGGAAGCGGTGAACTGGAACCTCTTTGCGAAGCGCTTGTTCACTTTCACCAGCATGGCGTCGTACACATTCCGGCCCCCGGGAGTCCAGAACGTGATCGAGCCATTGGAACATTCCACGCCGGGAGTGTTCTTTTGCGCGGCGGGGCATACCGGGATCACCGGTGTGCGGACCCCGTTGATGAAGCGGTTGTAGCGGTTGTAATCGATCTCGCCCAGGTTCACATTGAGGTATACGCGGCGCACGAAATCCACGTCCACCACGATGTCCTTGCCGATCTGGCGCTGCACGCCGAGATCGAAGTGCAGGCCGTGCTGCACCGGGAAGTTCTTGGGGTAAAGCTGGGCGCCCGCCTTGTTGATATCGATGTTGGTGACCGAAACGTTGTTGAGGTTGGTGGGTGCAAGCTGGGCCGCAATGATCGGCGCCTGCTGCTGCTGAATCTGCAGGTACTGTCCCAACGTCAGGTTGATCAACTGTCCGGAGGGCAGGGGAGCGCCGACCGGCACAGGCACGCCGCCCAGGCTGATGTTGACGATGCCCGGGAAGATGTTGGTGAAACCGGTGGTGGGGAATTGGATGCGGCCGTTGCCCACCGGCCCGATAAACGAACGCTCCTGCAACCGGCGGTACAGCGATTCGGTGTCGTAATAGATGCCGAATCCGCCGCGCACTACGGTCTTCTGAGCTTTATCCACCGTCCAGGCAAATCCCAAGGCCGGCTCGAAGTTGTGATAGTTGTTGTTGGTCGGCGACAGGTCCGATCCATACAGCGGCGCGAGAAACGCAGGCTTGTTGAGATCGCGGTTCACCAGCGTGCTTTCGAAGCTCCAGGCCAGCCCGTAGTTCAAGGTGAAGTCCGGCCGGATGCGCCAGGAATCCGACGCATATACGCGGTAGCGATTGTTCTCCTTGGCCTGGTCTACGTGATACGGAGGCGGCTGGCTCGGATCGCCGATGCCGACCACCCCGCCCAGAAACGGCAGATTCAGCAGATCGGCGTTGCTCGAGATGGTGGTCGGGAGCGTCGGGAACAGCGCGGCGACTAACGATGCGGGTACGTTCGCGCGCACCAGTTCGGGCGGCGCTACCACGGTGCAGGCCGGGTCGCAATACCCCCAGAATCCCGTGCCGGGCGCATGTTCGAACTCGCCGCCGAAGTGCAGGGAGTGGCGGCCTTTCTGCCAGGTGAGAGAGTCCGTGAAGTTATATTTGCGGAGATCGCGGCCCTGCGTCGCATTGGAAGTATCTCCGACCGTGATATTGGTCCCGTTCACTGCCACTTCCGGAAAACCAAGTCCTAAGCAGCCCGGACAATCCGTGCTGGTCGGGAACAGGTTTCGATTCTGCCAGTATTGATAGCTGAAGCGGAAATCATTCACCAGGGTCGGCTTCAAAGTGCTGGTCAGTCCCAGCAGACTCTGGTCGCTCCAATTGGTGTTGCGGAGCCAGTGGGAGGGCAACTGCAGGGAACTTCCGGCCGGGCCGAGGCCGGCATTTCCGTCGTGCGTGTAGCGCGCGAACAGGTGATGGTTGGCGGTAATGCTGTAGTCAAACCGTACCGTGATGTTCTTGCCGTGATAGGGGCTGAAGTAGTTGCCCGCCAGACCCGCGCCCGACGCCACGTTCGGCACGAACGTCACCACCTGCGTCTGATTCAGGTTCTCGTAATTGAAGAAAAAGAAGAAACGATCCTTCTTGATGGGACCGCCGATCCACGCCCCCGGATTGCGCCGCGCGAAGAACGGGTTGGGGCTGAGCGCACTGCGGGCCAGCCCCGGGTATGCCGACATGTTGTGGTCGCGATAGAAGAAGTAGGCGCTGCCGTGCAGACTGTTGCCCCCGCTGCGGGTGACCACGTTGACGGATCCCACGCTCGTGATCCCCGTGGACAGGTCGAAGTTGACCGAGGAAATCTGGAACTCCTGGATCACGTCCTGCGACAGGTTCATGGCGGTGTTGCCTTCAATGGGATTCCGGATATTGCCGCCGTCTACCGTGATCGCTGTCTTACTCGAATCGCCGCCCAGCACCGAAACCGTGAAGAGGGAGTTGTACTGGGAAGTCGTTCCCGGACTCACCGACACGCCGGGCTCCAGAAATGCCAGGTTCAGGAAACTGCGGCCATTCAATGGCAGGTCCTGAATCTTCTCCCGCGTGATGACGCCGGAGATGGTGTTGCTGTTGTACTCGATTTGCGCGCTCGCGGCCTCGACGTTGATGACCTCTTCGGTCTGGCCGAGTTCCAGACGGAGATCCACGGTCGTGGTCGCTCCGGTCTCGACCGTCGCATCGCGGACCACGGTTCGAAACCCCGACATCGCCACCTTTACCTGGTAGACTCCCGGAGGAAGGGCCGTTGCGATGTAAGAGCCGTCACTCGCGCTCAGCAGGTTCCGGAGTAACCCGGTATCCTGGCCGGTCATGGCGATCGACGCATTGGGAACCACGGCTCCGCTGGCATCGTGGACCACTCCTGCTATGGATCCGGTGGGCGTCTGGGCCCACAGCAGCATCGAAGGCAAGACCCAGGCGGCAGCCCACACCAGGGCCGTCGAAGACACTCGCATGCTTAACATTCCTGTAACCCCCTCCATTACGCCAAAACAGTGCTCATGCAGTTAATCATCGAAATGCGCCGCTTGTCAAGGGGTGCGTGAGACCTGGGTGAGACCGGGAAACACCCAACCTTCCTTGCCGGAAAACGATAAACTGGTCTCCTGACGTGGCGCGGGCAGGCAGGAGTGCCCGCGCCACATCGAAACGGAGCAGAATATGGAATTCAAAAGGTACGGTGTTGTCGGCATTCTGCTGTCAGGAGGCGCCTTCTTTGCGCTTCACCGTGCGGGCGCGCAGCCGCAGGCGGGACCCCTCACGCCCCAGATGATCGCCGCCCGCAACTCCACCGAAAAAGAACTCGAATCCATCGCCATTATCGAGCGCAAAGTCATGGTGCCGATGCGCGACGGCAAGCGGATGGCCACCGACATCTACCGCCCCAAAGACACGTCCCAAAAGTACCCGATCATCTTTGTGCGCACGCCGTACAACTTCAATTACTGGGATGTGAAGAACGGCTTGCCGCGCGACATGAACGCCGAACTGCAGGCGGTCAAGCGCGGCTATGCCTACGTGGAGATGAATGAGCGCGGGCACTTCTTCTCCGAGGGCGAGTACGACATCCTGGGACCGCCGCTGACCGATGGATACGACGCCATATCGTGGATGGCCGCGCAGCCCTGGTCGAATACCAAGGTCGGCACCATCGGCTGCTCGTCTACGGCCGAATGGCAACTGGGAGTGGCGGCGCAGGGCAATCCCGCCTTTGCCGCCATGATCCCGCAGGGGTTCGGCGCGGGCGTGGGACGCGTGCAGCCGTACTTCGAGCAGGGCAACTGGTATCGCGGCGGCGCCGTGCAAATGCTGTTCATCGCCTGGCTTTACGGCGAGCAGAACCAGGTGCGCCCCATGTTCCCGCCTAACACCTCGCAGGAGGACCTGATCCAGGCGTCTCGCATGTTCGACCTCGCCCCCCAGATGCCTCCCGTGGACTGGTCGAAGGCCCTCCAGCACCTGCCGGAGATGGACATCATCAAGGCCGTGAACGGTCCTCGCGGTATCATGGCCGATCGCATGGAAGTGTCCACCGGCGGCGCCATGATCAAGCGGACCCCCAATGATCCGGCGTGGTACCGCGGCGGCCTCTGGCACGATGACAAGACCATCAACGTGCCTGGCTTCTGGTTCATGTCCTGGTACGATGTCTCGATCGGGCCGAACCTGGCGGCGTACAATTTTGTTCGCAAGACCGCCAAGGGCGAAATCGCCAACCAGCAGTACGTCATCATTGCCCCCACCCTGCATTGCGCCTACACCCGCGCCACCGAGAACACCATCGTGGGCGAGCGCAGCATGGGCGATGCCCGGCTCGACTACAACGCGCTCACTTACGGCTGGTTCGACCACTTCCTCAAGGGCGAGGACAACCATGTGCTCGAGACGATGCCCAAGGTCAAGTACTTCACCATGGGCTCGAACCAGTGGCACTCATCCGATACGTGGCCCCCCCGCGGCGCCCAGCCCATGACCTTCTACCTGGGAAGCGGCGGCAAAGCCAACAGCCTGAACGGCGATGGTGTTCTGGCCGCCTCCAAACCCTCCGGCGACAATCCCGACAATTTCACTTACGATCCGATGAATCCCGTGCCCTCCTACGGCGGCAACGTCTGCTGTACCGGCAACGCGGTGACCGGCGGCGCATTCGACCAGCGGAAAATGGAGGCTCGCGCCGACATCCTGGTCTACACCACCGCGCCGCTCACCGAGGGTATCGAGGTCAGCGGCCCGATCGAGCCCACCATCTACGTCTCGTCCGACGTGAAGGATACGGACGTCACCGTGAAGGTTCTGGATGTGTATCCCGATGGCACCGCCTATAACCTCGATGAGACCATCCAGCGGCTGCGCTATCGCGACGGCTACGAGAAACCGCTGGTGTGGATGGAGCCCGCCAAGGTATACAAGGTGACGCTGCAGCCCATGACCACCAGCAACTACTTCGCCGCCGGCCACCGCATCCGCATCGAGGTCTCGAGCAGCAATTTCCCGCGCTTCGACCGCAACCTGAACACCGGCGGCAATAACTACGACGAAGACAAGGGCGTGGTGGCGCACACATCGGTGCACCATTCCGCGCAGTATCCGTCGCAGATCACTTTGAGCGCGGTGAAGCATTAGGCTGACGTCTTGCGGCCGTCGAAACGCTTCTGGCTGCTCCTGCTGATTCTGTCGATCGCGGGATTTCTACGGCTCTATCGATTGACCACCATCCCGCCGGGGCTTTATCGCGACGAGGCGATAGACGGCTGCAATGCTCTCGAAGTTCTTCAGACCGGACGCTTTCAGGCGTTCTACCCGGAGGACAACGGACGCGAGGGGCTCTACGTCAACGTAGCGGCTGTTTTCGTTCGTTTCCTGGGGAATCGCGCCTGGGTGCTGCGTCTCCCCGCGGCGGTCTTCGGAATCCTCACGGTGTGGGGCGTCTACCGATTGGCCGCGGAGATGGCGTCGCCAGAGGCCGGGCTTCTGGCAGCATTCTTCCTGGCCACCAGCTTTTGGCACGTCGTCTTTTCAAGGATTGCCTTTCGTGCCATCGCCGCTCCGCTGCTGCTCACCTGGGCGCTATACTTTCTGCTGTCCGCCATTCGCCGGCAGCGCCAGAGCGTGCCGTACGTGGGGTACGTATTGGCGGCGGGAATTTTCTACGGCTTCGGCTTCTACACGTACATTGCCTGGCGGGTGACGCCCCTGCTGGTGGCCGGGATTCTGCTGGCGAGCGCACGAAAAGCCGGTCGCCTGCCGGCCGCCTTCTGCATCGCCGCCGCCCTCGTGGCGTCGCCGCTGGCGTTCTATTTCGCCACCCACCCCGGTTCCTTTTGGGGACACGTCGCGCAACTGTCGGTGCTGCGAACTCCTCGTCCCGCCTGGCAGGCGGTGCTCAATACCTGGAGGACCGCGCGCATGTTCTTCACGAGAGGCGATGGCAACTGGCGTCACAATATCGCCTGGCGGCCGGAACTGTTCTGGCCGGTCGCGATTCTCTTCCTGATTGGCGTGGCGCGCGGTTGGCGCAAGTGGCAGTTGGCGATTTGGTGGATGGCGGTCGCAGCGCTGCCCGCGATCCTCTCCGCCGGCCTCGTTCCCCACGCCTTGCGGTCGATCCTGATGCTTCCGCCGGCAGTGATGCTCGCCGCCGAAGGCGCCTCCCGGGTACATTCCTGGCTGGCCGGCAGACTGCCGCGCCGGTGGCTGGCCGGATGCAGTGCCGCGTTCCTCCTGGCGCTCGCGTGCGAGCCGTACCACACATACTTCCATCGCTGGGCGACGAACCCCAACGTGCCTCCTGCGTTCGATCAGCGCGCCGTGGACATGGCGGAGGAAATCAATCGAATGGCCCGCGAAACGCCGAAGTACGTCGTAACGTTGCAGGAACCACTGGTGGCGGCGCCGGTGATGTTCCTGACCCGAAGCTATACGGCGCGCCAGCAACGCGAGACCAATATCCACTACGTAGAGAGTGACTCCTGCCAGGCCGCCGTTCCCTCGCCGGCGAAGGTATTCTGTCTCGACGGCGCCCAGGGATCGACTACTCCCGCAAGGTGACGCACGGATCGATTCGCGAGGCCGACCTCGCCGGCAGATATCCGGCCAGAATCCCGGCCGCCGCGAGCACGACCACGACTCCGAAATACGTTTCCGGATCGATCGGTTTCACTTGAAACAGCAAACTCTCGACCAATCGGCCGGCCGCTGCCGACGCCGCCAACCCTGCCGCCAGTCCCGCCGCCACCAGCCGCAATGCCTGCCCCAAGACGAGCCGCTGGATGTCGCCGGGCATGCCGCCAAGCGCCGCCCGAATTCCGATCTCGCGCTTCCGTACAGCCACGCCATATGACAGCAGGCCCCGGGCCGAAGGCGGGCCAGGGCTTCCATAAAACGCGCGGTAGGCCGCGGGCGATACGGAATCAGAACATCCCAGACCTGTGCGTCGCCGGCGAAGTGCACCCGGGCGTCAGAATGCCGGCGATCTGCACGTTGGAGCCATTCAATCCGATGGACCTGCCGATCGCGGTGTGGGCGCCCCCATACCGCCGCTGCCACCGGTCGTAGGTAATCAGCGCGACGCTGGGTCCGCCGGGCCGCATATCTTCGTGTGTGAACAGCCGGCCGGCGATCGGCCGCAAGCCGAGGGTTCGGGCGAGCGACGCGGTGATGGCGACGCCGGGGATCTGCTCGGGACTGTACCCGGGTTCACTGACCGTGACCTCGTGACGCCAATAACCGCCGAAGGCTTCGAGGGTGCGGCTGCGGTCCCGCCAATCCCAGAAGTCGGATGACGCGACGAAATAGTGTGCGATCCCTTTCTTGGGCGCCAGTTCGAACAGGCTGACCAATCGCTCGGGCTCCGGGTAGGGAAGCCGCCGCAGGAGTACCGTCTCGACCACGCTGGAGATGGTAGTGTTGGCCCCGGTGCCAAGCGCCAGGGCGGCAATCGCGATGCCCTAAAGCACCGGCTGCGAGCGCCACGACCGGAACCCGTGGCACACGTCCGGCCGGACAGAATCCAGGTGCATGCCGCCAATACCTGGCGCCGGCACAAAGGTTACCGGGGCTTGGCGTCCTTCTTCCCCGGCAGTCCCACGGGATTCTCGTGCGTGCGTTCGCGGAACTTGCCACGCATGCTCGCGGCCAGCGATACGGCCGACTCTCCAAAGCGGTCCCGCACCCGATCGGCGGCCGCCATGGTCTGTTCCCAGCGCTCGTGCCGCCGCGCGTCGATCAGGCTTAGCTGCTGGTCAGCGGCCCAGCCCGAGGTGTGGACGCCGAGCAGGCGCACCGTCCGGCCGCTCTGCCAGTTGGCGCGAAAAAGCTCGCGGACCTCCTCGAACAGTTCGTTGTCGGTCTGCGTGGCGCGCGGCACCGAATGGGCGCGCGTGATGGTGGAGAAGTCCGAGTACCGCAGTTTGAGCTGTATGGTTCGCGCGTGCAGATTCTGCTCGCGGAGGCGGCGGCCCACCATTTCGCAGAGCCTCGCGAGAGTCGATTCGATCTTCGCCACGTCGGCTGTATCTTCGCCGAAGGTATGCTCGTGGCTGATCGACTTGCAGCCCTCGTCTTCGCCGATCTCCGTGTCGAACCATCCGCCCGCATCCAGGCCACGCGATTTCCCGGCCAGCGCCATTCCCCATTTCCCGAAGCGTTCCTGCAGAAAGCTCTCGTCCAGCCGCGCCAGGTCGCCCACCTTGCGGATGCCCAGCGCATGCAGGTTTCGCTCCGTCACCTTACCGACGCCCGGCACCTTGCGCACATCGAGCGGCGCCAGAAACGCGGGCTCCCGTCCGGGCACGACCCAGAGCACGCCGTTGGGCTTGGCCTGATCGGAGCTGATCTTGGCCACCAGGCGCGACGCCGCGATTCCAATGGAGCAGTTGAGTTGGGTCGCAGTCTTCATCCGCTCGTGGAGCAGGTGCGCGGCGCGCAATGGCGGACCGTAAAGCCGCGCGGTGCCGGTCATATCGAGGTACGCCTCGTCGATGGATGCCATGTCCACCAGCGGTGAAAACCCATGAAGGACGTCGTAGACCTTGTGCGAGTATTCGCGGTAGCGCTCCGGATGGCCCTCGACAAAGATCGCCTGCGGGCACAGCTTGTAGGCGGTGCGCAGCGGCATGGCCGAGTGGACTCCGAACTTGCGAGCCGCATAAGATGCCGCCGAGACGACACCGCGCTCGTTGGGTCGGCCGCCGACCACCACCGGCTTCCCCTTCAGCGAGGGGTCGTACAGTTCCTCCACGGACACGAAGAAGGCATCCATGTCCACGTGGAAATAGGTCCTAGAAGCTGGGGGCTCCACTCACTCCGCAGTCTACAACGTTTGTCGATGTGGCGCGGGCACTCCCGCCTGGCACTCCTGCCTGCAGCTTCCCCACTCCTGGGGACGCTTTTGGGCCGGAACCAGGCAGGCTGCGCGTCAAGAAAAAAGGCCCGCCGATTCTGTCTCTTGAGGCCGTCCAGCCCCAGGCGCAGCCCGGTGCGGTACAGCCTGCCGGCCGGATTGCGGTCGAACGCCGGGGGCTCCGGTGCAATTTCCAAGAGGCCACGGGGGCGAGCTCTTCGGCGTATCCCGTATCCCCCACGACGCGATAGATCAATCCGGCAACCCGACGGTAATGTGCGGCAAAGAGCGCTTCGAAGGTTCGATCTTCCAATTCGATTGCTTTGCTCATCGCCGCCTGGCCGTAACTGAGTTTCCACACCAGCTTAACGACGGCGGCGCCTCCGAATTGACAGTCGGAAGCGTGCGCTACCATGAAATCGATGAGCCGAAGATTGATGGTGTTAGTGCTGCTGGCGATCCTGGCGGGGTGCCGGGCCAAAGCGCCCGAGGGTAAACGCTACCCGATGTCGGGAGAGGTCAAGGCGCTCGACCCTAGTTCGAAAACCGCCACCATCGAAGCCGGAAAGATCGGCAACTGGATGGACGCCATGACGATGGAATATCCCGTCAGGCCCGACACCGACTTTGAGAAGTTGCACGTCGGCGACCGCATCGAAGCCACGGTGGTGGTCACCGATCCCGGGTATTACGTCACCGAGGTCAAAGTGCTGCCGAAATAGCGCGTCCTATTTCTTCTTGACAGCTGCGGCGGCGGGCGGGGCTTTCAGCGCCAGCAGCTTATTCAGTTCCGCCCGGATACTGGTTTCCGGATTCTGAAAAAACGCATCGGCGGCGGGAAAATCGTCGCGGATCATCCCTTTGGCGTCTAGAAACACCATGTGGGGCACGTACGACAGCCGCCCGTCGGTGGCGGAGTATCCCAGGAACGCGCGCACCGCCGGATCGGTGGAATAGCCCACCGGAAAGGCCGGCTGGAACTGCTGGACAAATCCGGGAACGTCCTTGTCCGCCGTCGGGTTGAACGCGCACTCCACAAACTGCACGCCCTTGGCTGCATATTCCTTCGAGAGAGGATTGAGCGCGGTCGTGGTGAGAGCCTGGCAATGCGGGCAACCCGTGTTGATGAGCGCCAGCGCCACGATCTTTCCTTTGAGCTGGCTCATCTGAATGGGCGGCGCTCCCGCACGCAAGATCGTGAAGGGAGGTGCGGGCCGGGGAAGATCGTCGGCAAGGGCGACGAAAGCGCCCGTCGTGCAAAGTAAAGCAAAGATGGCTGTGCGCATACTCAGTTTCATCTTTTATACTACATGTTTCCGCGGCTTTCATCATGAAGCCCTTCCAACCGCTCTTTCGCAACCCGCACCTGCAGACCATCGCGGGCCACTATTGGAAGCGGCCGGCGCCGCGCGCGTTTCCGGTGGAGCGGCGCCTCTTTGAGACGGAGCCGGGAGTGCGGGTGCTGGTGGAGTCGCAGCGTCCGGACGGCGTTGCCGCCGGTGAAGTGGTGTTGGTGCACGGGCTGGAGGGTTCGGGCGCGGCCGGATACATGCAGAGCCTGAGCGCCGTGGCACTCGAAGCCGGTTTTGCCGCCCACCGATTCAACATGCGCACTTGTGGAGGCACCGAGCTTCTCAGCCCCACCTTGTATCACGCGGGCCTGACCAGCGATCTGCTGTGGGTGCTCCGCGAGTTCCTTCGAGAAGGCCGCTCGCCTGTGTTCCTGGTAGGCTTCTCGTTGGGCGGCAACGTGGTCCTGAAACTCGCCGGCGAGGCGGGTGATGACGCTCTCGCCTGGATCTCCGGTGTCTGCGCTGTTTCCACCCCGCTCGATCTGTCGGCTTGCTCCCACCGCATCGCCCAACCCGACAATCGGCTGTATGAGCGCCGTTTCGTGATCCGGATGCGCGATCGCCTGTGCGCCACCGGCCGGTACACGAAAGGCGATTTCGCCGGCCTGGAGACCGTCATCGGCATCGACCAGCGGATTACCGCGCCGTCCTTCGGCTTTGGCGATGCCGAGAACTACTACCGGACGCAGTCGGCCATCCGTTTCCTGGGCGGGCTCAAGGTGCCGGCTCTCCTGATTCAGGCCAAGGACGACACCTTCGTTCCATTTGAGATCTACCAGTCGGAGGCCGTGCGCTCGAACCCGCGGATCGAACTATGGGCCACCGAGCATGGAGGGCATCTGGGCTTCCTCGGCCGGCGGCCGCACCGCTTCTGGGCAGATCATGCGGTCATGAGTTGGATCCGAGAGCAAGGTGCGAAAGCCGCGGGCGACCTCTCGAGCCTCGCTCGTACCGATACGACTGTCGATCGTTATCATCCGTTTAGCAGCTAACCATATCCGGTATTGTTCGGCCGCGCCTCCTCTGGAACAATTCTCATCAGGGAGCTGGAACCATTGGGCCTGCATGGGGCGCTCCCGCCGGTTTTCGCAGCGTTGTGTTGACTCCAAGGCTGGGCGGTTGGGTCCAGACCAATCGCCCAGACGCTCCTTCGAACTCCCACACAGAATCTAGAAGCCTCAGGCGGCGTATCGAAACGTCAGATTGATTCGGACGCGCCCGGTCAGAGGGTGATCGCCGTCGGCGAGTGTCGCGACGCCATGGTAGGTGAGACGCGTTGGTCCGCCCCAGACTGCGATATCTCCGCTCTGTAAGCGAAACCGCCGAACGCTGTCGCGTCTGCGCAGTCCACCCCACAGAAACACCGCGGGCAGCCCGAGAGACACCGAAACGATGGGGGCCGTGAAGTCGCGCTCGTCCTTGTCCTGATGGAGCGAGAGCTTGGTTCCAGGCTCGTAGCGGTTGATCAGGCAGGCATTCGCGTGGAAGCCCGGGTAGCCGGCCGCTCGGGCGGCATCGGTCGCGAGACTCTGGAATAGAGCGGGTAGTGCAGGCCACGGAAGGCCGCTTGCGGGATCGATCGGACTGTAACGGTAGCCTCGCCCGTCGCTGACCCACCCTGAAGGTCCGCAATTGGTCATGGCCACCGACATGCGATACCCGCCGGGCGTAATCATGTGCCGGAAGGGGGCGGCCGCGGCTACCTGCCCGACTTCCGCGATCAGGGCGGAGGCGATGTCATCGGCGAATCCGCGGAGGATCGATGCGCCTTCCGCGATCTTCTCGACCGATGGCTCAGGTGCGGGAAGGTCGGCGAATAACGGCGTCTCCGGCGGATTCGATTTCACCACTACGCTCATGGTAACGTGGCGCGGGCACTTCAGCCAGCCTCGAAACCCCTTCGCCGCCAGCGACACCGTGCACGCCCGACAAGCGCCGAGATGAGTCTCGGCGCGGCAGGCTGGAGTGCCTGCGCCACGCCATACCCGTCGGAGTCCGACGGGTGCGGTCCCTTTTGATTCATGGGTTTACCAAGAAAAACCGTCGGACTCCGACGGTTTTCGCCGGCGAGCTATCCTGAGATTCATGGACGATCTCACGGGAAAAGTGGCGCTCGTTACCGGAGGCGGGCGCGGCATCGGCAAGGCCGTCACGCTGGCGTTGGCGCGCGCCGGGTGCGACGTCGGCGTCAACTATCATCGCCGCCGGGAGGATGCCGGGCAAACCTCTTGCGCGGTCGAACAGGCAGGCCGCCGCGCGGCCACCATCCAGGCGGACGTTTCGCAGCGCGTCCAGGTGGAAGCCATGGTGCGTTTCGTCGAAGAGCAACTCGGGCCAATCGGGATCCTGGTCAACAACGCCGGCATCGCGCGCGTGCAGAGGATCGAAGAGATCTCTGAGGACGACTGGAACGAGCAGATCGCCGTCAACCTGACGTCGTGCTTCCTGGTTACCCAGGCTGTGCTGCCGGGAATGCGCGACCGGAAGTGGGGCCGCATCATCAATATTTCGTCGGTGGCAGCGCAGGCCGGCAGCATTGTGGGCCCGCATTACGCCGCCGCGAAGGCCGGAATGTTGGGGCTGACCCGCACATACGCCAAGCTTCTGGCGAAGGAAGGGATCACGGTCAACGCCATCGCCCCGGCGCTGATTGAAACCGAAATGGTCAGCTCCAATCCCAATGCGAGGCCCGAGCTGATTCCTGTCGGCCGGTTCGGGCGCACCGAAGAAGTCGCCGACGTGGTGACCATGCTGGCGGCCAACGGCTACGTCACCGGCCAGACCATCAATGTGAATGGCGGCTGGTACCTGAGCTGACGAGGGCTGCTTTTTATGGCACACCGAAAGATCGAAACGGAGGTGGAGCAGCTCGGCAAACTGCGCGAGGCTCCTCGCGAGGAGGCGATTGCCGGGCTTCGCAAGGCCCTCGCCGACCGCGTCAATCTGGTCGTTGCCAAAGCCGCCAGGCTGATCGCGGAAATGCAGCTCCGGGAACTCGAGCCGGACCTGCTCCGGGCATTCGATCGCCTCTTCGAAAAGCCCGCGGAGCGCGACCCGCAATGCTGGGCAAAAAACGCCATGGCGAATGCGCTCCGCGATCTGGACTATCGCGAGTCGGAGCCTTTTGTCCGCGGATTTCGACACGTGCAACTGGAGGCCTCCTACGGGAAACCTGTGGACACCGCCACCACCCTGCGCGGCATCTGCCTGCTGAGCCTGCCGGGCTGCGCCGACCTGCGCCGTGAGGACATCCTGCGCTTCCTGGTGGACGGTTTGACCGACGAGGCGTCCACGGTGCGGACGGAAGCGGCACGTGGGCTCGAACAGATGGAAGGAGAAGGCGGTGCGCTGCTGCTCCGCCTGAAGGCGCGGCTGGGAGACAGCGAGGCCGCGGTGGTGGGGCAGGTATTCGATTCGCTGCTCAGGCTCGAGGGAGAACGCGGAATCAGCTTTGTGGCGGGCTTTCTGCAATCGTCTTCGGAAGCCCGCGACGAGGCGGCGCTGGCTCTCGGATCCTCGCGCCTGGAGGGAGGCGTCGTCGTGCTGGAAAACACCTGGGAATCCGCGAAAGAACCCGAGTACCGCGAAGTGCTGCTGCGGGCACTCGGGCTCACCAGGCAGGAGCGCGCCCGGGAGTTCCTCCTGCGGCAGGTGCGCGAGGGCCGCGGACCGGATGCACGAGCCGCGCTGGAAGCGTTGGCGGCGGATCGCGGCTCACCCGAACTCCGCCGCCAGGCGGAGGCTGCCGCGGTTGAGGCAGGGCCTGAAATCGAGGCGCGGTTCCGGCGCCTGTTCGCGTGAGATTGCACCGCAAGGAGCGGATGGATCCTCCCTTCGATCGGGCGCAAACTGAAGGCATGTTGAACCAGGAACAATGTTGGAAAGCAGTCGAGCGCCGCGACCGGAGCCGCGACGGCGAATTCGTGTACGGTGTCACCAGCACCGGAGTCTATTGCCGGCCGTCCTGCCCTTCGCGAGTGGCGCTGCGCAAGAATGTGCGTTTCTATGGAAACCCGTCGGAAGCGGAACGGGACGGTCTGCGCCCCTGCTTGCGCTGCCACCCGCTCGACGCCGCGACGGACCCGGCCGCGGCCAGGATCCAGGAACTGTGCCGTTATATCGAAGCTCATCCAGACGATCCGCACGGTCTCGCGGAACTCGCGGCCCGCGTGGGTTTGAGCCGGTTTCATCTGCAGCGCAGCTTCAAGGCGGCGGTGGGCCTGACCCCCAAGCAGTACGTAGAGGCGTGCCGCATGCGCAAACTGAAGCAGAGCCTGAGGACTTCGCAGGACGTGGCGGAGGCGGTCTACGACGCCGGGTTCGGCTCCTCCAGCCGCGTGTACGAGCGGGCCGATACGCGCCTCGGCATGACTCCCAAGCAGTACCGTCAGGGAGGCCGCAATGTCGCCATCACATATGCTGCCGTGGCGTCTCCGTTGGGCCTGATGATGATCGGCGCCACCGATCGCGGGATCTGCTCGGTTCAGTTCGGCGATACCGAGGACGCTCTCGTTGCCGGTCTTCGAAAGGAATACCCGGCCGCTGAGATTCGGCCGATGACAAATCCCCATCCCGCCGAATTTCAGCGCTGGATCGATGCGCTCATGAACCACCTCGAAGGAACCCAGCCGAAACTCGAACTGCCGCTCGACATCCGGGCGACGGCATTTCAGATGCGGGTCTGGAACTACCTGCAATCGATCCCGTACGGGAAGGTCCAGTCGTACAGCGAGGTCGCGGCGGGGATCGGACAGCCGACGGCCACGCGAGCGGTGGCGCGGGCATGCGCCACCAACCCGGTGGCGATTGCCATCCCGTGCCACCGCGTCATTCGGGGAACCGGAGAACTGGGCGGGTATCGTTGGGGGATGGCCCGAAAGCGCGTGCTGATCGACCGGGAGCGAGTAGGAGCGGCTGGGGGATAGCGCTCAGTCTCAGGCTCAGCCTCAGACTCAGGCCGGGCCTCCATTTGCCCCGGATGATTTTGACTACGTGCGGTTTTCGGATATGCTGGCTTTCGGCGAATGAGCGATCTTGCGAACCTGCGATCCCGGCGGAGGCTGGCAGTTCCGCTGGGCGATGCTCCGGACGGACTGCCCTGGCGCCTGGCCATCGACCGCGGTGCGTCTGCCGCCGAGCTGCTCGCACCGATCGGCGCACGGCTGGGCTATCACTCTTCCGAGCAATACCGCGGGACCCCGTTCGAGGAACTCGTCACCCGGTTGGAAGAGCAGATTCACCAAAGGGACGTGAAGACCATCGATACCCGGGAAGGCCCGGTCGAATGCTACGTGACCGGGCAGAGGGTCTCGCAGATTCTGGGCCCCACCCTTTTATCGCGCGTTTTGAGGAAGACGGCCGTCACAGAGCCGCCGGTGGAGGATACCAGGATTCCCGCGGTAGGGCCCGCGACGGTGATTCCCCCCGGGCAGGACCCGTCGCCCCCTCCCGTCCGCGCCGAGGTCGGCGTGGGGCACCTGGCTTTGCCGCTGAACGGCCATTGGCCGCTGATCGTGTCGCGGACCGAGAATCCAGGCTCCCTGCCGGCCTGCCGGCTGGTCCGCCCCTTCGTGCCCGAATCCATCCGAGCGCTGCGGAGCGCCCAATTCGATCTCGTGTTTGTAAATTCCGGAGACCACTACAGCGGTCCCATGAGCGACGTCGCGGCGTATCGCGACGCCCGCCGGAGGATTGCCCGCCCGTGCCAGCCCTACGTGCTGGTGTGCCAGGTGGCGCGCGCCGAACTGGCGCTCCAGGTGGCCGCCATGGCGGAGTGCTTGTACGGCCTGCACCAAGGAGGGCGCATTCATGGGGACTTCAAGCCGGGCAATGTGCTGCTGACGCGGAGCGGAGTGCAGGTCATCGATAGCCTGGATCTCCCGCCCGGTGCGAGGTCGCCCGCCATGACGCCGGGTTGGGCGGCCCCCGAGCAGGTGGTCGGCGGATTTGTCGGTTACGCGACAGACCAGTATGCCGTGGGGCTGCTGCTGTGCGAGTTGCTGCAAGGAGTGATCTACGGCGAGGAGGCGCATTTCATCGTGCCGGTGGGCGGCAGCCGCACGGAGAGGTTTACGCTGCTGCGAAATCCCGGCGTTTACCTGCCGCCGGAGGGCGTGGTCGCCGACCCTCGCGGGGTGGAGCAGTGGCGCGGAATTCTGGACCGCTGCCTGCGTTTCTTTCCCGAGGAGCGGTTCCCCGACATGGCGGAGCTGGCGGCGGACATTCGCGCCGCCACCGAAGCCGGTCCGCTGCGCGGCGATCTCGAGATGCCCCCGTGGTTCGGCAGCCTCAAGACGGACGAGGATGCCGGGGAGCCGGTATGGCAGGTGCTGGATGTGCGGTGAGAGCGTGCAGGCAGATGGAAAGGGCCGGTTGTGTTAACCGGCCCGCGGTAGAAACTGGAATCGGTCAGGCTCTTCAGTCCGCGCCCGCCCCTACTTTCTCGGAGGCCTTTCCGGTGGCTTCCAGCAAGCCGTCGAAGGCCGTCTGGAATTGCTTCAAGCCATCCTCGAGCAGTTTGTCGGTGACGGCCTTCATGGAGATCCCTGCTTTCTCCAGCGATTCCATCACGGCATGGGCCGCGGGAACGTCCTCGGCCAGGCTGTTGCGAACCTTTCCATGATCGCGGAAGGCTTCGAGGGTCGCGGGCGGCATCGTGTTGACGGTATCGGCGCCGATCAATTCCTCCACGTAGATGACATCGCGGTATGCCGGGTTCTTGGTGCTGGTGCTGGCCCACAACAGCCGCTGCTTTTGCGCGCCTTTGCTGGCCAGCGCCGCCCAACGCGCCTCGCCGTAGATCTGGTTGGAGCGCTCGTAAGTCACCTTGGCGTTGGCGATGGCCACCTTGCCCGCCAGACCGGCCGACTTCGCCGCGGCCATCCCGTCAATCAGCGTGTCGATGCGGCTGACAAAGAAGCTGGCGACGCTGGCCACGTGGCTGAGATCGCCGCCCTGCCCCGCGCGCGCTTCCAGACCTGCGAGATAAGCCTCCAGCACGTCGTAATACGCCGACTGGGCGAATAGCAGCGTGACGTTGATATTGATGCCCTCACTGATGAGCTGCTGGAACGCCGGCACTCCCTCGACCGTGCCCGGTACCTTGACCATCAGGTTCGGGCGATTGACGGCTTTCCACAAACGGCGGGCTTCCTCCAGGGTGCCGGCAGTGTCGCGGGCCAGGGCGGGCGATACTTCCAGGCTGACATAGCCGTCGAGCCGCTCTGTCGCCTGATATACAGAGGCCAGTCGATCCGCCGCATCCTGTATGTCGCGAATGGCGATCTTCTCGTAGAGCGCTTTGGCATCGAGTTCGCGGCTTGCCGGGTCCTCCAGTATGTCCTTGTAGTCCGAGCTTCCGGCGATGGCCTTCTCGAAGATGGACGGATTGGACGTCATGCCGCGCAATCCGCCTTCGATGAGGTGTTTCAGTTCGCCGCTGGTGATGAGGTCGCGGCGGATGAAGTCGAGCCATACCGACTGTCCGTACTGTGCCAGGATTTGGAGCGGATTGGTGGCTCCGTTATTCGTTTCTGTCGTCATAGGTGGAAGTCCCCCCTCTCATGGGACCGGCGTGGCCCTGTCGCGACAGGGAAGGCGCCCATTTCGGAATCACGCCGCTAATCCAGTGTAACGCGCACCGTTGCGCCGGACCAAAGATGCGCCCGGGACTTTCGTTAACATCCCGTTAAACCATCTGGCGTAAATCGGACAACTCCGTATAATTGATCTCATGAGAATTGCCCAACGGGTTACCGTTTCTTTTGCCCTGGGGGCCATGCTGCTGGCTCCGCTGGCTCTGCTTGCCCAATACCGCCATCCGCGTTACCTTCGCGCCCGCAGCGACCTGCGCCGCGCGGTCATCCTGATGCGCTTGCCGGATGAGCCGAATGTGATGCGCGATATGCAGGAGGCGTCCGGCCTGGTGGAGCGCGCCATCCACGAACTCGATGTAGCCGCGGCATTCGACCGACGGGACCTGGTGGACAATCCGCCGGTGGATACGCGTCTGGGACGCGGCAGCCGTTTCCGCGAGATCCTGCGGCTGATCGAGACTGCGCGCGCCGATATCGCGCAGGAAGAGGACAATCGGTACGCGCGCGAGTGGAGCAACCGGGCCTTCGGTTATCTCGATTCGGCCGTAGCGTTTGTCCGTAAGGGCGGCTACGACAGGTTCCGCGACGAAGCCGCGCTGCCGCCACCCCCGCCTCCTCCGCCGCCCGCGCCGGTCGCCGTGCACCCCCGTTACCTGCATGCGATTTCCGATCTCCGCTATGCGCGCGCGCTGCTGTTCCGGCAGGATTGGCGGGACATCATGCGCAATCAACGCGCGGCTGTGGATGAAATCGACCGCGCGATCGGCGCCGCCCGGGCCGCGGCCGTCGATGATGGCCGGAATCCCAACGACACCCCGCCGATCGACCGGCGCCTCGGCTGGGCAGACCGCTTCACCAAAGCCCTCGAACTGCTGAATTCGGCGGAACGCGATCTCTCCTTCGCGGAGGACAATCGCGCCGCATCCGGATGGCGGGCCGCGGCTCTGGTGAATGTAGCCAACGCCAAGAGGTTCGTCGCCCGGGCCCAGACAGAAACATTCTGGCGGTAACCAGACTCTTCCACGTCGATCCGCGTCAGCCTGCCGTCTCGCGTCAGATTCTGTGACGGCAGGTCTGGCGTTGTCTCGCTCCAAAGGCCGATGTAGCTGCCAGGCCTCTTAGCCCGCCGCGTCCCGACCCCTCGGGGCACTGTTTCGCCGTGTCCCGCATCCAGTATTCCCCTCTTGCTTTAATGTACTTTGCATTGTAAAGTACTTGCATGATCACCGAGCCCTGTTACCCTCCGCCCCTGACCCTGCCCAAGCCGGTAAGACCCGCTTCCGTCATCATCCTGGGCATCCTGCTCCCTCTCGCCGCAGTCGCCGTAGAACTCCTAACCGATTTCAGCCGCTCCTTCGTCGATACATTGCCAACACCATGGCACCTCCTGCTGGTGCTCCTCGTCCCCACGGGCCTGTTCGCCTCCTGGCGCGGGATCGACACCGGCCAGTTCCGCTTTGCGCGGCCCCTGTCCTGGTGGACAGGCTTCGTCGCCGCGATTGCCTTGCTGTATTCGGCGCTGTTCGCGCCCATGCTCCTTCTCGCGATCCCGGGTGTGATCCTGGTGTTACCAGTGGTCGTGTTTGCCCCCGTATCCAGCCTCTGGATCGCGTTCAAACTCGCGCGTTGCTGGAGCAGGCTTCCCGGCGCGCGCCGTTTCCTCTGGTTGGGATTCGCGGGCGGCATGGCGGTTCTGCTGGTCCTGGCGTCTCCCGAGCTCGGGGCGCGCGTGGGAGCCACCCTTGCCTCATCCTCCTCCCCCGGCAGGCGCGAATTCGGATACCGGATCCTGGCGGCGGAGCCCGTTCAAAGGCAACTCTCGCTCTCGGCATCGTCCAATCGATTAGGCTCGGTCGATAGCCTGATTTCCTTGCTGTCGCTGCGTGGCCCGCTCGGCCAGTCAGAAGCACGGCGCCTGCACTACCTCGCCACGGGAGCCCCGGCCGACAGTCCCGCGACCAACCGTTGGGATCGCTGGCAACAAAGCCGGGGTGCTACGTTTCCACCGCAAGGGGCCGGCACGGTAAACCTCCAGTCGTCCCGCATCGACGGCTCTATCGACGCGCGTTCGGCTGTCAGCTACCTCGAGTGGACGCTCGTCCTGCACAATCCCGGCGCGGTCCGCCAGGAGGGCACACTCGAAATCCTGCTGCCGCGCGGCGCCGTAGTCAGCCGCGCCACTCTTTGGATTGCCGGGGTCGAACGCGAGGCGGCGTTCGGCGAGTCGGGCCAAGTCCGCCAAGCCTATCAGAGTGTAGTCAACGCGCGCCGCGATCCGCTTCTCGTGACTACCCACGGCGCTGACTACATCTCGGTCCGTTGCTTTCCCATCGAACCGCAAAGCGACATGCAATTCCGTCTCGGCATCTCCGTCCCGCTCGAACCGGAAGCGAACGGCAACGGCGCGGTGCTGCGGCTGCCCGCGATCGTGGATGGCAGTCTGTCGGATCCCGGGCACTCCAGGCACTGGGTGTGGCTGGAATCCAGATCCGAAATCGAATCCCTCTCTCCGGAGCTCCATGCCGGCTTCCATGATGGTGCCTATGAAGTCAGCGGATCGCTCACCGGCAATCGGCCGGCCGCCGCTCGCGTTCCCGGCATCGAGTGGGCGCCGGTGTGGACCGCCGCATGGCCAACCGCGAAAGAAGAACCACCCTCAGCCGTCCTGCAGGAGTTCGCTGTCCAACCGCTGCAGGCGCCGCGCCGGCTGGAGATCCTCGTCGATGCGAGCGCCACCAATGAGCCTTTCCGCCGGGAACTCGAACGTGCGATCGGAGAAATTCCCCGCGACATCGTCGCCGAGGTAACGCAGATCACTCGCGAGGGCACATCGCCATGGCCACCCGCAGGCCCCTGGACTGGCGGCGTGGACCCGGCTTTCGAACTTCATCAAGCGTTGCGGCGGGCGCTGGTGCACCCGGAATCAGCCGTCGTCTGGATCGCCGGCAACCAGCCCCTGCCTTCAGCCCCCGACTTCCTCCGCCAGCCGCTCGAACGTGCCGGACGTAGAAACCTGCTCTATATTCTCAACGCGGGAAGCATCAACACCATCGTCAGCAGCCTGGAGGCGCTGGACTCCGTCCGCACGATCTCCTCGGTTTCACCGGGCGACGATCTCCGCAAGCTGTTCGCGGATTGGCGGTCTGGCCAGCAATCGCGTGTCCCGGTAAGACGGCTGGTGTCGCTGAACGGCCTGGACCCGCAAGCCCAGGGATCGCCTCACATCGCCCGGCTTTGGGCCGCGGAGCAGGTGGCCGCGATGGCACACCGTCACCGGCAAGATGCAGTCACCCTCGGCACGAAATACCACATCGTGACACCGCTGACCGGGGCGGTGGTCCTGGAGACGGCGGCACAATACCAGCAGAACGGCATCACTCCCGCCAGCGAACACATACCGTCGCTCCCCGAACCGGAGACGTGGGCGTTGCTCCTCGCGGGCGTCGCGAGCGTAGCCGCGTGCCGGTACTGGCAGCGTCGCGAGAGGACCGCATGACCGCCGCCCGCCTCCTTCTGCCGATGCTCGCCGCATTCTGGCCCGCCTGGAAATGGTGGGCCGGACGGATCCTGTCGGACCCGGAACAGGCCTGGGGCCTTGTGGCGCTCGCCACCGCGATCGCCCTATGTTGGCAGGCGATGAATACCACGCCGCCGCGTTGGCTTCCGGCAGTCTCGCTCCTGCTGATCGTGGCCTTCGCCGTCATCTGGAGGGCCGCGCCGCCCCTCGTCGCCACGACCTTCGCGGCCGCCTCCATCGGTCTGGTCTTATCGCTTTGCCGCGGTGCCGCCGGCAGCCGGGCAGCCATCCTGGGACTGTTCGCAATATCCCTGCCGCTGTTCTCCACCGCTGAATACCTGGCCGGGTTCCCGATGCGGATTGCCGCCTCGTACCTCGCACAGGGGATGCTGGGACTGGCAGGCATACCGATTCGCGTGGAAGCCACGGCTCTCCGCTGGTCCGGCGGGATCGTCGAAATCGGGGCACCCTGCAGCGGCATTCATATGCTGTGGGCAGGCCTCTTTTTCGGACTTGCCGCCGCCGCGCGACGAAAGCTCGGATGGCGCCGCACCGCCGCGGCAGCCGTCCTCTCGGTCGCCGCCATCCTGGTGGGGAACGGTGCACGCTCGGCCGCTCTGTTCTTTCTCGAATCGGGCCTGGTCGCGGTCCCGCCGGCGGCGTCTTCGGCGCTTCACACCGGCGTGGGCCTGGTGATCTTCTCGCTCACCGCCATCCTCACACTCCGATGCGCACGTTGAATCTCGCGGCCGCGGCCGTCGCTCTGCTGCCGCTGTTCTTCCCGTCCCGCGAAGCTTTGCCGGAACCC
>Ga0335081_10002963_pt1 | contig 26680 bp, 23 predicted proteins | sample Lox_Sample_35_FD_206713 | JGI IMG/M metagenome (GOLD analysis project Ga0335081, IMG submission 206713) | Soil microbial communities from Loxahatchee National Wildlife Refuge, Florida, United States - Lox_Sample_3.5 | ecosystem: Environmental > Terrestrial > Soil > Wetlands | place: USA...
CGCTTGCTGAAGCAATACCATAAGCGGCATCGGCGTATGCCTCTTGAAGCGGTTGCGCATCGACGTAGACGGCAGCATGGATCGTCCCATACTCCTGCTGTTTCTGCGCTGAGAGATACAGAAAGGCTCCGTGTCGCGCGTTGAACTCTAATGTCCATGGAAGTGCTACAGCCCTCTGCTCTGTCCCCCCAGATTCGTTCTGATACGTGAGCTCGGCACGGCCCGATCCTGTGACCACGTAGGTTATCCTGCAGGTCGAATGACGTGAACCCGCGGTGTCCCGGTTTGCAACATTGCAAAGTGACGTGAATGCCAACAGCGCACACGCTGCGCCAAGAAACATCACAACTGGCTTATTAATCTTCTTAGGAGCTGAACCAGGTAGTGGCTGTCCCTCCGAAGTGGCAGAATACCCGCATTGCGTGCAGAACTGTGAACCGTCGCGAATTGGACCGCCGCAGTTTCGGCAGAACATACGGGTATCTGGGCTACGTATGGAAGTCTTGAGCTTGAGACTGGCCACAAAACGGGCAGAACTTTGCCGTCCCCGCGAAGTACCTACCGCAGTGAGGACATAGACTGGTTTGGGCGACCGGCGCCGGGGGGGATGGCATTGGCTTCGACCGAGTAACGAGGGCGATCACCCCTAATCCGACGGTTGGGAAGAACCACATCATCATCCAAACTAGGAGACCTATTCCCGCACCGGCTGCCTCAGCATCGCTCATGTGCCCACCTGTTTTGTCGGCGACATTCATCATGCCGCTACATGCGCCCAGGAAACATAATATCGTCCACGCAGCAATGCCAATTTTCGCTAATTTGTTCAATGTTTGTCCCTCATTGCTTCTCAGGACCGATGGGGTCGCCGGGCTGAACGCCGCAAACTAGGAGCGCACATGCTGAGCCTAGCTTCGGCCACACTGAAGCGCAGTGACTGGCGTCACATTTTCACACTTTCGTAACCTATGCAGAGCAGAAGGTGACTTAGATCGGTCGTACTGGTTTGAGCTCGCTAGAAGGAAGCATACCGCTTCGACGACTTCACGCTGGTGAGCATGAACGTCTGGGCGTGGCAAATGGCGGTTAGGTAGTTACCCGGAGGGTAGCGATCCAGGAAGGAACAACCGTGGGAACAAGTGCGGGAACCGAGTGCTCTAAAGATGCCTAAATGTGCCCGAATGCGCCCGCTAACTCTCTGATTCTACAGCTTTAAATAGAGTGTCAAGGTAGCGCTCTAACCAACTGAGCTACGCGCCTGCAAGCGATCGCACATTCCATTCTAGCGGGCCTGGCAGGTCGCGGCAAGCTGCGTGGCCGGCAGGCGCTCATGCATTGACTGCATGCGCAGCGCCCGCACCGGACTAATTCTGACCGGCGGGAACCGCCTGCGCGTGCTGCTGGTCGGCACCGGCAACCCGCCTGCACTAAACTCATGGCCATGCCCGGCGACTCTGATCGTCTGCGCGTGGTGCTGGTCGGCACCCGCAATCCGCTTAACATTGGCGCGGCGGCACGCGCCATGAGCAACTTCGGTTTCCTGCGCCTGCGGGTCGTCAACCCCTACGACGTGGCTTTTCGCGAGGCCCGCTCCGCGGTTGGCGCGGCGCCCCTGTTGCAGGATGCGGAACAGTTCCGGAGCGTGGCGGAGGCGGTGGCCGATTGCACGCTGGTGGTCGGCACCACCGCAGTTCGTCATCGCGAGCTGCAACACCCGCTGCGCCGGCTGGAATACGGCGCGCGGCTCATCTGCAAGGAGCTAGGGGGCGGGCGCGTTGCACTGCTGTTTGGGCCGGAGAAGACCGGCCTCTCCAACGACGATCTCAGCCACTGCCACTGGCTGATGAATATTCCTACCCGCGAACAGCACATTTCCATGAACCTGGGACAGGCGGTCGCGGTGTGCCTCTACGAGCTGGCGCGCGGCGGGAAGAAAGCCGCTCCGGCCAGGAGCGCTGCGGAAAAGCGGGCCACGGCCGGCGAAGTGCAGCGCATTTCGACCGTGCTGCTGGAGGCGTTGCACCTCAGCGGCTATATAAAGCCCGCGGCAGTGACTTCCACCGGGGAACGCGTGCGCCGCATGGTGAGGCGGATGAATCTGTCGTCGAAAGATGCCGAACTGTGGCTCGGGATGCTGCGGCAGATTTTGTGGAAGATGCGGGTTTCGGCATGACTGAAGTCATGCCCTGATACAAAGCCCTGGCTTACGTTGACGAACTTGTGACTCAGGACACTAGAGCAAAACCACAGTTGCTATAGCCCGCTTCTCCGGGTTCTGCTTTAATCTTCCACATCACACCACCGCTACGGTCTGCAACACCTGGTCGCGGATCTCCGCGTCGTGCCGGGCTTCATCGCGCGAAGCCGGCAGGGCGATGGCGAGCAGCTCCCCAATGGTCTTCACGTAGTGCAGGCTCAGGCCCTGCAGCTGTTCCGACGTCAGGTCTTCCTGCACGTTCTGCTGGTTTTCCGCCGGCAGAACGATATCGGTGACGCCGGCGCGCTTGGCGGCGAGCGTCTTCTCCTTTACCCCGCCGATGGGCAGCACATTGCCGCTCAGGGTGATCTCGCCCGTCATCGCGGTCAGCGGACGTACCGGGCGTTCGGTGAGCAGCGAGACCAGCGCGGTCACCATGGTCACGCCGGCCGAGGGGCCGTCCTTCGGAATGGCGCCCGCCGGAACGTGAATGTGGATGTCGTGGTCAGCGAAGAACCCCTCATCGATGCCGAGCTCCTTCGCATTCGACCGTACCCACGTCAGCGCCGCCTGCATCGATTCCTGCATCACCTGGCCGAGCTGTCCGGTCATGGTGAAGCCGCCCTTGCCCCTCATCTTGTTGGCTTCGACAAAGAGCACGTCGCCACCGGTGGGCGTCCACGCCAGGCCAACGGCCACGCCGGCGCGTTTTGTGCGCTCGGCAATTTCGCCTTCGGTGCGGATCTTCATGCCGCCCAGCATGTCGTGCTGCTGCACCAGTTCGGGCGTGACCTTCAGCTTGTCGGTCTTGCCCTCGGCGATGCGGCGCGCCTGCTTGCGGCAGATGGTGCCGATGGTCCGTTCCAGGCTGCGCACTCCGGCTTCGCGCGTGTAGTGGCGGATGAGGAAGCGGATCGTCTCCTCGGGAAACTCGATCTGATCGCCGTTGATACCGTTTTCCTCGATCTGCCGCGGGATGAGGTACTGGAAGGCGATGTGGACCTTCTCCTCCTCGGTGTAGCCCTGCAGCTCGATGATCTCCATGCGGTCGCGCAGCGGATCGGCGACGGGATCAAGCTGGTTGGCGGTAGTAATGAACAGCACCTTGGACAGATCGAAGGGCACGTCCAGGTAGTTGTCGCGGAAGCTGAAGTTCTGCTCGGGATCGAGCGCCTCCAGCAGCGCGGAGCCGGGATCGCCGCGGAAATCGCGGCCGACCTTGTCGATTTCGTCGAGCATGAAGACCGGGTCATTGGTCTCCGCGCGGCGGATGCCCTGCATGATCTGGCCCGGCAGGGCGCCGATGTAGGTGCGGCGATGACCGCGAATTTCCGCTTCGTCGTGCACGCCGCCCAGCGACAGCCGCACGAACTTGCGGCCAAGAGCGCGGGCGATGGACTTGCCGAGCGAGGTCTTGCCCACGCCCGGAGGTCCAACGAAGCACAGAATCGGCCCTTTCATGCTCGGCTTCAGCCGCCGGACAGACAGGTAATCCAGAATGCGGTTCTTCACCTTCTCCAGATCGTAGTGATCGGAGTCGAGAATCTCCTTCGCCCGGGGAATGTCCACCTCGACGCCGGAGGACTTCTGCCAGGGCAGGATCGCCAGCCACTCGATGTAGTTGCGCGTCAGACCGTAATCGGCGGCCATGGGCGACATACGGGTCAGCCGGCCAAGTTCCTTCAGCGCCTCCTTTTTCACGTCGTCCGGCATTCCTGCGGATTCGATTTTCTGCCGCAGCTCTTCGGCATCGCGCGTGGTCTCGTCCTGCTCGCCCAGCTCCTTCTGGATGGCCTTCATCTGCTCGCGCAGGTAGTACTCGCGTTGCGTCTGCTGCACGCGGTCCTGCACTTCGCTCTGGATCTTGTTGCGCAGTTGCTGGACCTCCAGCTCCTTGGCCAGGTGCTGGTTGATCTTCTCCAGCCGTACATGGATATCGGGCGTCTCCAGCACATCCTGCTTGTCGCGGGTGGAGAGCGACGGCAGCGACGAGGCGATGAAATCCACCATGCGTCCGGCGTCCTCGATGGTGCCGGCCACGGTCGAGAGTTCGTCCGACAATGTAGGAGAGCCGGCCACGATCTGCTGGAACAGCGTAAGGACGTTGCGCTGCAGCGCCTCGATTTCGGCGTTCTTCGGAGCGGGGGATTCGGGAATCGATTCCACCGTCGCCCGCATGAACGGCGTCAGTTGCGAGTATTCCTTGATTTTCACCCGCTCCAGGCCCTCGGCGAAGACGAAGAGGCTCTGGTTGGGCATGCGCACAACTTTGTGTACGACCGCCAGGCTGCCGACGCCGAACAGATCCGTCGGCTGCGGGGTATCGACGCGCGCCTCGCGCTGGGCCACCACGATGATGGTCTTGTCGTCGCCCAGGGAATTGATGAGTTGCACCGAACTTTCACGTCCGACCGTCAGTGGCAGGACCGCATGCGGAAACAAAACCGTGTCACGGACGGGCAGAACCGGTAAAGTCCGCGCCTCAGCGGAATCGTCGCGGAGTTCAGGATCGGTGACTTCTAAGTCTTTACTCTCGTTCGACATATGATTACCTTGAGTCGATTACGCTCAACCGTTAGATGTGCGCCCTTCGCAAAGGATGCAGAGGAACGCTGCCGCTGTAATGCCCATCCTTCTTAACCCTACGCCAACGACAGCGGAAAAGTTCTTCGTTATCCTCAACCCATCGGCTTGCACGCACTTCCCAGAATCTCCTGGACTCTATGGCCTGCAAGCGCCTTCACTTCCATGAGCACACGGATTCTACGCAACAGACTGCCAGCCGACAACGTGAATTGAGCGCCAAAATGGGCCAGGTTCCCGAATGGGACTGGCGGGACGACAGCGCCCAAACCGGCTCCCACCGACTTTGTCCGCCACTCGTCGAAGTGGCATCCAACTTCCTGGTAGAGGCCCATATGATACGCAAACTGACATCCGGCGAGTACCGGCTCTATTCGCGCAGGAAAAATCCCAAAACCGGCAAACGCCGCAACCTTGGCACCTTTCCCACACGCGAAAAAGCCGAAGCCCACGAGCGCGCGGTACAGTATTTCAAGCGGCGCGGCTAGCTCCGGGCCGGTCAGCCACGTTCCGCCAGAATCGCCAGACGTCCTCCCATGTCCGGCCCTTCGGCTTTGAAGGGTTCGGGAGAGCACCCGCTGTGTGCCGAGAGAAACCGCAATCCCGCCCGTTGCATCAGGGCCACCAATTCGGTTGCCGCATACAGTCGCAGGGATCCCGGCTTCTTGCCGCTGCCGTTCGGTCCGCACCAGTACCAGCAGGTATTGACTCGTCCGGTGATGGGATCGAAGACGGGCTCTTCGATCACAAGCGTCCCATCATCGAGGCGCCTTGCTGGTTTGACTCTGCCGACGCCGCCTCCGCGCAGAAAGTTTGCCACCGCCAGATCGCGATGGGCCGTCTCTACCACTACACGGCCGCCAGGACGAACCGCGGAACGCAGGTTGCCGAGGATGGCAAGGTCCTCGTCTTCGCTTCCATAACCTAGTGAAGAAAAAACATTCAGGGCGGCGTCGAATCCATCCTCCGGAATCGGCTCACGCAGGTCGTGCCGCAAATAGCGCAGCCTGTCGGCCGGTATGTCCCTCCGTTCGCTCTCCGCATGTGCCAGCAATGCTTCCGACTGGTCAATACCGAGAACAATGGCGCCGCGCTCGGCCAAAGGACGCGAAAGCCTGCCGTATCCGCAGGGCGTGTCGAGTACGCGGCTGCCCTCGTGCAGCCCAAGCAGCTGCCACAGACCGTCGGCTTCGGCGGCGACGCGCTCCGGCGGGAACACTTCGCCCCACAGATGGATGTAGTCGGCGTCGAAGAACTCTTTCCACCACTCCATCACAGGCCACCAGCCGGTCAGCAGGAATTGTCAGCGTCAAGTGTGCCACAGCTCGCCCGCGCAAACGAGCGGACTTTCAGCGCCCGCGCCACGATACTCATCAGCCGGGACTTTCATACCGGCAGAACGCCGGGGAACTCACTTCATTTCCCTTTTGCCCACTGATCCACCCAGTCATTCACCGTCTCGTACCATAGGCGGCTGTTCTGCGGCTTCAGCACCCAGTGGCCTTCGTCGGGGAAGTACAGCATCTTCGACGGAATCTTCAGCCGCTGCGCGGTGGTGAACATCTGGAAGCCCTCCGAGACGTCCAGCCGGTAATCGAGCTGGCCGTGCACGACCAGGATGGGCGTCTTGAAGTTCGTCGCGAACAGATGCGGCGACCATTTGCGATACATCTCGCGGTTCGTCCACGGCGTGCCCCTGAACTCCCACTCGTTGAACCACAGCTCTTCGGTCGTGCCGTAAGCCGACTCCGTGTTGAACATCCCGTCGTGCGAAACCAGACATTTGAAGTGATTGCTGTGGCCTTCAATCCAGTTGATGGCATAACCGCCGTAGCTGGCGCCCAGCGCGCACTCGCGGTCCTTGTCAATGAACGTATAGCTTTTCTCCGCGTAATCGAGGCCCAGCATCAGGTCCTGAAACGGCGCTCCGCCCCAATTGCCGTTGATGGCGTCGATGAACTTCTGTCCGTAGCCGGTCGAACCGTGGAAGTTGACCATCACGATCACATATCCATTGGCCGCGAACAGCTCGGGGTTCCAGCGATACGACCAGTCGTCCCCCCAGGCGCCCTCAGGCCCGCCGTGGATGAGAAACTTCACCGGATATTTCCTGTTCGCATCGAAGTCCGGCGGCTTGACGAGGAAGCCCTGCACCTTCTCTTTCTGCGCGCCGGTGAACCAGAAGTTCTCCAGCGGCTGCATCTGTACTTGCGAAAGGACGGGGTCGTTGAGTGTGGTCACTGGCTGCCCTTTCGCCAGCAGGCACTCGGGCACGCTGTAGGCGTTGGAAGGCACGGCGATGCGGCACTGCACGAACTCGAGCGGCGCGCTGTAAATCTCATTCGGCGCCATCACCGACATGCGGTCGAAAACCAGCATCTTGCCGTCCGGCGTTGGCGTCGGACTGTCGTTGAATCCCGCGACCAGCTCCTGCGGCCACTTGTTTTCGCCATCGATACGCAACGCATAAATCGGCGCTTCGCCTTCGTTCTCCGCCGTGAAGTAGATGGTCTTCGAGTCCCGCGACCACGCCATCGCGTCAACCCAGCGGTCGAAGTTCGGCGTCATGTCGGTGATCTTGCCGGTCGCGCGCTCATACAGCATCAGGCGGAAGCGGTCGCTCTCGTAACCTGCGCGAAGCTGCGAGCGATACGCGATGTACTTGCCGTCGGGCGAATAAATGGGCGTGCTGTCGCTGCCGGGATTGGTCGTGATCTTCTTCGGCGCGCCGCCTTCAACCGGGACGACAAACACGTCGCTGTTCGTGCTCGTCGCCTGCACCTCGTCCATGTTGCTGGTATAGGCGACTTCCTTGCCGTCCGGCGAGAACGCGTACTGGTCCTGGCCGCCCAGCGAGAACGGCGGAACGTCATGCGCTCCCGGCGTCAGGTCGCGCGCCACGCCGCCCTCGGCCGGCACCAGAAACAGGTGGCTGTACTTGCCATTGAAGTAGCTCGTCCAGTGGCGATACAGCAGTTGCGTGAAGATGCTGGCCTTCACCTTCAGCCGCGCCTTGGCATCGTCGCGCTGCTTGTTGCATACGTCGTCGGTGCAGTCGGGATACACGGACGAGACAAACAGAATCCATTTTCCGTCGGGCGACCACAATCCGCCGGAAGCTTCGGTCGAGATGTTGGTAACCCGGCGCGGCTCGCCACTCAGCTTTCCGCTGGAGCTGTCGAAGTCCTGCACCCAGATTTGCGATCCGCCGTCGCGCGAGGACTCGAACAGCATGCGTTTGCCATCGGGCGCGAAGCGGATGCGATCTTCGCCCTGGCCGCTCGCGGGCGTCAGCCGGCGCGCCTCGCCGCCGCTGATGCTGACGATCCACAGGTGCGGCTTGCGCGTGTTTTCATCCAGGTTCACGTCCACCGCGCTGAACCCAACCCAAATGCCGTCGGGCGAGACAACCGGCTCGCCGATACGTTTGAGCTGCATCATGTCGTCAAAGGTGAAGGGACGCCTGCTTTGCGCCCGCAGGCAAAACGGCAAACAGACCAGACAGCAGAGAAAAAGAGGAACGGCACGTCGCAACATGAGTCCTCCGCGCGCGTGATTTCAGCAAGGCTCGCGCCAAAAACCCGATAGTTTAACAGCCGGATGAAGCGCGAATCGTCACCGGAAATCACAGCTCAATGTTCGGCAAGCGACCATCTCAAAGCGGCCAAAGGCTGATGTTACTTTCGTTACCCCTCCCCAGATCTGCCTAACCGGTTGAAAACAGGAAGAGATGCTGGGGCATGAATATACTTCACTCACCTGATGATTTCTAGCACTTTGTTTTACATCGAACGCCCGAATAGCAAGCATGAATGTAAGTATCTTTAGAATCTACAACAACTTAGCAACTTGGCACTGAAGTGCTTTTTGCTTGACAGTAGGGGCTATGTCTGCGAAATGATTTTAGGGTGTCATTTCCTGCTATTGTTTCCGCCGACCCTTCCGCTATTCTCGGCATAGAATATTCGCCGCTGAAGCACCTCGCCATTTCTGTACGATTGAGTGGTTGGCGCAAGGCTCTCTTCGTCATGCTCACCCTATATTCCGATTGCAGCCGAAGCGGACAGAACGACGGTGTGACTGTTGTTTCTGGCTGGCTGTCCAGCGGCGAGTTGTGGCTTGGCTTTGAATCTGACTGGGCAGCGGTACTGCAGCGCTTTGACGTTCCCTACTTCCACATGAAGGAATACGCGCACTCGACTGGCGCGTTTGAAACCGGATGGAAGGGCGAGAACGACAAACGGCGACGATTCATTGAGGCGCTACTGGCCGTGATAGATCAATACGCGCTAGCAAGTTTCGCCTCGATGATTGAGGGTAATGCATTTGACGAGGTGAACCTAGAATTCCAAGTGCGCGAGTATTTCGGCACCGAGTTTGCGATCTGTGCGCGGCTGTGTATCGCAGAAACTAACAGGTGGATGCGAGAGCACGGTTACGAACCACCGGCGGAATACGTGTTTGAGGACGGCGATCCGCGAGGACGGCTTACCTGGCTACTGGAGAGCATTCGTTATCCGCCGCCGATTTACAAGCCAAGCCGTGATCGAGCGGCGAAAGACGGAACTTTGATTCGTGGATTATTGCCACTGCAAGCGGCAGATTTCGCAGCTTACGAACTTCGGAAGAATTGGGATGACGTGGGCGACATTACAGACCCCTCCGAATTGGAGCGTTACCGCAAATCGTTTCTCGGTATCGGCAGGGTGAGTAAGGGTGAAGGATTTTGGGGCAACTGTACTGCTGATGACCTGCGGCAGATGTGTAAGGATTTAAGAGTCGAGAGGCGCTAGTGCCGTGGTCTGTCGAGATAAGCGACGAACTTTCGCACTTGGTTCCAGAGAAATGTTCCGACGACTAGGCTTAGAAGTACGATGAGCACAAACACGAGGAAAAGCGGGGCTTCACTCCATTTGCGGTCTATCAGGATTGGAAGCAACCAGAAAACAAGCGGCAGGGCAATTACGAGCGATATGATCGCGACGGGAATGTCTCGGATGCGTATGTAGAGCACGAGTCATCCTCTGAAATATTCGAGGAATACAAAGCAAAAGCCCCGGTGCCAGCCGGAGCCTTTCCAAAATCTTTGCGTTCTGATGCGCGGCGCTGCGCCAACCCTATTTTGACAGGAGCGCGCGGTCGTGTCTACTCATCCGGTATCGAATCCCAATCCAGACCTTCCTGCCCAGGATCGACCAACACCCCGAGAACTTCCCGAAATACATTTTCGTGGTGTTTGCCGCTCTCGCAGACAACACTTGATGCGGTGGCTTTCCCGAGTGTTGACAAAGCCTCTTCTCGCATTTCTTGAGAAATTCTCATTGCCATCCGAATGTTCACGCGAGCTTCGCAGCTTGGGTCACCGCATTTGGTTCGTATACAAACACAGACCTGATCTCCACGGAGTCGATCTCGGAGAGTACTTTGAAAAAACTTCTTATGGAACTTATCAGGTGAATAGGCGGACACACGGTTGCAGTGAGGACATAGAACGTTTCTTGGCAGACCGCCCGTGGTTAACGGCAGTTGACGTATCACTGATTGCGGAGGCTTGGTCAAGGGGAGTCGAATGGTGCGCCCGCAATCACAGTGAACAGTGAGTTCGAACATGGGGAGCCTTTCTTTTTGCAAGCGTGGCGTATCATAATCGCATGAAGCCGACGCCGAAAACGGAAACATTTGAGCGATTCACGGAGGCGCTGCGCCAGATCGTGCAGGTACCGAAATCAGAAGTTGACGAGCGTATCAAGGCGAAGAAGCAGGCGCGCAAGGCTAAGCGCTCTGCTTCTCGCCACGTTTCGGGCCGCGCAGATTAGAACGGCGTTTGTTCCACCTTGCCGGTGAGTTTGGCGTAGGTGAGCCGCTTGCCGACGACCTGGGAGAGCGCCTTATAGAAGCGCTCGCCATCTTTGGCGCGGTCCTCGCGTTTGTTCTTGCCTCGGTTGTTGAAGCGGAAAACCTGCTCATCGACGTAGCGTTGCAGGTGGAACGGCTCAACGGCGACGTAAGTCCCTTTCAGGGTCCGCTTGAGCAAACTCCAGAAATTCTCGACGCCCTGCACATGGATCTGGCCGTTGACGTAAGTCTCCATGTGGTTCACCACATCATGCACGAAGCGGTAATGCAGCGAGTTGTAGCCGGTGGCTTCGTCGGTAAACACGCGAGAGCCGTGCTTGACGTGCTTTAGGATGGCGTTCTGCAAGGTTTCGCGGGTGACGTTCGGGATGACGTGGGCGCGCACTTCGCGCATCTCGCGGTCGAGCATCCCCATGACGATGGTCTTGTTGTGGTATGTAGGCGCGTTGCTCTCGGTGTTCTTGCGCTCCAGCCGGACGCGGCGCTCCTTGTGCATGAACTCAGCACGACCGCCGACAAAAGTTTCGTCAACCTCGACTCCGCCGTTTCCGGCATCGCCGCTGCCGAGCTTGGAGAAGCCGAAGCGCCGATCGCCCATTGCCTCACGAATCCGATGCAGCATAAACCAAGCCGATTTCTGAGTGACCTTCACATCTTTGGCGATCTCGTATGAGCTGATGCCGTTCTTGCAGTTGACGATGAGCCAAAGCGCCAGCATCCACTTGTCGAGCGGGATTGGGGAATCCTCGAAGATGGTTCCCAGCTTGGCCGAGTACTGGCGCTTGCACTCACGACACTTCCAGATGCGGCGAGTCTTGATGTAGGAATGGGCCTTACTGCCGCAGGATGGGCATTGCGGGCCATCAGGCCAGCGCACAGCTACAAGGAACTCGGTGGCCACGTCCAGATCGTTGCTGAAGTAGGCGATGGCCTCGCGCAGGCTTTGAGGCACAGAAAGCCGCTTGGAGCCGTCCTTTGGCCGTGGTTCGGTGTATGGTTGTGCTGGTGAAACTGTAGATAGCTCGTTAGTGCTACTGCCTGCTTGTTTAAGACCATCAACACAGTCACTTACGCCGTTCACGCTCATCTTCTTGTCTTCCATAGCGTAAACGACTGTATCACTTAATTACGGGTGCGTCAAGTATGTTCTTACCAGATGCTGGAGTCATACCCCCTAAGATATTCTCGGCCTAGTCCTTGCACGTAAAATATTTCGCGGAAAGGAGTTGCGGGACCGGCCGGCGACCCCGCGAAGGCGAGGACGAGGAGGATCGATTTCATGGTGGTCAGGGCTTCAGGTGATACGACGCTTCATGGGAGACAACTCAATCCCCCGCCGCGGCCGCCACCGGCTGGGGCGCCCCTTTCGCCCGCCGCGCGAAGCGTATCGCCGACGACCACTCCTGCGACGGCTTCTCGATGATCTGGTACATCATCCACGCCGCCCACATCGAGGCCGCCACGCCCACCGCGTCCAGCAGGCCGATGTAGCTGCCCGAAAACGGCAGCCAGTGCGCCAGCCAGCCGATCACGCCCACTCCAATCGGCAGATGCAGCAGATACAGCGAGTAGCTCACGTCGCCCACGCGGTCCATAGCGCGGCTCTGGAAGGTCGAAAGTGCAATCAGCAATCCCGTCGGCACCGATACCAGCACCACTGCCACGCCCGAGGGCCTCAGCATCGCCAGCACCATCACCGCCATCAGTCCCAGCATCTCGCGCAGGTCGATGATCTCCGAGCGGTACTGGAAAACGAAAACGCCGATCATAAAAATCGGCAGATAGTGGAACACCAGCCGGTCCCAGGGAAAGGCGAAGTAAGCCAGCACCATCGCCGAGGTGGCCGCGAAGCGCGCCGCGCGCCGGCCGCTGGCCAGCAGCGGCAGCAGCAGCCCGATCAGCAGATACCACTGAAACTCGACCGCCAGCGTCCAGTACACGACATTCACCCAGCGCACTCCCGCCACATCGTTCAGATAGGTGAGGTGCAGCAGCAGGTCGCGCCCGCTAAGGGTGATGCGCGGAATATGAAACAGCGGCGCCAGCACGAAGTTGGTCGCCAGGATGCTGACGGCGATCGACGCCAGATATGGCGGATACAGCCGCACGTTGCGCTTCAGCAGAAAGCGCGGGTAGTCGCGCAGAACGTAGCGCGAGCGGTACAGGCTCCAGGGGATCACGAAGCCGGAGATGACGAAGAAGATCTCGACCCCGAGATAGCCGTACTTCCCCGAAGCGCCGAGATACTTTCCCTGCCCCGCCACGAAGTGGCCCCAGGCCACGGCCAGCGCGGCAAAGGCGCGCAGCGCATTGATCACCCCGATGCGTTGTCTGGAAGCCGGCAACTCCATTACAACATGGTAAACGGGAGGCGCTCCGGTGCGTCCAACAGATATCACAGCGCCCTGTGACCAGTAACCAGAGTCACCGTTTGCCGGCGGCCGGCTGCGGAAGACAGCTCGTCCGGCACCGGCCGCTCACATCGACTAGAATTGATCCAGGTCACTACATGAGGTACCACAAATCCGCTACTTACCTGCCCGCAGTTGTCTTCTCCCTGCTGGCGCTCTGCCTCGCCCTCCCCGCTCTCGCCGACGATCGAGGCGAAGGCCCGCTCGATCCCTCGCAGCCCCAGGGCATCACCGTCAACGAGATCATCCAGCGGTTCGCCGCCAAGGAGAAACAGTTCAAGATCGCCCGCGAGCAGTACACCTATACCCAGGACGTCAGGGTCCAGACCCTGGATGGCAACACCGTCGACGGTGAATACCACCAAGTCAGCGATATCCTGTTCGACGACCAGGGGCGCCGCATCGAGCAGGTGGTCTTTGCGCCGCAGTCCTCGCTGCAGCGCGTGGTCATGACGCAGTCCGATTACGACGACATCCGCCACCGCCTGCCCTTCGTTCTCACCAGCGACGACATCGACAAGTACCAGACTCTCTATGTCGGCAAGCAGCGCGAAGACGAGCTGGGCACCTACGTCTTCGACATCGCTCCCAGGACCATCGAGCGCGGCGAGCGTTACTTCCAGGGCCGCATCTGGGTGGACGATCACGACTTCCAGATCGTGAAGACCTACGGCGAGACCGTGCCCCAGGTGCACAACTCCAAACATCCGGAGAAGGAAAACCTCTCTCCCAAGTACACCACCTGGCGGGAACAGATCGACGGCAAGTACTGGTTTCCCACCTACACCCGCGCCGACGACACCCTGCACTTCGCCACCGAGGATGTCCGCATGCGCTATATCGTGAAGTACACCAACTACAAGCGCTATGGAGCGAAGTCGAGGATCACTTACGAGGGCCAGGAGCTCTCAAGGGGACAGGAGCAGCAGCCGGGGAGTCAGCAGCCCAACTCCACGCCGCCGCCGAAGTAAGCAAGGGCGCGATTCGCCATTCGCTCTTCGCCGTTCGCCAAGGTATCCTTCATGGTTTGCGCCGAGTGCCATCTGACTGGGTGAATCGCGAAAAGCGAAAGGCGAACAGCGAAGGGCGGCTTTGCTCACGCCACCTTCGCCGCCGAGCGTCCCGCGGCCTGCTGGATGAAGCGCTTCATCACGTTGGACCACATCACCTTCTTGCGCTCCGCGCTGTCCCGCGTGACGCGTCCCTGGGCGAACATCTGCAGCAGCACCTTCATCTTCAACGTCTCCAGCAGCGCCTGCTCCTGCGCACCGACGCCGTAGGCGGCAACGAATGCGTCCTGCACCAGCGCCGTGATGTTGCGATCGCAGAAGGGATACTTTTCCAGCACCTCGACCGCGGCGAGGAACGTGGCGGCATCCAGCAGCGAGTGGCCGGATTGGCTCAGGCCGGCGAACTCGCAGAATCCCACGCCTTCCTCGGCCACCAGTACGTTAAGCGGCAGGAATTCCTGCAACACCGCCGATGACTTCAGCGGCCGTTTGTGCCGGCCCAGCGCGCTGCGCGCGTTCCCCAGGATGGCGTCGATGGATTCTGCCGGCAGCCCATCCTTTTGCGCTTTCAGGCAGAGTCTTTCGATTTCCGTCAGCATGCCGTCGCCATCCAGCGGCGCCGGCATCGCCGCCGTGGCGCGGTGGAACTGCTGCAGCCACTCCCCGGCTCTGCCCGCTGCCGCCTGCAGCAGGTGATGATTTCCGTCTCCGGGCAGCAGCGCAGCCTTCATGATGATGCTCTGCAGCGGCAGGCCATTGACCTTGGTGCTCACCACCGCTCCCAGCTCGGCAAAGTCGCCCACCGGCCGGGGCACCCCCTTCAGCTTTCGCTTCTCCGCCGTCCGATGCGCGAATTGCAGGTTCTGCGCCTCCTGCCTGGCCGCTTCCTGCCCTGCCCGGCCGCCATTCCGCCCGCGATAAAGCTTCGCATTCACCCGCTCGCTGCCGTCCGTAAAGTCCAGCACGATTTCATAGGTGTAGTGGTCCGGCCTGGGCGTATGTCCTACCACACGGGCCGTTTTCAGTTCGGAGTGTTGGGGAAAGTATTCGCCGCCGGAACTCCGCAGACAATCGACGATCTGGTCCAAGGTGTTTTCTGCCATTCCATACTCCAGGATTCGTGCACTGGAGCCGTGCCGAAACCGGGGCCAGACAGTGAGATGCAGATACCGGAGCTGCTGGCCCGGCGATGCGCTTCATCGCCTCTGTCTGCCTTTTTAAGTGATTGAAACTGCGGACTCAGCCCGGGCGATGGGTGACTCAGATGTCAAGACCGCGGGCTTTTTTGGTACTCAGGTGCACAACTTTGGCAAGGCCGGGACCGCATCCCACCGACCCGCACGTATCAGGGCGCAGTTTCAGGGGCTTCAGCCAGCGGCGGAAGCCCCTCAGTAAAACAGGTATTTCTGCCACCTGGAGTCCGAGCGGCCCATCATGCGCATGATGTGGCGGCTGGTATGCAGATTGAAGGACCGCGGTTCCCGCAGCAGCTTCATGTTGCTCTCGTGGGGTAGCAGGCTCCCCTTGCGGCGATTGCAGGAGTGGCAGCAGGCCACCAGGTTTTCCCAGCTGGAAGAGCCGCCGCGCGACCGCGGGACCACGTGGTCCAGCGTCAGCTCGCCTGCGGCCAGCACTTTTCCGCAGTATTGGCAGGTGTTGCGGTCGCGCAGCAGGATGTTCTTGCGCGACAGGGCGCGCGTCTGGTGCGGGATACGCCGGTATTCCAGCAGCCGGATGACGGAGGGCATGCGCATCGCTACCCTTGCGGCATGCAGCACATGTCCGTTGGCCTCCTCCATCATGGCCACGCCCTTCAGCACCAGGATAATGGCACGGCGCGCGGCGCAGACGTTGATGGGCTCGTACGAGGCGTTGAGCACCAGGACCGGCGCGTGCATGGCCGCCCAGTGCGGCGCCTCGTCGCCCGCCATCCGGGCGTGATGCATACAACCGGCAAGCGACTTTCCGTAACGCGAGGCTGCGCTTTGCACCGACATAAGAGCCTACACCGAAGCAGCCACTTCCGCCGCTTCGTCCTCCTCTTTCCCCTCGGCAACCTCCGGCAGCTCCGCGCCAAAAGCGCGCGCCACCGTCGCCGCCCAAACCCGTTCTGCGCCGGCCCGCCGGAGCACCCGGGCGCACTCCGAAAGTGTCGTGCCCGTGGTCATCACGTCATCGACCACAATCACGTCGCGGCCCCTGACACGGCCGGCCACGCTGACGCGAAATGCGCCACGCATGTTCTCCAGGCGCTCCTCGCGGCTCAGTCCCACCTGCGACATTGTCTCCCGCTGCCGCACCAGCACGTCGCCGGCAAACTCCAGCTTCTCGGCCAGACGCTTCCTCGCCGCCCGCACAATCAGCTCTGCCTGGTTGAATCCGCGCGCACGCCGTCGGCTCTTGTGCAGCGGAACCGCGACCAGCAGCGGCCTCGATTGCCCGCACTCGGGCAACAGTTCAGCGATGGCCTTCGCCATCATCCCGCCCAGCGGCGCCGCAACCGGCGTGACGCGTTCGTATTTCAGCAGATGGATGAGGCCGCGCAGGCGGCCGGCATACTCTCCGAATGACACCGCGCGCTCGAACTCCGGTTCGCCTTCGCGGCAGTGCGCGCAGCGGCCGTCTCCCATCAGCAACTGCGCACCCGAAAGTCGATCGCCGCAACGGATGCACTGCGGCGCCCGCAGTGGATGGATTTCCGCCAGACACTCCTTGCATACGGGAATTCTCGAGATGTTGTCGAGAGGCGTGCGGCACAGCCTGCAATCTGAGGGGAAAAGGACAGAGAAAATGCCGCGCAGGAGGATTTCCGCAGACGTGGAAACGGCGCTAGAGCCCGCCCGCTTTCGATTTAGCGTCTCACCACTGCTGAAGACGAGCCTCCCGCAATCTCCGGCCAAGCATGCGGCCGCGCCGGAGATCTTTGTATCGGTACTGCCGGGCCCGGAATCTGGAGGTGTGATGCTGGTCCGTTCGCGGCATCAGGGACAAATTCCGTTTTCGAAGCACCGCGTGCTACCAGTATATGTACTTTCCCGCGGCAGGTGCAATGCTGGATAAGATGCCTGGCGCGCCTTGACGTACATTTTCCTGCTCGCGCATCGCCGGACACACCACGTCCCGCCTTACGCCCTCGCTTCCGTCCACGCGCCTATTCTTCTTCGGTGGGTATCCGGGATTCGATGTCCATGTCGCGGAATTCGCTGGACTCGAAGATCTCGCGGCATTCCAGACACTCGACATACTCCGCATCTTCGTCACGCGAGACCACCTGAACTCGGGGATGACGGCACTGGGTATTCATTGCGTCACTCTGAGAATAGTTGGCGCTGGTGTTCGCTGGCTGGCCAAAACTCATAGAAACTCGCCCGATTGTCGGGTATTTTAGACCGCCGCGATTGCTTGTCAAGCCTTTCCATGGTAATTTCGCGCTCCGGCGTACCGTATTGCAACAGCATGAATTTGACCCCCTACTTAAGTGTGGGTCGCAGTCCCGCTGCGATACGCGCGAAAACCATGCGCCCTGATACCCATCAACGGCGCGGTGTTTACGATTCTGCATCCCAATACAGTGAGATACCTCAGGCAGCAAGGCCCGCAATAGCCGGCGGGCGAAAACACTGCCCGGTAACGGGCAACGGGTGCTACTCTGCCCAGCATCCAACTCCCAGCATTGGTGCTTTCCATTGACGACAGCGAAAAAGACCCTCGCTAACGGAATATCCGAACACGAGGCCATTCAGCGGGCGCAGCGCGGGGACGCCGAATCGTTTGAGGCGCTGTACGGATTGCACAAACGGCGCGTCTACTCCCTTTGCCTGCGCATGACCGGCAATACGGCTGAGGCCGAAGACCTTACCCAGGAGGCCTTCCTTCAGCTCTATCGCAAGATCGCCACCTTCCGCGGCGAGTCTGCCTTTTCCACCTGGCTGCACCGGCTGGCCGTCAACGTGGTCCTGATGCACCTGAGGAAGAAAGGACTTCCGGAGGTCTCGCTGGAGGAAACCATGGAGCCGCAGCAGGAAGACGGGCCAAAGAAGGACCTCGGCACCCGCGACAATGTTCTGGCCGGCTCCATTGACCGGGTGAATCTGGAGCGGGCGGTGGAAAGCCTGCCGCCCGGATATCGCATCATCTTTGTATTACACGACGTCGAGGGATACGAGCACAATGAGATTGCCGAGATGCTGGGCTGCTCCATCGGCAACAGCAAGTCGCAGCTGCACAAGGCACGAATGAAATTGCGCGACCTTCTCCGGCAGAGCAGGGCAGAGAAGGCCGCCAACCGGCGGTAAAGAGGAAGGGAGAAGCATTTCGCCAGTGAAATGCCGGGAATCGGTGGAGCGGAGCGCAACAGGCACAGGCCGCCGGAGGTTCCCGGGGAGAGAACAGCCATGACGTGTGCGGAGTTTCAGAAGGTCCTGCCTTACATCATTGAGGGCGGCGGCAGCGACGAGGAACAGCACCACCTGGAGACTTGCCCGGTGTGCTCCGACCTGGTGGCCGATCTGCGCTACATAGCGGAGTGCGCCAAGCTGCTCGTGCCTATGGAAGACCCCAGCCCGCGGGTATGGAACGGCATTCAGAAGGCGCTGGATCGCGAAGGCCTGGCCAAGCCGGCTCGCCGCAACTTCTGACGGTGAGGCCTGCCTTGTCCCCCGGCGATTCCTGCCATCCACGCGTTTGCGTCGTCCACCCGCAGGTAGCTCTCCCGCCATCCTCTGTCTTCTTCAGCGACAACCGAACGTCGGGCTTTTCCTCGCTCCGGTTGCCGCCTATAATTCCCGCGTCGAACTGAGGGGGGCGTACAAGCGCTTCGCCGTATCGATCCTGGGCTACGGTCCACTGGCCGGAGAAAGCTCATGTCCATCGTTGCTGGCCCCGTCCGCGATCACTCCGTCGAAATCGCCCTGCAGGTACTCGATGAACTGCTCTCAGGCTACCCACGCCGCGACTTTGCCGTGCGCCTCTGGAACGGCGAGGTGTGGGGAAGCAGCGACCATCCGCGCTTCACCCTGGTGCTCAGGCACCCTGGGGCGCTCCGCCGGATGCTGCTGGGCGCCGATCAGGTCAAGCTGGGCGAAGCCTACGTTTACGACGATTTCGACGTCGAGGGCGACATCGAAGCCGCTTTCGAGTTCGGCGATTATCTGGTGGCGCACGAGCTGGAACTGACGGAGAAGCTGCGTCTCGCCGGGCTTCTGCTCAAGCTTCCTCATCATGACCATCATCGTCGCGACGGCCACCACGCGCCGGAACTGCCGGGCAGGCTGCATTCCAGAGACCGCGACCGCCGCGCCGTGACCTATCACTACAATCTCTCCAACGACTTCTACTCGCTCTGGCTCGACCAGCGCATGGTGTATTCCTGTGCCTGGTTTGAGCGCGGCGACGAAGACATCGACACGGCCCAGGCCCGCAAGCTCGATTACATCTGCCGCAAGCTGCGGCTGCGCCCGGGCGAGCGCCTGCTCGACGTCGGCTGCGGCTGGGGCGGGCTCATCCTGTACGCCGCCCGGAACTTTGGCGTGCACGCCCTCGGAGTCACGCTCAGCGAGCCCCAGGCGGAACTGGCAAAGCAGCGGATCCACGAAGCTGGTCTGGGCGATCGCTGCCAGGCCGAAGTGCGCGACTATCGCGATCTTGATCCCTCCTCAACCTGGGACAAGATCGTCAGCGTGGGAATGTTCGAACACGTGGGCGAGTTGCGCCTGCCCGAGTACTTCCAGCACGTCTGGAAGCTGCTGCGCGCCGGAGGCGTCTTCCTCAACCATGGCATCGCGGCGTCGGCCACTTTCCGCCGCAAGGGTCCGTCGTTCATCGACAAATACGTCTTTCCCGATGGAGGTCTGGTCCCGCTGGGCACCACCATTCGCATCGCGGAAGCCTGCGGCTTCGAGGTGCGCGATGTCGAGAGCCTGCGCGAACACTACGCCCGCACCCTGCGCCAGTGGGTGCGCCGCCTGGAATCCCGCTACGAGGACGCGAAACGCCTCACCAACGAGACCATCTACCGCATCTGGCGAATCTACATGGCGGGCAGCGCCCACGCCTTCGCCAAAGGACGCGTCAACGTCTATCAGGTGCTGTTCAGCAAGCCGCAGAACGGCGAGACCGGCCTGCCGCTGACCCGCGCCGACTGGTACGTCTAGTCAACGACGTAATGCAGGTGTTATGGCGTGATCTCCCAGACCACACCGCAAGCGTTATATCGGCATCCGGTGCCGCCGCTGGATGTCGTTCCGTAGAGGTTGCCTCGTGCGTCCGCTGCCACACCGCCGATCGGATGCGCTCCGTCATGCCCGTCCAAGGCAAAGTCTTTCAGCGACGTATATGTCCAGCCACCAACTGAGGGAGTCAGCTTGAAAATATTCCCCATACCATTCTCGCCATCACAGTACGTGGTGCCATAAAGGCTGCCCGCGCGGTCAATGTAAAGAGGCCCCCACGGTCCACACTGATTGGGACTGCCTGTAAAGCTGTAAATCAGGGAATAGTTCCAGCCGTTGCCTGAAGGCGTCAGTCTGAAAACTGTACCGGCGTTTTCCTCGCCTCCGGCGGTAGTCGCGCCATAGAGGTTACCAGATGCGTCGAAGATCAAGCCGGAGTAGGGGCAATCTCCCTGGAAGGTGTGAAGAATAGTTTCTATCCAGCCCGATCCTGGTGAATATGTCAATTTGAAAACAACGCCGTCATAATCACATGTGGTGCCGTAGAGATTGCCTCCGCTGTCGAGAATCATGCCACCGTAAGGGTTGTATCCATCGCCCTGTCCGCTGAAGGTATGGAGCACGTTTTCCGTCCAGCCGGTACTCGAACGCGCCAGTTGGTAGGCAACCCCGGGCGCCGAATATGGGAGTGTGGTTCCATAAATATTGCCGCTCGCGTCGAAAACCAGGTTTCCAAAACTGGGGACGGTGTCGCCGTCCGTAATGTCGTAAAGCACGGTTTGCGTCCAAAGGCAGGTTGTTGCTGGGCAAACTGTCGCCAGAGGGCTGAGAGCAAAAGCTATACCGGGTTCTCCGAAATTCGTTTGCCACGTAGTGCCGTAGAGGCTGCCGTCGGGTCCGAAAACAACCCCCGCAAAGATCTGATGGGCAGAAAAACGGTAGAGCAGGCTAAAAATCCAGCCGGAGCTTTTAGGCATCAGCCTGTAAACTGTGCCTGTGTTTGTTGTTCCGTAAAGGTTTCCAGACGCGTCGATAGTCAGGCCAGCATAGGGAACCGCTCCATCGATCCCGCCGGTGAAGTTGTAAATCACTCTATACGTTTGCCCCTGCGCCTGTTCGGTCAGGACAATCGACGCCGAAAGTACAACAGCAATGGCCAATGCGGCCGCTGACGCGCGAGAGATCGCGTCGGCAATTGAATTGCGAAACTGCTTCTTGCCGGACATGCGCTTTACCTCCTGTCAACGTGGCCGTACTGAATCGGAAAAGAGCCCTGCACGTGCTGCGGGAAGAACATCGGCCACGTCGGGTTAAGCGCGGTAAGTGATCGAAAGAGGCAAAAAACTGGTTGAAGAATCTCCTATGGATACCCAGCAGATACTTACAATCGCTGTTCAGATTTATCAGTGATCTGTGCCACAGGGCGGCGTGACGGGACTTGACCAAAATAGTAGCCGGAAGGCAAGCGCCATTGCTGGCGATAACGGGCCGTCATCGAAGTCGATCACAAAACCCGCAGGCGAGCGCATCTTGCAGGGAGCAGCAAACCCGCTATTTATTTCCGGATGCCACCTGCGCTTCGCTGACGAGAGGAGCGCACCGCGATTCACGGAATATTATTCGCCATTGCCGCTCTTCGGATACGGCCCGCGATAGCCGATGTGGTGGGAAATGCGTCGCGCCGCCTCCTTCACCATGTCGGAAATGTGAGCAACGGCCTCACGCGGTACATCGTTGACCGTGCCCGTGGAGGCGATTGCCGCCTCAATCCTGCCTTCGCCATTGAAGATCGGCGCCCCCACGCATCGCGCGCCCAGGCTGTTCTCCTCGTCGTCCACCGCATAGCCCAGCTGCCGCACCCGTTCCAGTTCGTGGAGTAATCGCGGCATGGTGGTGATGGTATGCGTGGTCAGCTTCTTCAGGCCGCGCCGGCGCAGAATCGCATCCCGCTCCTTCGCATCGAGGTACGCGAGCAGCGCCTTGCCCACCGCGGTGGAATGCACCTCCATGCGGCGGCCGATCCACGTGTTCATCCGGATGAACCCGGGCGCCTCCACTTTCTCCACATACACCGCCTCGTCGCGATCAAGGATGGCCAGATGGGTGGTGATGTGAATGCGGTCCACCAGGTGCCGCATGATCGGCAGTGCCACCTCCCGCACATCCACCCCGCTCAGGGCCGCGCGGGACAGGTTCAGTACCTTCATGCCCAGCCGGTACCGCCCGTCGTCGCCATCGCGGCGCAGATAGCCGTGGTGCTCCAGGGTGCGCAGGATGTAGCTGGCTGAACTCTTTGGAATCTTCAACTTACGGCTGAATTCGGCATTCGACAGACCGCCGTCCCGCTGGGCGGCAGCTTCCAGGATGAGGAGAGTACGTTCCACGGCCGTGGAAGATGTTTCATTTTGGGACGGCATGGCCAACCAGTCTACCAGTAAAGGAATCCGAATCTCATCGTACATGATTATGAATTTATGTTCAATAGGCTGAACATAGCGCTTGCCGCAACATATCCGGAGCGGGTACCCTTGCGTGCATTAGGTGGAATCGCTGTTCAATATGTTGAACGGCGCCCTCCACGGCTGTCAGGGCTCTGGCGCTTGCGCAATCCATCAGGTGGTCAGCTAGACCCCTACTCTTAAAGCTCGAACTCGAGAGGAGATCACGAATGGCGGTTCAACCCACCGCAGAGCAGCTTGCAAAATCCTGGAAGACCGACCCCCGCTGGAAGGGAATCCAGCGCCCCTACGCGCCGGAAGACGTGGTGCGTCTGCGCGGCACGCTTCGCATTGAATACACTCTTGCGCGTCTTGGAGCCGAGCGGCTGTGGCAGATGCTGCACAGCGACGGTTACGTCAACGCGCTGGGCGCCATGAGCGGCAACCAGGCGGTACAGATGGTCGCCGCCGGCCTGCAGGCCATTTACGTGAGCGGCTGGCAGTGCGCTGCCGACGCCAACAATGCCGGCCAGATGTATCCCGACCAGAGTCTTTACCCTGCCGATTCCGTACCGAACCTGGTACGCCGGCTCAACAACGCGCTCACGCGTGCCGATCAGATCTATCATTCGGAGGGCAAGAACGGTATCAGCTGGTTTGTTCCGCTCGTTGCCGATGCCGAAGCCGGATTTGGCGGCACGCTGAACGCGTTCGAGCTGATGAAGGCCATGATCGAGGCGGGCGCCGCCTGCGTGCACTTCGAGGATCAGCTCTCCTCCGCCAAGAAGTGCGGTCACCTTGGCGGCAAGGTGCTGGTGCCCACCCAGGAAGCCGTGCAGAAGCTGGTGGCGGCGCGCCTGGCGGCTGACGTGCTCGACGTCCCCACCCTGGTGCTGGCGCGTACCGACGCCAATAGCGCCTTCCTGCTCACCAGCGATATCGACGATTATGACAAGCTCTTCTGCACCGGCAAGCGCACGAGCGAGGGTTTCTACGAGATCCATGGCGGGCTGGATTCCGCCATCGCCCGCGGCCTGGCCTATGCCCCGTACTGCGACCTGATCTGGTGCGAGACCTCGGAACCCCATCTGAAGGAGGCGGAGCGCTTCGCCGATGCCATTCACGCGGAGTACCCGGGCAAGCTGCTGGCGTACAACTGCTCGCCCTCCTTCAACTGGAAAAAGAAGCTGGACGACGCCACCATTGCCCGCTTCCAGCCGGCGCTGGCCGAGATGGGCTACAGGTTCCAGTTCATCACCCTGGCGGGTTTCCACGCCCTCAATCTCAGCATGTTCGAGCTGGCGCGCGCCTACCGCGACAGCGGCATGACGGCCTACTCGCGGTTGCAGGAGAAGGAATTCTCGCGCGAGCACAGCCACGGCTACGCCGCCGTCAAGCACCAGCGATTTGTCGGCACCGGATACTTCGACGCGGTTACCCAGGTCATCGCCAGCGGGAAGTCTTCCGTCACTGCGCTCGAGCACTCCACCGAGGCCGAGCAGTTCGCCGAGATCAAGGTGCCGCCGGCGGTTATCGAGATCGGCGAGGATCCGGCCTGCCGTCCCATTCTGGGCGAGTGTCCCCTGGGGTGCGGACACGCGCATATCGAACACCCGCATCTCGACGGAATGCACGACTAGCGCCTGGAGCACACGGTCAGAGCAGGCTGCCCGGCCTGCCCTGACCTGCTCCCGCCAACCCCCTGACCGCCTGCCGTCTGCTCCTTCTAGGAACCTTTTGCCGCATTCCGGGGTCTATTTCATCAGGGTGTTACGCATCGGCGTGCCGGTGTGTCTTCCGGCAGAGCTTTGCGGCAATTGGTTGTTGCGGGTTGCGGAACTGTTTATGATTGAGGTGCCGCCCGTGGCGGGAGCAACAACGTTGAGCGAACTGGCAAGTGCGATAGGTGTCCGCACCGAGGAGGCCTCCATTGTGGCCGAGCTCAAGGCCGGATCAGAGGAGGCCTTTACCTGGCTCATTACGCACTACAACCAGCCGGTTTACAGCCTGATTTGCCGCATCCTCGACGACCCGGCCGATGCCGCCGATACTACCCAGGAAGTCTTCATCAAGGTTTTTCGCGGCATACGGAGCTTCAACGCCAACTCCAGCCTGAAAACGTGGATTTACCGCATCGCCATCCACGAAGCTTCGAATCGCCGCCGCTGGTGGTTCCGGCACAAGTTTCGCGAAACCCCCATTGAGCCCGCGGCCGGGCGCGAGGGCGCCGTTGCTGGCGATGTCAGGGATGCGCTGGTCGACGACGGCAAGTCGCCGCTCCAGAACCTCTACGACGAAGAGCTGCGTGTGCGGGTGGAGACGGAACTGCGGGCCCTCGCCGAACCCTACCGCACTACCGTGATTCTGCGTGATATCGAGGATCTGTCCTACGAGCAGATCGCCGAGGTGATGCAGACCACGCTGGGGACCGTGAAGTCGCGCCTGGTGCGCGGCCGCGAGGCGTTGCGCAAGCGCCTGGAGCGGTACCTGCCTGCATTTGGCATAGAGCCGGGGCCGGCGCGCGAAAACAGACGGCCTGCCGGAGACCAGGTCGGTGGTAGAAGGATCGAGGTTCTGCCATGACGTGCTCAGTAGCCAGAAGGTTGATGTCGCCGTACCTGGACGGTGCTGTTACGCGCAAGCAGCTAACCCGCATCGGTCAGCACCTGCGCGACTGCGCGGAATGTAGCGCCTGGTTTGCTTCCATGCAGCAGACCCAGGCCCTGATCGGCGCCCTGGGCCGCAAAGCGCCCCCGCCGGAGCTCACCCTGAGGCTGCGGGTTGCCATCTCGCAGGAGATCGCCAATTCCCGCCGCTCGCGCTGGGAAAAGCTGCGTCTCGGCTGGGAGAACGCCTTTAACGCCGTCATGGTTCCGGCCACCGCCGGCCTCGTTACCACGCTCATCATCTTTGGCGTGCTGATCAGCTTCCTCTATCCGACCCAGGTGCGTGCCTCCAACGATGTGCCCACGGTGCTGTACACGCCGGCACAACTGCAGTCCACGCCCTTTGAGCTGCCCATGGGCGTGGCCAACGCCGATTCGCTCATCGTCGAGGCTTATGTCGGCCCCGACGGACGCGTGCAGGATTACCGTATCCTCTCGGCTCCGGAGGACGCTCAGGCCATTCTGCCGCAGCTGAAGAACATGTTGATCTTCACCACCTTCCAGCCTGCCACGGCCTTTGGGCAGCCGACCTCCAGCCGCGTGATCCTCACTTTTTCCAGGGTCCAGGTGAGGGGATAGCGAAAACGGCCGCCTGGGCCTGGCCTTCTGTTATTCTGACTTTCTGTGGTCATCAGGGTCCTTTTCCCGGTTCTGGTGCTCTGCACCATAGCCGTCGTCGCCGTAGTTCTGGCGATTCATTTTCGTGTGAAGCGGCAGCTTCGCCAGCGCTCGGAGCCCCCGCCGGAGACAAAAGTCGGAGCTGACGGCGCTGGAGAATCCGGGCGTGAGGTCAGAAGCGCTGTTCGCAACGGCGACGACGCCCCCGGCAGGCCACCCCGCTCCTGACCCGGTATCCGAGGTAGAAAGTAGAAAGAGGTAGAAACATGTCCAGTGCGGTCCATATCGCTGGGAATGCTGCAGAACGGCCGGTCAGCCTGCTCCGGCAGACCGGAATCGTGATTTGTGCCAGCGCTCTCATTGCCGTCTGCGCGCGGCTCACTCTACCTCTACCCTTTACTCCCGTGCCGCTCTCCCTAGCCAACTTTGGAGTGCTGCTGGTCGGGCTTGCGCTCGGCAGCCGGCGCGGTTTCGCTGCCGCCGCCCTCTACCTCGCCTGGGGCGCCATGGGATTGCCGGTCTTCGCCTCTTCCGGGCCGGGCAGCATCGCCCAGCTGCTGGGGCCGACCGGCGGGTATCTCTGGGCGTATCCCGTCATCGCCTTTCTGGCCGGCTGGATCGCCGAGCGCGGCCGCGCCGGCTTCGCGCGCTACCTGGTGGCTGCGCTTGTGGCTGAACTCGTTCTCTTTGCCGCCGGAACCAGTTGGCTGGCCGTCGTGACCCATAGCTGG
>Ga0335081_10002964_pt1 | contig 26676 bp, 23 predicted proteins | sample Lox_Sample_35_FD_206713 | JGI IMG/M metagenome (GOLD analysis project Ga0335081, IMG submission 206713) | Soil microbial communities from Loxahatchee National Wildlife Refuge, Florida, United States - Lox_Sample_3.5 | ecosystem: Environmental > Terrestrial > Soil > Wetlands | place: USA...
AGCTCCCTTGGCAGCATCGCTGCGGGCACGAATCCGGGCGCCGTAGCAGTCGACCCCTCGAGCAAATTCGCATACGTGGCCAATGACGGCAGCAATAATGTTTCCGCCTATACCATCGGCGCGAGCGGCGCGCTGACCGCCGTGGCGGGCTCGCCATTTCCCGCCGGAACCACGCCGCAACAAGGCGTCGCGGCTACCTCCGGTTTCGTTTACGTGAACAATCAAGGAAGCAGCAATGTGAGCGCCTACAGCATCAATGCAGGAACGGGAGCTTTGACCGCGCTGGGATCCTCACCCTTCGCCACCGGCGCCGGGCCGGAGTCGCTGGCTATGGATCCGGCGGGCAAGTTTTTGTTCACGGCGAATATGAACTCGAACAATGTTTCCGCCTTTACCGTGAACGGCGACGGTTCGCTGACTCCGGTTCCGGGATCGCCTTTTGCGGCTGGGAATTCGCCACAATATCTGGTAACCGACCGCACGGGCGCACATCTCTACGTCGTCAACGTCAACGACAACACCGTCGAGGCCTATAACATCGCCGCCAACGGCGCACTCTCCGTGCTTAACCTTTACGCGACGGGCTTTGGTCCGGAAGGACTGGCTGTGGATGCCGCCAACAGGTTCCTCCTGGTGGCGAACTGCGGTGACGGAACCCTTTCGGGATTCAGCATCAATGGCGATGGGACGCTGACTTCGCTCGGTCCAAACCTTATCCTCGGCGGCTGCCCGCAAGCGGTGGCTACGAGCCACTAATCGCGGAAGCCCGTTTTTTGTCGCGGATGCACGCGGATCGGCGCGGATTGAGAGCAGTCTGGTAAATCCGCGTTCATCCGCGTGTATCGGCGGCGGATGAATGCCGTTCGGTTCTGCTAAACTCGTGGTCTCTGCCATGCCTGAGACCGCGCAAATGGCCCCCACCATCCACGTCAAGCTTCCCGACGGGAGCGTGAAAGAGGTTCCCGCCGGAACCACTGCGCTCGAGGTGGCGCGCGCGATTTCACCGCGCCTGGCCGAGGCCGCGCTGGTTGCCAAGTCCAACGGCACGCTCATCGACCTGGCGCGTCCGCTCGAGAAAGACACCGAGCTGCGCATCCTGACCAACCGCGATCCTGAAGCGCTCGAAGTCTTTCGCCATTCTTCCGCGCACCTGCTGGCGGCTGCTGTACTCGAACTCTTTCCCGAGACCAAACTGGGACACGGCCCGGCAACCGAGAGCGGTTTCTTCTACGACTTCTACCGCCCCACGCCCTTCACGCCCGATGATCTCGAGAAGATCGAGAAGAAGATGCAGGAGCTGGTCGAGAAGGACATCCCTTACGCGCGCGATTTTCTTCCCCGCAAGGAGGGTCTAGAGCGCTTCCAGGCCGAGGGCGACTTCATGAAGTGCCACTTCATCGAGCAGTTCACCGCGCCCGATGAGAAGATTTCCCTCTACCGCACCGGCAAGTTCGTGGATTTCTGCCGCGGCCCGCATATTCCTTCCACCGGTAAAGTCAAGGCGTTCAAGCTGTTGAACATTGCCGGCGCGTACTGGCTGGGGGACGAAAAGAACCCGCAGCTGCAGCGCATCTATGGGACTTCCTTCTACTCGAAGAAGGAGCTTGATGACTACCTGCACAAGCTGGAAGAGGCCAAGCGTAGAGACCATCGTCTCCTGGGCAAACAGCTCGATCTATTCTCCATTCAGGAGTTGGCCGGCCCAGGGCTGATCTTCTGGCATCCCAAGGGCGGCATCATGCGCAAGACCATGGAAGACTGGCTGCGCGATGAGTACCTGAAGCGCGGTTATTCTCTGGTCTTTACTCCTCATGTGGCGCGCGTCGATCTGTGGAAGGTCTCCGGGCACGAAGGCTATTACGCCGAGAATATGTTCACCCCCATGAAGCTGGACGATGCCGATTACCGCATCAAGCCCATGAACTGCCCGTTCCACATCCTCATTTACAAGGACCAGCTCCGTTCCTACCGCGACCTGCCGGTGCGCCTGGGCGAGCTGGGGACGGTCTATCGCTACGAGCGCTCGGGCGTGATGCACGGGCTGATGCGGGTGCGTGGCTTCACCCAGGACGACGCCCACATCTTCTGCACCCCGGAGCAGATCGAGGATGAGATCGTCGGCTGCATGGACTTCGCCTTCGCAGTGCTGAACACCTTCGGCTTCAATGAATACCAGGTGGAGCTCTCCACCTGGGACCCGAAAGATCGCAAGAATTATTTCGGCTCCGACGATCAGTGGGAACTGGCCAACCGCTCGCTCGAGAAAGTTCTGAACGCTCGTGGGATTCCCTACAAGATGATTCCCGGCGAAGCCGCGTTCTATGGCCCGAAGATTGACGTCAAATTGGTGGACGCGATCGGCCGGCTGTGGCAGCTCTCGACCATCCAGTTCGACTTCAACCTGCCGCAGCGCTTCGAGCTGGAGTACGTCGGCGAAGACGGGCAGCGGCATCAGCCGCTGATGGTGCATCGCGCATTATGGGGATCGGTGGAGCGCTTCTTCGGAGTGCTCATCGAGCACTATGCCGGCGCCTTCCCGCTGTGGCTCTCACCGGTGCAGGCGGTGGTGGTGCCCATCAGCGAGAAGCACCACGACTACGCCGAGAAGGTGGGCGCGCAGTTGCGCGAGGCCGGTGCGCGCGTCCACGTGGACCACCGCAACGAGAAGATGAACGCCAAGATCCGCGAGCACGCGCTGCAGAAAGCGCCCTACATCGTGGTGGTCGGCGACAAGGAAGCCCAGGCCGGTTCGGTCAACGTCCGCACCCGCGGCAAGGAGAAGACCGAGGACATGCCGGCCCACGACTTCGTCGCTCAGGTGTGCAAGCTCATCGCGGAGAAATCGACAAACCTTTAGCCACGGATTGAGTAGATTGGGTAATTTGGAAATTGGGTAATTGGAAAGCGTTCGGTGCATACGTTCTTCAATTACCCGATTACCAAATTACCCAATTACCCAATTCTCAATGGCTCAATTCCGGGAATGTCCTCATGCCGGAATTACCACTGTCCTGATTCCTGCCGGTGTTCCCAGTTGGTCACGGTTACAAGCCGAGGGAAGAAGACTAGAGTATCGGTATGCGTCTGGTTAGGTTGGCCTGGCTGTTCATCGTTCTCTTCCTAGTCACGTGGGGATGGCTTTTGTGGAAAGCGCCAAAAGGGCAGGCGGATGATCAACCACAACCGCCCGCAGACCTCGCCGCAATCGTCAAGAAGCAGTTCGGATCATGCTTCAAGGTTGCCAGCGAACGCTCCGCCATCAGGACGAACTACCTGCATCCCCAGGAGGAGACGCTGCCCTGGGTAACCTTCCTCACCGCCGATCTGGACGGCGATGGTGTGGAAGACGCCGTTATCGTGGCCCGCTGCAAAGCGCCGATGATGGATGAGTCGAGTCACAACTATCGGGTGATCGATCCGTACTACACGAATTACGGATACGGCAATCCGAGAATCACAGCCCAGTTCAATGCCAGCGATCCCAGCCGTCAGAACCTGGTGCTGGTGATCCACGGCGCCGGCAAGGAAGCCTGGCGCGCCGATGTCCCCAAAGCCAAGTACGTCATCATCAACCTGCCCTTTGACAGCCTGTCAATCACGCACGTCACCTATCGCAAGCACGCCCTGACTGCGCTCAACCTCACCGAGGAAGAAGAGCAAGCGACCTCCGCTATCTACTGGGACGGCAAGAAGTACCGGTGGTCCGACACGGCAAGCCAGTAGCCGTCGCGGGTTGAGCCGAAAGCCAGGAGCTAGAAGTCAGTAGCTAGTGGCTGGGCCTCTCCTTATAATTCCCGGCATGACACTCGAAGAGAAGCTGGAAGAGCTGAAGAAACGCGACGGTCTGGCCGAGGCCGGCGGCGGGGCGGAACGCCATGAGCGCCAGCACAAGGAAGGCAAGATGTCGGCGCGCGAGCGCATCGCTTTCCTGCTCGACGAAAACACCTTCGAAGAGACCGACAAGCTGCTCACGCACCGCTGCGTCGATTTCGGCATGGAGCAGCAGAAGGTTTATGGCGATGGCTTCGTCACCGGCTACGGACGCATCGAGGGCCGGCTGGTATTCGTCTTCGCGCAGGACTTCACCGTCTTCGGCGGATCGCTCTCCGAGGCCAACGCCTCGAAGATCGTCAAGGTCATGGATATCGCCATGCGCGTGGGCGCGCCGGTGATCGGGCTGAACGACTCCGGCGGTGCGCGCATTCAGGAGGGCGTGGCGTCGCTGGCCGGCTATGCCGACATCTTCCTGCGTAACACGCTGGCTTCGGGCGTAGTTCCGCAGATCTCGGCCATCATGGGGCCGTGCGCCGGCGGGGCTGTGTACTCGCCGGCTATCACCGATTTCATCCTCATGGTGGACAAAACCTCCTACATGTTCATCACCGGGCCGGATGTGATCAAGGCGGTTACCCACGAGGAGGTGACCAAGGACAAGCTCGGCGGCGCCATGACCCACAACGAGACCTCCGGCGTGGCGCACTTTCTGGCGCACGACGATGCCGAGTGCCTCTCGATGGTCCGCGAGTTGATCAGCTTCATTCCGTCGAACAATCTTGATGATCCGCCGCGGCGGCCCTGCACCGATCCCATCGACCGCGCCGACTCGGCGCTCGACACCATCGTGCCCTCGGAGTCCAACAAGCCTTACGACATCAAGGACGTCATCCGCATGGTGGTGGACGACGGCTACTTCTTCGAGGTGCACGAACACTATGCCAAGAACATTGTGGTCGGCTTCGCGCGACTGAACGGGCGCAGTGTGGGCGTGGTCGCCAATCAGCCGGCGATGCTGGCCGGAGTGCTGGATATAAATTCGTCGGTGAAGGGCGCGCGCTTCGTGCGCTTCTGCGACTGCTTCAACATTCCGCTGATCACGTTCGAAGACGTGCCGGGGTTTCTACCGGGAACGCAGCAGGAGTACGGTGGCATCATTCGGCACGGAGCAAAGCTGCTGTTTGCCTTCGCCGAAGCTACGGTGCCCAAGCTCACGGTGATTACGCGCAAGGCCTACGGCGGCGCGTATTGCGTGATGGCGTCGAAGCACATCCGCGCCGACGCGAACTTTGCCTGGCCCACGGCCGAAGTTGCGGTCATGGGGCCGGAGGGTGCGGTCGATATCGTGTACAAGCGCGAACTCACCAAGGCGGAGAACAAAGACCAGGAGCGCGCGCGGCTAATCGAGCAGTTCCGCGAACGCTTCGCCAACCCCTACATCGTAGCCGAGCGCGGATACGTGGATGCGGTGATCCGTCCCAGCGAAACCCGCAAGAAGCTGATCGACGCGCTGGAGATGCTCGATACCAAGCGCGACAAGAACCCGCCCAAGAAGCACGGGAATATTCCGCTGTAGAAACGCCACGGATTTACGCGGATCAACACGGATTCACGTCGTGATTTCCGGATCTGTGAAAATCCGTGCGAATCCGTGGCCGCTTTTCTCGGGAGCATTCATGAAGCAGGCCCGTGGCGGAACCACGGGCCTCCTGGGGGAGGGGGGCCGAAGCCGATTAGGGAGGGCAAATAAATCCAAGAACCCCGAGGTTATGGCCCCCGATTCTCCTCGCCCAGCGGCTCGCGAATTGACCCTTGCCGACCTGCGACGGCCACCACCTTGCGGGTTGCAACCTGCGATCTTTAAGAAGGCTTGCGCCCTCAGCTCGGGCTCCGGGCTCACCGCCAACCGGAAAAACCGGCTACCGCCCCGGGGTTCTATCTTGCCTTCGACAGCTTCCCGTTCTCCTCGACCAGAAGGTTGCTACGACCCTCGCTGGGCCCTCCATTCTTGGGTCTCGAGAACCTGAATGGTGATCCAACTTGAGCCCCGGACGCGCTACCAACCGGGAAAACTTAAGCAAGCGTCAAAGAACGAAGCCTTTTTACACCCGCTGCAATTCAAGTCAATTGCTTTATCCGAGCTTTAATAAACTTTATTTTCATAAACTTACGCACTATCCACAGCGATATGCCAGAAAATGTGTGCAGATTGCTATTGATATCCTCCGATGTCCAAGTTTGTAACAGGCTTGTAACCGCGCATGAGCCAAACATCCAACTATGAATAAGCGGGCCCGTAGAGGCGATTTCGCGTGTATTCATGCGGGTGAGGATTTTCACAACAGTATGCTCCAAGCTGGAGCAACTTAAATCTCGCGCTACTGCCAGTCACGCAGGCAAATACCACCGACGAGATGTTTTTGGACTGTGGAAAACGCGGTTTCAGCCGCTGTTTATGCGGGTTAGGTATCGAGCGACCGGGGCCAACGGGCGATTCCCGGGCGTGAGGCCAATTGCGAGCGCCGCAGTTACACTAGAGCGCGTGGGCGTGAGCCTGCTCCAAATCAGAAATTTGAGTATCGAGTTCGCCACCGCCAAAGGGCAAGCGACGGCGGTGCGCGAAGTCAGCTTCGAAATCTGCGCGGGTGAAGTTTTCGGGCTGGTGGGAGAATCGGGCTCGGGCAAATCGGTGACGTCGCTGGCGATTCTCCGCCTTTTGCCGCCGCAAGCGCGGGTCTCGGGTGACATTCGCTTTGAGGCGCGGGACCTGCTGAGCGCGAATGACCAGGACATGCGGAGCGTGCGCGGCGCTGGCATCAGCATGATCTTCCAGGAGCCCATGACCGCCCTGAATCCGGTGCTGCGCGTAGGGGACCAGGTGGCGGAAGCAGTGCTAGCGCATCAGGCGGCGGGAGGCAGGGAGCAGGCGGCAGGAGGCAGGGAGCAGGAAGCAGGCGGCAGGAGGCAGGGAGCAGGAGGCAGGAGGCAGGAGGCTTGGCGGCGGGCGGTGGAGGCGCTGCGCGATGTGCAGATCGCCGATGCCGAGCGCCGGGCCCGCGATTATCCTCATCAGCTTTCAGGCGGAATGCGGCAGCGGGTAATGATTGCGATCGCTATGGTCAATCGCCCTCAACTGTTGATTGCCGATGAACCCACGACGGCTCTCGATGTGACCATCCAGGCGCAGATTCTCGAACTGCTGGCAGAGTTACAAAGGAAATACGGTCTAGCGATGCTGCTGATCTCCCACGACCTGGCCGTGGTGTCGCAGGTAGCGCACCGGGTCGCCGTAATGTATGCCGGAGCGATCGTGGAGATGGGAAGTGCCGCTCAAGTGTTTCGCAACGCCATGCATCCCTACACACGCGGCTTGTTGCAAGCCGTACCCACCCTTGCGACCGACCGAGGGCGCCCACTCAGGACTATTGAGGGCACGGTACCAGCCATCACTGCCATGCCCGCCGGCTGCGCCTTCGAGCCGCGCTGCAGCTTGCGCGTGCCGGAGTGCGCGCGGGCGTTTCCGCCGCTGGCGGAGGTCGAAGCCGGGCATTGGGCGCGGTGTCCGGTAGTCAGTCGCCAGTAGCCGGAGGCTTCTTGTTGAGACGTAGCAGGCTGCGTCTCTACGGATGGTTGGGTAGAGACGTTGCTTGCAACGTCTCCCGACTGCCGACTGGCAACTCGTCACAGGCCACTGGCGACTTCGCCCGGCGACAGGTATGATCTGTTTCCCGTCAGCGACTGAGAGCTGACTGCTTCTCCATGCGCATCCTCATCCTGAGCGACATGCATTCCAATCTCGAGGCGCTGAACGCGTGTCTCGAGGTGGCGCCCGCCTGCGACAAGGTGGCGAACCTGGGCGACATCGTCGGGTACGGGGGCAGTCCCAACGAGGTGACGCAGATTGCCCGCAAGCTGGGCGGCCTAGTCGTGCGCGGTAATCACGACAAGGCCTGTACCGGCCTAATGAGCATGGAAGACTTCAACCCTGTGGCCGCCATTGCCGCGCTCTGGACCATGCAGGCGCTGACCGCCGAAAACATGCAATGGCTGAAAATGATGCCCCGCGGTCCGGTGTTTTTGCCGTTCCGCTATCCACTCAACCAGGAGGAGACGTGGGCGGGCACTGAAGCGGATGGTGTGCAACTGGTCCACGGCTCGCCCCTCGATGAAGACGAGTACGTAATCGTCATGCGTGACGCGCAGGAGTCGCTGCTGCGCAGCAACTATCCGCTCACTTTCTTCGGGCACACGCACATTCAGGGCGGGTTCGCGTTCGAGAACGACCGCTGGGAGACGCTGCGCCCGCTCTACAAGAGCACTCAGAATCATCATGAAACCTGGTCACTCGACTTGGGCAGCACCGCCAAGTACATGATCAATCCCGGGTCGGTGGGACAGCCGCGGGATGGCGATCCGCGGGCGGCGTTCTGCGTCTTCGATCCCGATCGCTACGAAGTTACCTTCTACCGCGTGCCCTACAACATCGAAAAAGCGCAGCAGCACATCATCGCCGCCCGGCTTCCCGATCGGCTGGCCACGCGGCTCACGGAAGGAAGATAGTTCCCAGTTTCACGTGCAAGGCCCAAGCGCGTAGACTCGTCCGATGGCGCGTCCTGCTTCTTCGCACCCGAGAAAACAGGCGGAGATGTTTAAGCCTTCGTCGGAGAACTTGCCTGAGCATCTGCTTGCGCACGTGGATGGCGGCGCCCGCGGCAATCCCGGACCCTCCGGATTCGGCGTGGTGATTGAAGACCATCATGGAGCGCCGATAGCGGAGTTCAGCCGCTATCTTGGACATCGCACCAACAATTTCGCCGAATACTCGGGATTGATTGCCGCGCTGAGCTATGCCATCGAGCACAAGCACTCGGCGCTGCGGGTGCTGAGCGATTCCGAACTCATGGTCCGGCAGATGAATGGTGTCTATAAAGTCCGAAGCCCGGAGCTGCGTCCGCTCTATGAAGAGGCCCGGCGGCTGTCGCGGAAACTGCAGTGGTTCCGCATCGAGCACGTCCGCCGCGAGAAGAACGCCGAGGCCGACCGCCTGGCGAACGAAGCCATGGACCGGAAGATCTAACCATCGGGTGATCGGGTCATTGAGTGTCCTTCCAGATCACCCGATGACCCGATTGTCATATCGCCCGATTAGAATTAGCGATTCGTGTCCGACCCTTTCCAAGTTAACGTTCGCTGCGGTGCGGCGCGCACGGGCAAGCTCCGGACCGCGCATGGCGAGGTCACAACGCCGGTCTTCATGCCGGTGGGGACGCTGGCCACGGTCAAGGGCGTGCCGCAGGAGACGCTGGAAGAACTCGGCGCCGAGATCATTCTGGCCAACACTTACCATCTTTTTCTGCGGCCGGGGGCGGAGACCATCCGCAAGCTGGGCGGCCTGCACCGTTTCATGAGCTGGGACCGCGCCATCCTCACCGACTCAGGCGGCTTCCAGATCTTCAGCCTCAGCGACCTGCGCAAGGTCCGCGAGGAAGGTGTGGAGTTCCGCTCGCACCTCGATGGCGCATTGCACTTCCTGAGCCCGGAGGCGGCAACGGCGGCGCAGATCGCGCTGGGCGCGGACGTGATCATGGCTTTTGATGAATGCACCGAGTATCCCGCCGAGCGGAAGCAGGCTCGCGCCTCGATGGAGATGACGGCGAGGTGGGCGGGGAGGTGCAAGAGGTATTTTGAGGAGCACAAGCGGGAGGTGCCCTGGATGTCGTCGGCTGTCGGTCGTCGGTCGTCGGTCGCGACGAGTCTCGCGGTGGCCGACGACCGAGGGCCGAAGACCGAGAGCCAGCTTCTTTTCGGCATCATCCAGGGTGGCATGTACGCCAACCTGCGGCGGGAGTCGGCCGAGCGGACGGTTGAAGTCGGCTTTCCCGGTTACGCCATCGGCGGATTGAGCGTGGGCGAGCCCCGCGGGTTGACGCGGGAGATGGTCGAGGCCACCTTACCGCATTTGCCGGCGGAGCAGCCGCGTTATCTGATGGGTGTGGGCGCTCCGGACGAGATCGTGGAATACGCCGCTCTGGGGGTCGACATGATGGATTGCGTTCTGCCGACTCGGGCGGCGCGCCACGGGCTGCTCTACACGTCGGAGGGCAAGCTGGCCATCAAGAACGCGCGGTTCGCGCAGGACGAAAAGCCGCTCGACCCGTGCTGCGGGTGTCGCGTCTGCGCCCGATACTCACGCGCTTATCTGCGGCATCTTTACAGCTCGAATGAGACCCTGGCGGCGGTGCTGAACACCATTCATAACCTGGCCTTCTACCTTGACACAATGCGGCAGGTACGGCAATCTATTGAACTTGGGCGTGTAGAAGCATTGCTCTCCGAGGTCCGATCGCACAGCCTGAACTCTCCCGCCCGGGGGAGAGACCCGGCCTAGCAGACGACTCATTGAGGAAATAAAGGGAAGGAAGTGCGCCTCGGCCAGGGGCGCTACGCAAGCAAGCGGTTCTGATGGACTCACAGACTATCGGCAATCTCAGCCTCATGTTGGCGCAGGGTGGCCAGGGCGGAGCCGTGTTATGGCTGCCGCTGGTTCTCATCTTCGCGATTTTCTACTTTCTGCTGATCATGCCTCAGCAGCGCCGCCAGAAAAAATGGCAAGCCATGCTGGGCGCGCTTAAGACGGGCGATCGGGTGACGACCAGCGGGGGCCTGCGCGGGACCATCATTGCGCTGCGCGATGACGTCGTTCACCTGCGGGTTCCACCCGACAATCTCCGCATGGAAGTGCTACGTTCGTCGGTGGTTTCCGTGGCAGGTCCGGAGGAGCCGGCGAAGTGAGTACCGAGCACCGAGTGCCAAGTTTCGGTTTGGTCGAGCGGCTACTCGGTACTCGCAACTCGGTACTCGGTACTAATTCATGACAAACAATCTCTGGATCAAAACACTTCTGATCGTCGCAGTGCTGCTGGCTTTTCTGTACGGCATCTTCGGCATCCCTCAGAAGCTGAGCGGAGACGGGCTTAAAGCGGGCATCCTGGAACGTATCCACCTGGGGCTGGACCTGAAGGGCGGCACCCACCTGATCCTGCAGGTCGTGGTCAACGATGCGGTGAACGCAGACACTGACCGAGCCGTCGAGCGGCTGAGGGAGGACCTGCGCAGCCGTAACCTGACTTATGCGGACATCAACAAGCCTGACCCGGCGAACCATCCCGAGCAGATCCTGCTCAAGGGCGTGCCCCCGGAAGCGAGCGGCGACCTGCGCAGCCTGGTGCAGGACCGGCTTCCCGAGTACAACCTCACCTCGCAGGCAGAGAACAACTGGCTGTTGGAGATGAAGCCAAGCACGGCTAACGACCTGAAGAACCGCGCCGTGACGCAGGCGATTGAGACCATCCGCAACCGCGTCGACCAGCTCGGCGTCAGCGAGCCCACCATCCAGGAGCATGGCCTGGGGCAGTACCAGATTCTGGTGCAGCTTCCCGGAGTGGACGATCCGGCGCGCGTGAAGGAGATCATCCAGTCCACGGCCATGCTGGAGATCCGGCAGGCGATCAGCGGTCCCTATCCGAGTCAGCAGGAGGCGCTGCAGTCGAATCCCGGCGGGGTGCTGCCGCCGAATACGATTCTGCTGAAAGGACGCAGTATCGCGAGTACCGCAGAAGCCCCTCCGGAGGCGTACTACATCGTCTCCCGCACCGCGGCAGTCAGTGGCACAGACTTGCGGCAGGCTCAGCCCTCGCGCGACGAGAACGGCCGTCCGGATGTGATGTTCAATCTCACCGGCGACGGCGGACGCCGCTTCGCCAACTTCACCGGCGCGCACGTCGGCGACAAGCTGGCGGTCGTACTCGACAACAAAGTGATGGAAGTTGCAACCATCCAGGAGCAGATCCACGACCAGGGCCGCATCACCGGCTCTTTCAGCGAGCAGCAGACCAAGGATCTTTCCATGATCCTGAACTCGGGCGCGCTGCCGGCCTCGATTCATTATCTGGAAGAGCGCACGGTGGGGCCGTCGTTGGGCGCCGACTCCATCCGTGAGGGAGTGCGGGCGGCCATGATCGGTATGGCTGTGGTGCTGGCGTTCATGTTGGTCTATTACCGCGGGGCAGGCATCAACGCCAACCTGGGGCTGATCCTGAACCTGGTGATCCTGCTCGGCTTTCTGGGTTTCAGCGGAGCGACGCTCACGCTGCCAGGCATCGCCGGCGTGATCCTGACGGTCGGCATGGGCGTCGATTCCAACGTGCTGATCTTCGAGCGCATTCGTGAAGAAGTTCGCAATGGCAAAACGCCGGCTTCGGCCGTGGATCAGGGATTCTCGCGCGCCTGGGTCACGATTATCGATACGCACGTGACCACCATCGTTTCGGCGGCGATCCTCTTCCTGTTTGGCACCGGTCCGGTCAAGGGATTCGCGGTGACGCTGACCTTCGGTCTGCTGGCGAATCTGTTTACCTCCGTGTTCGTCTCGCGGGTGATTTTTGATGCGGTACTGAACCGGAAGGCAAGGGGAGAAGCGTTGAGCATCTGAGGATCGGGTCATCGGGTGATTGGCTGAAGCATCTGGGGATTGCGTCATTGAGTCGTTGGGCCATTGATTCATTGGGCCAAGAGCCAAGGGCTAGTGGCTAGAAGCTAGTAGCTGGAAGTTGGGTTTAATCGTGGAATTTTTCAAAAATACGAACATCGATTTCCTGGGGAAGAAGTGGTACTTCCTGTCGTTCTCGCTGATCTTCAGCGTGGCCGGCGTTCTTTCCATGCTGTTCTGGCACCACATTCCGCTGGGCATTGACTTCCGCGGCGGTACGCTGGTGTATGTGAAGTTTGCGCAGCAGCCCAACGCCGACGACGTGCGCAAGGCCATGGACCGCGCCGGGCTGCACAACGCCCGCATTCAACGCTACGGTCCGCCTGTCAACAATGAACTGCTGGTGGCGCTGGACATCCAGGAGACCACCGAGCAAGCCCTTGACAAAGGCAAGAACCAGATCATCCAGGCGCTCGAGACCAGCACTCCCCAGGGCAAGCAGGACCTCAACAACAGCAGCGTGCAGGGCATCAAGGACGATCTGCTGAGCAAAGACCCGCTGCGACTGGGCACCGATGCGGACACACGCTACGGCCAACTGGCGCGGCAGATCGTCGATTATCGCGACAAGACCCGCGGCGGCGTGCTGGCCTCGCTGGACGAGCTTAAGGGCACGGTACCGCCGGCGGTCCTCTCGGTGTTGGAGCAGGACTATTTCTTGTCTAACTTCGGCGTGCGGAACGTAGAGATTGTTGGACCGCAGGTGGGAGCGCAGTTGCGCAAACAGGCGCTGCTGGCGACCCTGTATTCGCTGGGGGGGATGCTGGTTTACCTGTGGTTCCGCTTCGAGCTGATCTATGGGGTGGCAGCAGTAGTGGCCTGCTTCCACGATACCCTTATCACGGTCGGAGCTTTCTCATTGACGAACAAGGAGATAACGCTTACTGTTATCGCCGCCATTCTCACCCTGGTGGGGTATTCGATGAACGACACCATCGTGGTGTTCGACCGCATCCGGGAAAACGTCAAGCTCATGCGCCGGGAAAAGCTCGCCGACGTCGTGAACCGAAGCATCAACCAGACCCTGAGTCGGACCATCCTGACCTCGGGGCTCACGTTTTTGACCGTGCTTTCACTTTTCCTGTTCGGGGGCGAAGTGCTGCACGGGTTCTCGTTTGCGCTGGTGATCGGGATTTTGATAGGGACTTATTCTTCGATTGCGGTCGCTGCTCCCATGCTGGTGGCCTATCAGGACTGGCGAGGCGCACAGCGGGGGCGTCCGGTACCGGTGGCGGCAGATGCGGGCCGGCGGGAAAAGGTAAAGGCAAAGGCCTAGGAAAGCCTGTAAAACAGGGTAGTCTGGGGGTAACTGGGGAGGCCCGGGAGCAAAAACCGGGCTGGTGGTGTCTAATCGAAGGTTGGAGACTACACGGAGACCAAGTCCATGTTTGAAGACAGCCTTTTAGAATCCTCGGGCAGGCTTAAGACGAAGCGAAGCTGGACGACGATGTTGTCGTTCGTGCTGCAGTGTCTGCTGATTGGCGTGATGATTCTAATCCCGCTGATTTATACAGAAGCGCTGCCCCGGCAGCAGTTGATGACCTTCCTGGTGGCGCCGCCGCCACCGCCACCGCCGCCGCCACCGCCGGCAGCTGTGCCGATCAAGGTGGTCAAAGTGATCCAGACGGATATGGTAAATGGTCAGCTGCGCACTCCCACCAAGATTCCCGAGAAAGTGGCAATGATCAAGGAAGAGGCCGCGCCCCCACCCATGACCACGGCTGGGGTGATCGGGGGCGTGCCCGGCGGAGTGCCCGGTGGTTCGATGGGTGGAGTGATTGGCGGCATCATCGGCAGCACGCCGGTGGCTGTGCCCAAAGTAGCCACACCCACGCGCGTGCGGGTTTCGGCAGGTGTCCAGCAGGGTAACCTGATCAGCCAGGTTAAGCCTACTTATCCGGTGATTGCCAAGTCAGCCCGCATCCAGGGGGCGGTGGTCCTGCAAGCCGAGATCAGTAAAGCGGGGACCATCGAAAACCTTAGGGTGATCAGTGGGCATCCCATGTTGGTGCAGAATGCCTTGGAGGCCGTGAGACAATGGCGGTACAAGCCCTACATGCTCAATGGTGAGCCGGTTCCGGTGGAGACCACCATCACGGTAAACTTCACTCTATCGGGTGGGTAGGAGTCAGGAAGAGCGGCGGTTGCGGAGGTTGAATGCCGGGTGCGGCCAGCGCGCGCTTGTGAGGGTGTTCGACTGGTTTCCGGGGGCGAGACGTTACGGCGAGCCGGAAGGCCACGAAGGATGATCCAAGTTCCAGAACAGCGGTAGCGCAGTCGAGGGAAAGTTCTGGGCCCGTAATCGCGAGCGACACCTGCAAGCAGGATTTGAAAGGCATTTGAAAGTTCTTGAGGAGGAAAGGACCAAGAAAATGTTACTAGCACACATCGCAAGTCTCGGCTCGAATTCGATCCACAGCGTGGCCTTCTGGATGTTTCAGGAAGCGCAGGTCGGCTGGGACCTGGTTTCGCTGGCCAAGCAGATGGGATGGCTGGCCCGGATCGTGGTCGGCATTCTCTTCATCATGTCCGCGTGGTCAATCGGCGTCATGATCGATCGCTGGATGGCGTTCAGCTCTGCTCGCAAGCAGTCCCGCATGTTCGCCCCGGCCGTGGCCGGCGCGCTGCGCGAAGGCAAGATTGAGGAAGCCATCCGCGTCGCCGAGCGGCACAAGAAGAGCCATCTGGCGAAAGTAGTCACCGCCGGCCTGCAGGAGTTCAAGGCCCACGGGGAGTCGGACGAGATTCCGGGCGGCGATATCGAGGCCAGCAAGCGGGCGCTGGAGCGCGCTGAGGCGATCGTGCACGCCGAACTGCGGCGCGGCCTGGGCGGCCTGGCCACCATCGGATCCACGGCTCCGTTTGTGGGACTGCTGGGAACGGTGGTCGGCATCATCAATGCCTTCCAGGGGATTTCGGCACAGAAAGCCACTGGGTTAGGCGCCGTGGCGGGGGGTATTTCGGAAGCCCTGGTGACCACCGCCATCGGGTTGTTCGTTGCCATTCCCGCGGTGATGATGTTCAACTACTTCACCAACAAGGTGGAGGCTTTCGACGTGGAGATGGATAACTCGTCGAGCGAGCTGATCGACTATTTCCTGAAGCGCCGCGGTGCGGTGCGGCGTTAGACGCGCCGGCGGAGTCGAACCATGGCACTTGGCAGAAAAAAATTGACCGTCAACTCCACCATCAACGTTACCCCCATGGTGGACGTGATGCTGGTGCTGCTGATCATCTTCATGGTCATCACCCCCATGCTGCAAAAGGGCGTGAGCGTCGATTTGGCGAAGGTAAACAATCCTGAAGCCATGCCCGATGCCGACAAGGAAGACGCCTTGCTGGTCGCCATCACGCGCGACAACAAGATCTTCTTTGGGGCCGATCAGGTATCGGGAGCCGACCAGCTTACTCATCTTGTGAAAGATCGCTTGGCCAGCCGGACCGACAAGCGGGTGTTTATCAAGGCGGACGCGCGCACCAGATATGGCAATGTGGTGGACGTGGTGGACAATGTGCGCGCCGCCGGAGTCGATCAGGTTGGCTTGCTCACCGAACAGCGTAAGACGGGTCCGGGAGCTCCTCCGCCGGGAACTCCCAGCGGACAATGACGAGGTATTGAAATATGGGAATGGCAACGACTGGGCCCGGCGGGCTGAACGCCGACCCCAACGTAACCCCGCTGATTGACGTGCTGCTGGTCCTGCTGATCATCTTCATGGTCATCACGCCGCTGACGCCAAAGGGACTCGATGCCCTGGTGCCGCAGCCGCCTCCGCCCAACCAGAAAACCCCGCCGCCCTCAGCCGATCGCACGGTGGTGGTGCAGCTGCTGAAGGGCGCCGGCGGCAAGCCGGCATTGAAGATCAACCAGGATGACGTGACCTGGGGTAACCTGCAGGGGCGTCTGGAAGAGATCTACAAGACCCGCGCCGAAAAGGTGATGTTCGTCAAGGCTGATAATGACCTGGAGTTCGCCGAGGTGGCGCAGGTGATTGATATCGCTCATGCCGCCGGCGTGGAAAAGGTCGGCCTGATCACGGCCAAGATCGAGGCCGGCGGTTAGCTGGAGAACAGCGGCAAGCGGAGGAGTGGTTCGACTGTGAGGAGCCCGTCCCCGCCGTATCCCCACGGAGAAAAGGCACTCATGAAGCGAAGCGCAGAGGACGAGAGATCAGGCACCGCAGCAGTGTTACGAGCAGGGATGGCGGTGGGCATCGCGCTGGCCCTGTTGTCGGTCGCGGGATGCACCAAGCTCAGGGCCCGCGACCAGCTTAACAAGGGTGTTCAGGCCTACAAGAATGCCAAGTATGAGCTGGCCATCGAGCGTTTCAAGAATGCGGTTGCCCTGGACCCTAAGCTGCTCAACGCCCGCCTGTACCTGGCCACCGCCTACGCGCAGCAGTACATTCCCGGCGCCGACACGCCGGAGAACAACCAGATGGGGCAGCAGGCCATCGATGAGTACAAGCGCGTGCTGGAAGCGGACCCGCGCAACACGAACAGCGTGAAGGGTATCGCCTCGCTCTACTTCAACATGAAGAAGTTCGACCAGGCGAAGGAGTACCACGAAAAGGCCAAACAGCTCGATCCCAACGATCCGGAAGAGTATTACTCCATCGGAGTTATCGACTGGACACAGGCTTACGCCCCCCGGCAGGAAGAGCGCGCCAAACTGGGATTGAAGCCCGATGAACCGCTGAAGGACAAGAAAGTTTGCGAATCGCTGCGCGACCGCGGTCTGTCCAAAGTGGATGAAGGCATTCAGAATCTTAACCGGGCGCTGCAGCTGCGTCCTGACTACGACGACGCCATGGCGTACATGAACCTGCTCTACCGCGAAAAAGCGGATCTGGAGTGCGGTAACGCCGATGCCCGCATGGCTGACCTGAAGACGGCCGACGATTGGGTCGACAAAACCATGGCCACCAAGAAGCAGAAAGCTGAGAAACTGGCCCAGAAGGGCGCTGGCGGCATTGTGAACGATCAGGCGAAGTAAGGGCATCCTCTTCGAACAGAAAAGCCTCTCCATAAGGGGAGGCTTTATTTTTGCTTCGCACGCAGCCATGGTTATGCGTCACAGCGCGAGGGCCGAGGCCTTCGAGTAAAATTGCCTGTTTCGGCTCGTTCCCAGCATGTTCAAGAAGATCCTCATTGCCAATCGCGGAGAGATCGCTGTGCGCGTGATCCGCGGCTGCCGCGAAATGGGCATTTCGCCGATAGCGGTCTACTCGGACGTCGACCGGGCGGCGCTGCACGTGCGCAAGGCTGATGAGGCCTATCCCATCGGTCCGGCGACGGCCAGCGAGTCCTACCTGAACATTCCCAGGCTGATCGAAGTGGCCCGTAAATCGGGGGCGGAGGCAATCCATCCGGGATACGGCTTCCTGTCCGAGAATCCCGCTTTTAATCGCGCCTGCCGCGAGGCGGGAATCAAGTTCATCGGCCCCACGCCGGAAGCTATGGAGCTGATGGGCTCGAAAACCCGAGCCCGGCAGACCATGGAAAAAGCGGGAGTGCCGTTCGTCCCCGGCACAACCAAAGGGCTGCAGTCGCTCGAGCAGGCAAAGGAAGTGGCGGCAAAGATTGGCTATCCCGTGATGCTGAAAGCGGCAGGCGGCGGAGGCGGCAAGGGAATGCGCGCGGTGCGCTCGGCCGACCAGCTGGCATCGGCGCTCGACCAGGCCCGGAGCGAGGCCATGCGCTCCTTCAAGGACGATGAGGTTTACATCGAAAAGCTGATCGAGAATCCGCGCCATATCGAGGTGCAGATCCTGGGCGACGAGCACGGCAACCTGCTTTACCTGGGCGAGCGCGAATGTTCGGTGCAACGCCGGCATCAGAAGGTGCTGGAGGAATCGCCGTCGTCGTTTGTTGATCCCGAGATGCGGCAGCGCATGGGTGAGACCGCGGTACGCGTGGGCAAGGCGGCGGGATATTCCAACGCCGGTACGGTTGAGTTTCTGGTCGATGAGCAGAAGAACTTCTACTTTCTCGAGGTCAACGCTCGCCTGCAGGTGGAGCATCCGGTGACGGAGTTCGTCACCGGGTTGGACCTGGTACACCTGCAAATCCGCATTGCCGCCGGCGCAGAGCTTAGCTTGCGGCAGGAAGATATCGCCTTGCGCGGCCACGCCATCGAGTGCCGTGTCTACGCTGAAGATCCCGATAACAACTACATGCCGAGCCCAGGAACCATCACGCGCCTGTTGCAGCCTTCCGGGCCCGGCATCCGGCGGGATAGCGGCGTGTACGAAGGCTGGACCGTGCCCATCGATTACGATCCTCTGCTGGCCAAGGTGATCGGTTACGCCCCTACGCGGCAGGACGCCATCGCGCGTCTGGACCGGGCCATGTACGAGTATTTCGTCGGCGGCATCAAGACCAATATTTCGCTGTTCCGGCGCATTCTGCACGATCCTGCCTTCATTGCGGGGAAGGTCAATACCGGGTATCTCGACCGGCTTCTGGAGCACAGCCACAAAGAACAGCACGAAGCGCGGGAGGGCGACCGCCGGATTGCAGCGTTGGCGGCAGCTCTGTTCACGCAGATGGAGAATGGAGCTTCGTCTGTCTCTGCGCCAGCCAGCTCCGGAGTGGGCGTGAACGGCACGGCTGCCAGCAACTGGAAACGCACGGCGCGCGCCGATGCGTTGCGGCAGAAATGAAATGAACCCATGACCTACGACGTCGCTATCGACGGCAAGTTGCACCGCGTGGAGCTGACGCGCGGCCGGGACGCGAAGCTGCTTTGCCGCCTGGACGGTCGCGATCTCGATCTGGATGCTATCGAAGCCGGCCGGGACATTCTCTCCATCATCCTGAGTGGCCGGGCCTGGGAGGTCAAGCGCGAGCGGGTTGGCGGTGAGATGCACCTGATGATCGCCGGCGAGCGCTATGCCGCCGAAGTCCGCGATCCGCGTTCCTTCCGTTCGCGCCAGACCGCCGGCGCGGGTCTGGAAGGTCCCAAGAAACTGGTCTCGCCTATGCCGGGCAAAGTGGTGCGGGTGCTGCTGGCCGCCGGGGCTGAGGTCGAGGCCGGACAGGGCATCATCGTGGTGGAAGCCATGAAGATGCAGAACGAGATCAAGTCGCCCAAGAAGGGCAAGGTCGGCAAAATCCTCGCCGCGGAAGGAGCAACCGTGAATGCCGGCGATGCGCTGGCCATCGTCGAATAGGCCATTGAGTCATTCGCAATGGCGCACCGAGACTATTTGCCTGAATTCTTCAGAACCTGCTGAGCGTAGTAGTTCTCTACCTTCGCTTCGTTGCGTACCACCTCATAGTAAGCGGCTTTGAGCAACTGTTCGCGGCGGCCGCGCAGTTGCTCACGGATGGTCTGCTGTACGCGGGGATCGCTGAGATCGCGCTGCCCGGCAGGCTCGCGCGCCAGCAGCTTCACTACCCGGAAACCCGCGATCTGACGGGTCGAAGGATCCGTGACGGGAATTATGGGACTGCTCTGGCCGGCCTTGAGCTTGCCAACAATCTCGCGCGCTGTGGAATCGCTCTTAATGGCCGACTCGGGGATAAATCCCATATCGCCACCGTTGCTCGCCGTGGAGGGGTCTTCGGAGTAGTTCATGGCGACGGTAGCGAAATCCTCGCCTGAATCCAGCCGGTTCTCTACCATCTGGATCTTCTTGCGCGCATCTGCCTCATTGAGCGCCTTGTTTTTGACGTTGCCGGATTCGGAAGTGGCAGACGCCGTGACCACAATCTGCGCCAGGTGGTACCGGGGTTCCACCAGGTTGAACTCGGCCTTGTGTGCGTTGTAGTAGCTGGAGATGTCCGCGTCGGAGACCGTGATCTTCGAGGTGATTTCCTTGTTGATGACCTTTTCGATGGTTATGTTGCGGCGGAATTCACGCTTGAGATCGTCTTCACTCAGGCTTCGTTCCTTCAGCCGCTGCTGGAACTGCTCCTGGGTGTAGGGAGCTTTCACTTCGTTGACCTTGCTGTTGACTTCTTCCTCGGTGGCCAGCAGGCCGTCTTTTTCCGCGCGCTGCAGCATGATGTCATCGTCGATGAGCTGCTTCAGGATGGCAAGGCGGAGGCTGGCAGCCTCCTCGGCGCTTGGCTGCTGCGGCGATTGCGCCGTCTGGTTGCGATAATACTTTTCGACATCTTCGCGCAGTATCCTCTTGCCGTTAACTTTGGCCATGGCGTCGCCGGAGCTTTCTTTGGAACTGCACCCGGCCAGCGAAAACACCGTGAAGAGGGCGAGCACCCAGAAAGCCAGCCCGCGCGCAAGATTGCGATGCAAGCAATCGTCTCCCATGGCACCGCCGGAATTGTACCGAAGGGTAGCACGGGTATGCATCACTTGGCGGGCGCCGCCCCCGCAGGCACAGCGGCTACCGTGGGGTGCTCGGCATTCCGCAGTGCCGCTCCTATCTCCGACCGCAGCTCCGGCTCCGTCAGAGCCCCGGTTATTTTTTCTCCATTGATGAACAGCGTGGGCGTGGAGCTGACGCCGAGCGACTCTGCCTCTTTGACCGAGGCGTTGAGCAAGGCTTCCGGCTGTGTCTTCAGGCAGGATTGCAGAATGCTTGTGTCCAGGTTGCGCTTTTTCCCGGCCTCCAGGGCGGCACTGTCGAGCCGGGGCGCAGACGCGCTCGCATCACGGCCGGGGCCTGTGATCTCGGCCTGATTGGCATGCACGTAGTCGGAGAAGTCCCAGTAGGCCTCATTGCTCTGCTCGGCGAGGCAGTTGGAGTCGATGGCGGCGCGCTTGGCCCAGGGATGAATCTCGAACAGGGGGTAGTCCTTGAAGACAACCCGCACCCGGTCCGAATATTCCTTCATGTTGTCGGCAAAGAGGGTGCGATACATGTTGGCGCAGTAAGGACACTGAAAGTCGTCATAGACCACGATCGTGACCTTGGGGGAAGCCGCGCCCCGCCAAGGCCGGCCTGTGAGGTTGATCTTTTTCATCAACTCGGCATGCGCGCGCTGCGTCTCGGCGACCTTGTTCATGGTCTTGGCATAGCCCTCAGGGGTGATGTCGATATCGGTGAGCCGCAGCAGCTTCCTGCCGTCTTTCGAGATCAGAAACTCGCGGGTGTTCTTCTCGCCGCCCCCTTCAAACGTGATCGGCAGAATGTCGAAGCCGCTGAATTCGCTGGGCTTGGGGGCGCCGAGAGTGATGACAACGGCGTCGGGCACTTTGTAGAAGGCCCGAACCTGGCGTTCGATGCGCTGGTTGGCCTCCGGAGAAAGCGATTGCGCCGAGCACCCCAGGCAAAACAGCAACACCAGCCAAACCGGCCGCTTCAGGAAATCCAAGCACACCACCCGAATGGATGAGATCAGGTTGTCATTATCTCACAGCGGAGCAGAGGACGAATTGAAGGTGCGTTGAGCGACTAGAGTCCCTAGCCTCCCTTCCACTCAGGGTTTCAACGGGTTCCCGTGCGCAGGGAGGTCAACGGAAGGACGGCATTCATTGATCCCGAGCGAAAGCCCTCGAGATCAAGTGTCACATATTTGAAGCCCAGCGACTTGAAGATACTTGCGAACCGGGAAGCCATTGCCGGCGTCATGGCGCGGGGCATTTCCTCGGGCGCGATTTCGAGTCGTACGATGTCGCCGTGGTGCCGGACGCGGAATTGACGGAAACCCAGCCCCCGCAGAGCATCCTCGCCCTGTTCGACCGTCGCCAGCACTTCCGGAGTGACCGCGCGACCGTACTCGACACGCGAGGACAAGCACGCTGACGCAGGTTTATCCCATACGCGCAGCCCGGCAGCGCGCGCCAATTCACGAACCTCTGCCTTGCTCAAGCCCGCATCGAGCAGCGGCGCCGCTACTCCGTGCTGGCGCGCGGCCTGTTGCCCGGGGCGGAAGTCACTCTGGTCGTCGCGATTCACCCCGTATGCCACCGAGTCAAAGTCGCGCGCGACGCGGACACGCTCCATCAATGTGAACAGCTCATCCTTGCAATAGAAGCAGCGCGCTGCGTCGTTGCGGACGTATTCCGGACGGTTGAATTCGGCGGTCTGGACAACTTCAAGCGGAATCTGGTGCTCTCTGGCGAACGCCAACGCGTCATCAAACTGTACCCTTGCCAGCGAAGGAGAATCGGCCATCACGGCGAGCATGGCGTCAGCAAGCGCCTGATGCGCAGCCCAGGCGAGAAAGGCTGAGTCTACGCCGCCAGAATAGGCCACCAGAAGCCTTCCCAGCGAGCGCAGGTGGGCATCCAGGGCAGCGCGTTTGGCAGACAACTCCACGGAGGAATCTTAGCACTCCACAATCAGCGTGCAGAGGGAGCTGCCATCTCCCACAGGTAAATCGGCGTGCCGTCGGAGTCTTCCAGATGTACGAAGTTGCCGGCCTGCTCGCGGATGATCTCGCCGGTGAAGCGTGCGCCCTTTTCCTTCAACTGCGACACCACGGATTCGAGCGGCTGCTGTACCTCGAAGCCCAGGGCGATTCCACCCTTGGTCCCAGGAGCCGGATACTTCGGCGACGCCGGATGCAGGCCAATGGTGAAGCCCCGGCCTGCGTCTATCGTGGCCCAGTGGTCACCGTAACGCTCGGCGAGACGAAGTCCCAGGACACTGGTGTAGAAGTGCACAGCCTTATCCATGTTGGAAACGAAGACGGTCGCATTGCCGCCTGAAATCATGCTTCACCTCCGGTGACTCGTCAGTAAATCCTTTCCTGCCGTTTCAGATTACCGAACGCGCCGATGTTGGCCAGCGTAAACGAGAAGCGAAACTGATTTTCGTTGCGGATCGTTCCCAGCTCGTAGCGGCGATACTCGAAGCTCACGCCGCAGCAGTCCCAGTTGTAGCTGGTTTGAATGGCCGAATACTGCACTACATGCGCCTCCACCAGGTCCAGGGGTTTGCTGATGGGCAGGGTGCCGATGGGATTGGCGTCAAAGCCAAAGCTGGCGGCGGCGTTGATGCCGCGTTTGGCGAGATTGCCATAACCGGCCATCACGCGGATCTGGTTGAAGTGGTCGGGCGGGCTCGGGGCAAGCAATTCATGGAAGAAAGTATGCGTGCCGCCGAGAAAGAAATTCCCCAGCCGGTAATTGGCGAATAGTGTGCTGGCGTTGATGCGGCCCGCCACGGTGTCATAGTCGAGCTGCCATCCTAAATCGGTTTGACTGCTGGGATGGATCAGAATGCGCGAGACAATCGGGGTGAAGCGCCGCGGCCGGGTGAGGAAAGCGATTCCCGTGAAGTCTTCGGTAGTGGCCAGAACATTGCGGACCCCGGTCACCACCGCCCCTCCAAAGTAGGGATCGAAAAAATATTTCTGCTTCACTTCCCAGGAGAGCAGTTCGCGGGCGCCACGCACTGCGCACGAGTCGCGCTGCTCTCCGCTTTTGGCAGCGGCGGCTCCGGGCGGAGCCCCCTGCTCGCGGCAGTCCGCCCGGCTCAAAGGCTTGACGTAGAGACGCTGAACTACCGCATACTCCATCTCATTGGTGTCGGAGAGAATGTCGCGGCCATCGAAGCGGATGATGTCGGCGAAATTGTCCACCCCGCCGACAAAGCGGTAGATGAGGCGCGGCTCGATGACATGCTTGAGCTTGCGTCCGAGCACCGGGCGGTCGAAAAGGCGGACCAGCGGCGGGGGACGCAAATCCAACAACGCTTCGGCGGCGTTACGGTTGATGAACTGCTGAACCGGCGCGGGCAGGCCGCCGTTCACTGCCGAGGTAGCTGGCGTCTGGCGCTCTGTGTAATAGGTCTCGCGCACCCCGATCTCAGGACGCACCGTCCAGCCCCCGAGCAGCAGAGGCAGTGAAACGTGAGGGTTCACATCAAAGCGCCCGACCAGGTCGTTGGTCTGGAAGCCCAGCACGCCGGTCGCAGGGTCGGGCTCGCTGCGGGAAACTCCTTCCAGCGCGGTTGCGAACGACCAGTGCACCGGAGTATCGCCCAGACGCCGGTCCACGCTTGAAACTTCAAAGCTGGGAACGTGAAAGATGGTGACTACATTTCCCGGGGTTGCGCTCTCGAAGTTCTGGTAGCGAGCGCCCAAAAGGTTGAATCCGAAACCGTCCAGGTTCTTGGAAAGGAAGGCGACGGATTTTACCTCGGAATCCACCGCTTGGGTAAAGGTCTGCCCCCAGGCGAGGCGAAACTTGTAGGCGCTGAGGTACTCAGCGGAAATGACGCCGCGAATGCCGTACCCGAACTGGGCTTGGCCATCGAAGTTGACGTCCTCGCCGCCCTGGCCCTCGCGGTCGACCACGCCGTAATAATGCGCGCTAAGGTAGGCATCGTCGCTGGGCCGGAATCGCCAGGCTCCGTGCTCGGACCAGCCGCGCTGGGAAAAGTACTCGGCCCCAAGAGTAGTATCCATGCTTCGGTTGATGGCCCAGTAGTAGGCATCGCCCAGAATCAGACCCTTGCTCGACGAATTGCCCATGCTGGGCAGCAGGAAACCGCTCTGGCGGCCCAGTTGATCAACCGCCTGGTCGGCGTAGGGAACATAGAGCAGGGGTACGTTCTCCACACGAAACATGGAGTTGTAGCTGCGGGCTTTGCCGTTCATGTCCACCACGATGCGCTCGGCGTGGAGTGACCACTTTGGGCGCGGCAGCTCGCACGAGGTCACGGAGCCGTGGTGCACGACATAAACGTCGGGCGCCGTCTTCTCGACCACGCGGCCGGTAAAGGTGAAGGGATTCGTAGAGGTCAGAATTACGCTGTGACCATGGAGACGGATGCCGCTGGTTCCAATCACGTCGAAAAAAGTTCCCGTCTCCGTCCACACGTTGTAGTGCCCATGTGAGGCAACGATGTGCTCGTCATGGGGACCGCCATCCAGGGTCACGTGGCCGGCCGCCGTGGCTTCGCCGGAGGAATCGTCATAGGTGAGTTCGTCGGCGCGTAAAACGCGGCTTCGGTAATCTATCTCGGCGTCCCCGCGTAGCTTGTAGATGTCGCCGGCCTTCTCCTGCTCGCGCGCCTTAAAGGTGACTTCTTCCCGTGGCCGCCGGGGTGGGATGAGGGGCGCCGCCTTTTGCGCAGAGTCCGGCGCCGCACCGGGCTGGCTCCCCGGAAGCAACTGGCTAGTAACTACGGAATGCGCCAGAACCAGATGACAAACCAGTGCAGCCGTGGTACCTAATCGGTTGCGGCGAAACATGGGAGAGGCTCGAAGTTAGCACGCGAGCTGCTACCAGCGCAAAAAGATTCCGTGTTCCGGCGCGCTCTGGCCGACTCACAACCCGCTCATGGCCTGTCCGATCTGCGGTGAGCACTGTAGGTGTGCGCGCAAGGGCGAAGTCTCGGCCCGCGCTGCGGTCCTGGATCCGGAGCTGCGTGGCGATGATCTCTCCTCACCCGACGCGACCGACGACGTGTGGCGCCAGGAGGTGGCCTCTCGGGTGGACGCGTTCTGTGCCCGGCGTGGCCGCAAGCGCCTGCCGCGCATTCCGTCGCTCAGCCTGGACTTCGAACGCGCTTCCCGCGCCACGGTGGCGGCGCACTACGCTGTCCCGGAACCTCAGGTCGAACCGGCGCCGGCACCGCTGCCCGAGCCTGAAGCCAGCAACCTGATCGAGTTCCCGCGGCCGCCCGAGCCCTCGCCGCCTCTGGAGCCCTTGCCCACGAGCGAGGAACTGGCGGAGCCCATCGTCGACAAGCCGCGCATTCTCGACGCTGAAGAGCCTTCCGGGCTGCTGTTTGGGGGAAAGGGACGGCCCGCCATCACCTTGGAGTCCTCTCCGGAGCCTGAAGTTGACGACCAGGCCGGCCCGCTCGGCGAGCACGCATCGCTCTTGCGCCGGGTCTTGGCGGCTACGCTGGATGCCATATTGATCGCCATCGCCGCGGCGGCTTTCGTAACCATCTTCCTGCGCATCGCCGGTACGGTACCGAATACACGCATGGCGACCCTGACAGCACTGGCGCTGCCCGTACTTCTGTGGGCGACGTATCAATACCTCTTCCTGGTGCACGCCGCGGCCACTCCCGGCATGCGCGTGACCAGGCTTCGCGTCCTTACTTTCGACAACCTGCCGGCGCGGCGCAACCTGCGTCGCTGGCGCGCTCTCGCCATGATGGTTTCCGGTATGGCGCTCGGTCTGGGATTTCTGTGGGCATCCATCGACGAGTACGGCCTCTGCTGGCATGATCGCATCACCCGCACGGTTCTGCGCCGCAGTTAACCCCTATCGGTTTTTTCCATGCAATTTCACGCTCCAGGGTGCGTTGGCGCACATCTGATTGTTATTCATCGCAAACCATCGCTTATTCAGGCAAGCCTATTTCGTCATCTTCTTCTGGGATCCGCTGGAACCGCTGCCGCACGATCCCGATATCAAAGCCCTGCTGCGCATCTCCGTGGTATGGAACATCCCGGTGGCGTGTAACCGGTCCTCG
>Ga0335081_10002965_pt1 | contig 26675 bp, 19 predicted proteins | sample Lox_Sample_35_FD_206713 | JGI IMG/M metagenome (GOLD analysis project Ga0335081, IMG submission 206713) | Soil microbial communities from Loxahatchee National Wildlife Refuge, Florida, United States - Lox_Sample_3.5 | ecosystem: Environmental > Terrestrial > Soil > Wetlands | place: USA...
GAAGGTTCGCGCCGGGTATCCCGCGACTCCGCACTTGCAACGCGGGAACCTGGACTTGACGTCGTCATTCCTTTAGCATTGCCCGGTGAAAAAAGAGAAGTCCGCCACTCGCGGTTCGGTCAAACGCACGGGCGCTCCCAAGACCGTGGATGAATACCTTGCCCGCGTCCCGGAGCCCGCCCGCAGCACCTTGAACAAGGTTCGCGTGGCGATTCGTTCCGCTGTGCCGCCCGAGGCCGTCGAGGCCATCAGCTATGGAATTCCGGCGTTCAAGCACAAGCAAGTGCTGGTGTGGTTCGCCGCGTTTTCGGACCACTGTAGTCTCTTCCCGACTGCGGCGGTGATCGAAGCCTTCAAGGACGAGCTGAAGGGCTATGCCGTATCCAAAGGCACCATTCACTTCCCCATCGACAAGCCGCTGCCGGCCCCACTAATCAAGAAGATGGTGAAGGCGCGGCTGGCGCAGGTCGAAGCCAAGAAACGGCCCTGACAAGAGCGTACACACCCACTCAAGGAAAGGTAGCTTCAGAGCGGCGTCGGCGCTTAGCGCATGTCCTGGCGGCTTAACGGCTGAACGGGATCTCGCCCGCCGGCGGTGACGCTGAAGTGGAGCGACCTCCAAAGCAGCACATCGGACGACTTTGTGCCTTTGAAGCGTCCGATGGGAAGGCTGCCGAGCCCAGTGTCGTCTCTGCGAAGAACGGTCCACGATGCGCCATGCGCCGGAGTGGAATACTCCCAGGGCAAAGACGGCTCCTCAGCGGTGCGCCCCACATCGGCGAAGCCGTCCCCGTCGAAATCGGCCACCACCAGCCCCGCGACCGATGACGACACGGGAGCCGGGCCGATGTCTTTCCAGTGCTGATTGAGGCCGGCAATCAGCCATCGGCTGTTTGAGGGGCGAAGGATCTGCGTGCGCCCTTGATGGGTGAAGTCGCCGAACAGCAATTCCGCCCGGTGATAGCTGGAATCGTCGAGCAGAGCCCAGTTCTTGCCGCCGGGAGCGTAGAACCACTGCTGGCCGGTGGCGAGAAAGATATCTGCATTGCCATCGCCATCGAAGTCACCGATGGCCAGATCGGAAAGCTTCCATGCAGTGACATTGATGGTCTGCCAGGGCGACACCCCTCCCCAGGAGACGTCAATGTTTGCGTTGTGCAGTGCGATCACGTCCGTGCGGCCATCGCCATCAAGGTCGCCGAAGAGCAGGGTGCTGGCATGCTCGGGCATCTGGTTCAGCAAGCGCCACTCGGCTTGGCCCCCGGAGGAGAAATACCAGGCCGCACCCGTGCCGACGAAAACGTCGTCCACGCCATCGCCATCGAAGTCGCCCACAGCCAAGTCGGACGTAGGATCGGCGGCGTTGAAGGTGTTGGCGTACACCACGTGTTTCACGGGATTCGTCGTGGCCGTGACAATAGCGTCGCCTTGGGACTGGCGAAAGATGCTGTCGTGGATGGCGGTGAAGCGGCACGGCGTACCGCGTTGGTTGATGTTTTCATGCCCAATATGCAGGAACGTGTTCCAGCCGACGTCGAAGTAATCTCCCGAAAGACCGCCCTGCCAGTGGCCGGGCTGAAGGCTTCCGTGCATATCGACGTCGTGCGTGTCGCGCTCTTCGCTGAGGATGAAGTTGTCGTACGCGTTGTACCCGGTAGTTCCCCAGGGATCGGCGGCGATAGCGTGTGCATGCTGCCGGTAAAAGATATTCCCTTGATTGAGAATGAACGCTCCTTGCCCGGTGACGGAGCCGTAGGCGCCGTTGTGGTGGATGAAATTACCGATCACTCGTACCTGCGTCTTGCGCGGAAATTCCAATGGCTTGTCCGGACAAGTTTGCGACTGGCTGCTGTCCGTGCCCCGCGTATCGACGGCCGAGCCGGTGAAGTAGCCGATGTCGAGATGATCGACCCAAACAATTGGGACGGCGGAGGCGGCGGTTGGCCCGATGAGGATGGCCTGCGATTCCATTTGCGGGGAAGGCTGGCATCGCGAATCTTCAACCGGTCCGCGCAGCCGGAAGCCAGTGATACGGACATTGTCCTCGGTGACCGCGAATGCCGGCTGACCGGGTGCTATACAGGTGTGGACCTCGGGGCCCTGGAAGGTGTACTTGCGGTAGCCGCGAAGCGTGACGCCGGAGTGGATCGCTTTGGGGAGCGGGCCCTTCAGTTCCAGCGGCTGAGCGGGGTCGATCTCGATGACCGTGCCCCATCCCAGGTTGAGCGCCCAATCGAGCCATGCCTCGCTGGAGATCCGTATGAAGCCGGTGGTGGGGAACGCTGAGGAATGGCCGACCGCCTCGAAGCGGAAGTACTCCGCGTCGGAAACTTCGCGCGTTCCCACCACCAGCGGGGTACGCAGATTGGTGCGATCGAGCTGCGGCTCGATGACGAAGTCGCGCGTGACCCGCCCCGCGGTTTGCGTGCCCACTAGAATCGCGTCGCCGTCGAAGGCGAAGCGTTGCGTCGGTGCGTCCTTACAGGCTTGCAGCTCGAGTGGCTGGCCCGCCGCAACCGTTCCGCCGCGCACGCCGATGCAGAACCGCGACTGCACCATCAGCTTGACGTCGTGGGTCGCGTCGATCTCCTTCACACGCACCTGCTGGGCCACGGTGCCATTGCAACTGTAAATGTAGACCGGAGAGCCGACGGCCCACGAGGTTTGTGCGCCGAAGTCGAGACAGCGATGTCCGATGTCGTGGATATAGAAGGCGCGGTCCGAGAAGGGAGCGTTGGGGTCGTATATGCCTCCGGGGCCTCGGGGCTGCGGCGGAAGCGCGCGGCGTCTCGCGGCGGCTTCGCCGGTGGGTTGCGGATGGGCTGGGACGCTGTTTTGCGCACACGCGATCGCGGCCCAGCCCAGCAGCACGACAGTCAGTGGCAGCCAGCGAGACGCAGGGCGCCGGTGTTTGAAGCATGAGATCTTGAGCGAGGAAGAAGCAATGCGTCTAGCAACCGTCATGGCGGCTCCTAATCAAAGAAGTATCGTCATGCGAGCCTGCTCCGTGGTTATTTGCTGGAGTCAGTTGGGCGAACTATAGCACAGACCAGGTTTTGGCAAGCACGAAATGCGGCTGCGGTTTACTGCCCCTGCTGCTGGGTCAGCAGCACGATGTCGGTGTTGCTGCGGCCGCGCGCCAGGGCCAGGCGCTTGTTCTTCCAGTCATAGTCATAGCCGTAGATGGTGAGGCCCGTGAAGTTGGTGATTGGCGCGACGGTGGTCGCGCCAATCGGCTGCATGACCATATTCGAGACGCCACGCTCCGTCACTGGGTAGTACAGCGCCTGCCCGTCAGCCGAGTAACGGAACACATTGGAGATGGAACGCGCCGGCGGAAAGGTTTTCACCGGCAGCCCGCCTTGCGCAGGAATGATGGCGACCACGGCCCGGAAGTTGATGCCAGTCCCCTCGGTGGTGAGGGCCGCGATCTGCTGGCCATCGGGCGAGAACGTACCGAAATCCGTGACCTTGTCGCCGATCTGTCTGGGCTGGCCACCGGCGAGCGGCATTTCCAGCAATACCTTCCTGCCCTTGTCGAGGGTGGTGTAGAGGAAGTTCTTGCTGTCGGGCGAGCAGGCGGCGTTCTGGTCGATTCTGCCCTTGGTCAGGGGGGTGACCGCGCCGCTCTGCAAATCCAGCCGCCAGATGTTGATGGCCTTGGTCTCTTTGCTGGGCATGAAGAACAGGGCCTGGCGGCCATCGTGGCACACCGACAGGCCGCCCATCGGCAGGTGCTCCTGGAAGATCACGCTGCGATTGCTGCCATCGCCATTCATGATGGCGATGTGGCCGGCGTAATCCATGGCCACCAGGCGTCCGTCGGGAAGCCAGCCCACGGCTATCTCGCCATGGTTGTCCACCTGCTTCAGGCTGGAAGCGCCATTCGCATCGGTGCTCATGGTGTAGATGCCGGATTCCGGCGTGATCTGCATGGCGACGAGTTGCTTACCGTCGCTAGTGACGCTCAGCGTCAGGTTGCTGTAGGCGTTGAGGTCGTTGGTGATGCGATGCAACTTGCCGGCAGCGGTGGCGATCTCGCCCACCTGCCCGTTCCAGTCGCTGGTGACGTCGTGGAAGATCACCAGCAGATGCCTGCCATCGGGCATCCAAGTGGGTTTTTGCAACATGGCGGTGCCCGCATACAGCGTCTTCTCCTTGCCGGATTCGGGGTTGAGGGCGACGACTCGCCCAAGGCTCTGGCTGCCCGGATCGAGAACGCTGGCCGCGATCGACTTGCCATCCGGCGACCACGCGGGGTCGGAGTATCCCGGCAGCGGCAGCTTGGAGAGCGTGCGCTCGCCGGTGCCGTCGGCGCGCGCGATGATGAGCGACGAACTGGCGTCGGCGGAGCTGTTGCGCAGATACACCATCTGCTGCCCATCGGGCGAGAAGCTGACGGCGCTGTCCACGTCATCGACCAGCTTCCGCGGCGCGCCGCCCAGCACCGGAATCTGGAACAGAAAACCCAGGCCGGGATGCTGCGGATCGCCGCGCACAAAATAGAGGAAGTCGCCATTGGGCGAGAAGGTCAGTCCCGCGTAGCGCCCTTCAAAGGGCGCCATGATCTGGGCATTGCTGCCTGTGGCTACGTGGCGCATCCACAGGCTCTGGCGGCCTTGTCCCTCGTCCACCGCGTTAACGACATATTTGCCGTCGCCGGAAATGGTCGCCAGCACCACGTGGCCGGAGTTGGTGAGCTTCGCCATGCTCATGTTCTGGAAGGGCACGGGGCCGGAGTCGCCGCGCCATTGGCGAAAACGCGTGTAGAGGCCGTACAAGCCAAACGCGATCATAATCAGGCTCAGGGTGAAGATGATGGGCGCCCCCAGACGGCGGCGCCGGGCCGCAGCTTCGGAGCGGGTTTCAGACGCAGCGGAATCGCTCGCCGTGGTGCGAGCCGCCGGCACGCCCGCGCGCGGGATGCGGCCTGAGCTGTCGCGCTTCAGGCGCTTCAGGTCGGCGCGCATCTCCGCCGCGCTCTGATAGCGCAGCTCCCGGTCCTTCTCCAGCGCCTTATCGATGATCTCTTCGAGTTTGACGGGGATGGCCGGGTTCAATTCCGCAGCCGGACGCGGATTGCGGTCGAGGATGCCCTGAAAGATGACGGCCGAAGTATTGCCCTCGAAGGGGATCTTGCCGGTCGCCATTTCGTAGAGAATGCTGCCCAGCGAAAACAAGTCGCTGCGGCCATCGAGCTCTTCGCCGCGCGCCTGCTCCGGCGACATATAGGCGACGGTGCCGACGGCCGTGCCGGGCGAGGTCAGCAGCGTCGCCGCAGTCGCGGGCGCGTTGCTGGCAACCGTCTCCAGCACCGCGCGGCGATCATGGATCAGCTTCGCCAGTCCAAAATCGAGGATCTTGGCCTGGCCGCGCGTCGCAATAAAGATGTTGGCCGGCTTGAGATCGCGATGCACGATGCCCTTCGCGTGCGCGGCGTCGAGCGCGTCGGTGATCTGAATGCCGATGTCGAGAATCCTGTCGAGCGGCAGCGGATGGCCGTCGATCTTCTCGCGGAGACTCTGGCCTTCCAGCAGTTCCATGGCAATGAAGCTCTGTCCGTCGCATTCCTCAATGGCGTAAATGGTGCAGATGTTGGGATGGTTCAGCGCGGAGGCGGCGCGCGCCTCCTGCTTGAAGCGCTCCAGCGCGCGTGGATCCTGTTCCAGCTCGCGCGGCAGAAACTTCAGCGCGACGTGCCGTCCCAGGCGGCTGTCCTCGGCTTCGAACACCACGCCCATGCCGCCGGAGCCCAGTTTCTTGACGACGGTGTAGTGCAGGATGCTCTTGCCGATCAGGGTGTCCAAGAGGATTCTCTCCATCGACTCTATTTGCCGCGCGGCGGCAGCGTCAAGGAGAGCGGGCCAGCGTGATGCGCGAACACGATGCAACAACACACCAAACTACGATTGTGCTCATGGCGCGAAATACCCTGAGATGTCCAGGATCAACTGCGTCAGTGGCGAGGCGAAGGCGTCTAGGGAGCCATTCAGGTTCGGCACAATCGCCAGGTTCGAGGTGATAAGCCCGTCATAGGCGTTCAGCGTCCACACCACAGGTTGCTGCTCGCACCAGTTCGCCGGCAGTGCCACGGAAATACTTGCAACTCTCCGCAGCTACACTGCGCGTTATCAAGCGCTTCCCTGCCCGACCGTCAAATTGACTGCTGCCAGCCTGCACCCTATCATCAGACGCAGTTCAGCGGCACAGCGACATGATCGAGACAACGATCTCGCATTACCGCATCGTTGCCAGGCTCGGCGGCGGCGGGATGGGCGTAGTGTACAAGGCCGAGGACGCCCGTCTGGGCCGCTTTGTCGCGCTCAAATTTCTGCCGCAAGACGTCGCGCGCGACCCTCAGGCGCTGGCCCGCTTTCAGCGCGAAGCGCGCGCCGCCTCCGCCCTCAATCACCCCAATATTTGCACCATCTACGACATCGGCGAAGAAGAAGGCCGCGCCTTTATGGTGATGGAGTTTCTTGATGGCGTGACGCTGAAGCACCGCATCTCGGGCAAGCCGCTGGACCACGAACTGGTCCTGGACCTGGGAACGGAGATTGCCGACGCGCTCGATGCCGCCCATGGTGAAGGCATCGTCCACCGCGACATCAAGCCCGCCAACATCTTTGTCACGAAGCGTGGCCATGCCAAGATTCTTGACTTCGGTCTGGCGAAGGTGACCGCCAAACCCTCTGCTTCGATCAGCAGCGAAACCGAAACCCTGACGCCGGATTCCGACGCCCAGCACCTCACCAGCCCGGGAGCGATGATCGGCACGGTGGCCTACATGTCACCGGAGCAGGTCCGCGCGAAAGAACTGGACGCGCGCACCGACCTGTTTTCCTTTGGGGCGGTACTGTACGAGATGGCGACCGGCAAGCTGCCGTTCGACGGCTCCAGTTCGGGGGAAATTTGCGGCGCCATTCTGTACCAGGAACCAAGGCCGCCGTCGCTGGTGAACCCGCAAGTTCCTGCGGAACTGGAAGCGGTAATCCGCAAGGCACTGGAGAAGGACCGCAACCTTCGCTATCAGCATGCTTCGGAGATGCGTACCGATCTGCAACGGCTGAAGCGCGACACCGATAGCGGCCGCTACGCGGCGTTAAGTTCGGGAAGCTCAGCCACAGGGAAAGGGCTTGCGGTCCCGGAGAAGCCGTTGGCGACCGAGAAGAGACGCCGGGTCGCGATCGCCTCGGCGGTAGTGCTGCTGGGCGCGCTTGTAGCCGGAGGACTTTTCTACCGCTCTCACCAGCGACCGCGACTCACCGACAAGGACACCATCGTGGTCGCTGACTTCGCCAACAGCACAGGCGATGCGGTCTTCGACGACACCCTGAAAACGGCGCTGACGGTCGCGCTCAACGAGTCTCCGTTTCTGAATGTGCTTTCCGACAACAAAGTAGCGGCCACCTTGAAGCTGATGACCCTGCCCGCCGGCACGAAGCTGACCCCGGAAGTGGCGCGCGAGCTTTGCCAACGCGCCGGTAGCACCGCCTACATCGCGGGATCGATTGCCAGTCTCGGGAGCCAGTACGTGCTGGGCCTGAAAGCGGTGAATTGCCGTAGCGGCGACACCTTGGCGCAGCAGCAAGCGACGGCCAACGGCAAGGAGAAGGTGCTCAATGCGGTGGGCGAGGCCGCCGCAAAGCTGCGCAGCCAGCTCGGCGAGTCGCTGGCGACGGTGCAGAAGTTCGATGTGCCCCTGGAACAGGCCACTACCTCGTCGCTCGAGGCCTTGAAAGCGTACAGCCTGGGCAGGGTGGCCTCCCGCGAGAAGGGCGCTGAGGCAGCTCTCGCTTACGATCAACGCGCTGTTCAACTCGATCCCAACTTTGCCACTGGATACGACGCCCTCGGCAACGACTACAACGACTTGCTCGAACCCGTGCGGGCGAGCGAGTACTTCACCAAGGCCTTCGAGCTGCGCGAGCATGCCAGCGAGCGCGAAAAGTTGCTCTTCACCGCCGGCTACTACGCCAACGTGAGCGGAGAACTGGAAAAGGCGGCAAGGGCATATCGGGAGATGCTCGACGACTACCCGCGGGACGTCTCTGCCTACAACCAGTTGGGGACCGTCTATGCCGCACAGGGACAGTATGAGCGCGCAGTGGAAGTAACGCGGCAGGCGCAGCGTCTGTCGGCAACGCGGGTCTTCATCTATGGCAACCTGGCCAACTACATGCTTGCCCTGGAGCGCCCGGATGAAGCCCGGCAGACGATTCAGCAGGCACAGTCACTGCAACTGGAAGATGCCGTCACCCACATGGCGCTGTATGGACTTGCTTTTCACAAGCATGATGCGGCGGCCATGGCGGAACAGCAGCGATGGTTTGCGAGCAAACCGGGCCTGCATCATGTGGGGCTTTCGATTGCTGCCGATACGGAAGCCTATAGCGGGCACCTGCGAAAGGCACGTGAGCTGACCGAGCAAGCGGTAGCTTCTGCGGTCCGCGCCGACAGCAAAGAAAGCGGGGCAATCTGGTCGGAGAACGCGGCCCTGCGTGAGGCGGCCTTCGGCAACTTCGCGGAAGCGCGGCAGGCAGCGGCTGCGGGGTTGAAACTGGCCGCGGCCAGCCAGGGCGCCGCCGTGGAAGCGACCCTCTCCTACGCCATGACCGGCGATGCCGCCCGCGCTCAAGCTTTGGCGCAAGACCTCGACACACGCTACCCACTCGATACCCAGATGCAGTCGCTGTGGCTGCCGGCTATCCAGGCGCAACTGGGGCTGGACCACAAAGATCCCGATTCAGCCATCAGCCATCTACAGAGCGCGATGCCTCCGATGGAGTACGCGCAAATTTCATTCCTCGCCAACTTGTCGTGCCTCTACCCGACGTACCTTCGCGGACAGGCGTATCTGGCCGCGGGACAGGGCGCCGCCGCGGCTGCCGAGTTCCAGAAGGTCCTGGACCACGGAGGCCTGGTGTGGAACTGCTGGACCGGAGCGCTGGCGCGCTTGGGCGTGGCCCGCGCCAACGCATTGCAGGCGAACAACTCGCAGGGCGCGGATGCCGATGCGGCCCGCACTCGCGCGCTCACTGCTTACAAGGACTTCCTGACGTTATGGAAGGATGCCGACCCCGACATACCTGTCTACAAACAAGCGAAGGCGGAGTATGCGAAGTTGCAGTAGGCGGGAAGAACAACGCTTCGCTTAGCGATATGCCTTGACTCTGTGCGGGGCGGAGAGCAGGTTCCTTGCCGCCCCCTTCAGTACCATCCGGCAAACTTCCTCAACGTAGTACTCGTTCAGTTCATCGTGACGAATGAGGAAGCGCATGTAGATTGCTCCGTAGAGAATGTCCAGGAGCAAATCGAGGTCGAGATCGCGCGGCAACTCGCCCCGCTCGATGCCACGCCGGAGCGTCTGGTATGCCTCCTGACGTCTCGGCCACATGAATCGTTTTCTGAACTCGTCAATGAGCTGGGGATCGGATTGCCCTGCGGCTATCACGGCCCTCACAATGCAGCCCCGCGGCGAGCGTAACACGCCCAGCCACTGGGTCATCTGTAGGCTCATGTCTTTGTACACCGATCCGGAATCCGGAAAATGCAGCTCGTCCTCGGTGCTGGAGGCGAACGCATCCACCGCCACAGCGCCTTTATTCGGCCACCAGCGATAGACTGTAGCTTTGCCGACCTTGGCATTGGCCGCAATGGCTTCGATCGACAGATCGGCGAAGCTGCTCCTGCGCAGTAGCTTGATGGTGCTGCGCAGAATAGCTTGTCGTGCGTCTTCGGAGCGGGGCCGGCCAGGCGGGCGCTTGGCCGCGTTTTGCTCATGCGACCCGCTTTGTCGGGAAAGCGCCATTTCGTAGTTGCGATGCCGCAATTTTGTGGAACCGATACGTACCGTATCGTATCATAACAGTCATTGTCCGCATGGACCTCATGCGGACCACGAGAAAGGCAGCTTGCAAGATGTGGATTGTTGCCTTAGCGCTGCGGCGTCCTTATACCTTCGTGGTGATGGCGCTGGTCATCATTCTCCTGATGCCGCTCGCCATCGTGCGCACGCCGGTCGATATCTTCCCCGACATCAATATCCCCGTGATCAGCGTGATCTGGTTCTACGGCGGGTTTGCCCCGTCGGACATGGCGGACCGCATTGTCAGCAACTCCGAGCGCATCACGACCATCACGGTCAGCAACATCGAGCACATCGAATCGCAGTCGGTAAACGGGATCGGCGTCATCAAGGTTTTCTTTCAGCCGCAGGTCAACATCCAAACCGCAATGGCGCAGTTGACCGCGGGTATGCAGGTGATCGTGCGCAGTCTCCCGCAGGGCACAACGCCGCCGCTGATCATCCAGTACACCGCTTCCACTACACCCATCGTTCAACTCGGCCTCAGCAGCAAGACCTTGCCGGACCAGGCGCTATTCGATCTCGGGCAAAACTTCCTCCGCACCCAACTGGCGACGGTGCCGGGCGCAGCCACGCCCTATCCCTACGGCGGCAAAATACGCCAGGTGCAGGTCGATCTCGACATGCCGCGACTCCAGGCGCAGGGCTTGTCGCCAGGAGACATCGTCGACGCCATCAGTGCCCAGAACATCATCACGCCCTCCGGCACCGCGAAGATCGGCAGGGTGGAATACCAGGTGGAGATGAACAGCTCTCCCCGGACCATTGCTGAGCTGAACGACCTGCCGGTGAAGACGGTAAACGGGGCGACGATTTATATGCGTGACGTGGCGCATGTGCGCGACGGCTTTGCCCCGCAGACCAATATTGTTCGCCAGGACGGCGTGCACGGGGTCCTGATGTCGATGTACAAGATCGGCAGGGGATCCACGATCACCATTGTCAACGCTATTAAGGGCATCGTTCCCATTGCCTTGCAGTCACTGCCGCAAGGGGTCACGGTCAAGCTACTGTTCGATCAGTCGTTGTTTGTGCGCGCCTCGATCAACGGGGTGTTGCGCGAAGGATTGATCGCCGCCGCGCTCACCGCCTGCATGATCCTGCTGTTTCTCGGCGATTGGCGCCCAACTATCGTCATCTCGATTTCGATCCCGCTGTCCATCTTCGTTTCGGTGCTCTTGCTCAGCGCGCTGGGCGAGACCATCAACATCATGACCCTCGGCGGCCTGGCGCTGGCGGTCGGCATTCTGGTGGACGACGCCACGGTGGAAATCGAGAACATCGAGCGCAATCTTGCCCAAGGCAAGGAGATGAAGCAGGCCATTCTGGACGGCGCTTCGCAGATCGCGGTCCCAGCATTTGTCTCGACGCTGTCCATCTGCATCGTCTTCGTGCCCATGTTCTTCCTGACGGGCGTAGCGCGCTTCTTGTTCGTGCCGCTGGCGGAGGCCGTGGTCTTCGCCATGCTCGCTTCGTACTTCCTGTCGCGGACCCTGATTCCGACGCTGGTCATGTACATCATGCGCGGCCACGAGCACCGCGAGGAAGGCGCCAAGACCTTCTTCGGCCGCTACCAGCGCGGGTTTGAGCGCGGCTTCGACAAGTTTCGCGCCGGCTATTATCAACTGCTGGAAACCACGCTGGAGCACCGCAAAGTATTTGCGGCTTGCTTCGTCGCTTTCTGCGCTCTTTCCATGCTATTGGTGTTTCTCCTGGGCGAGGACTTCTTCCCCAATGTCGATGCGGGCTTGATGCGGCTTCACGTCCGTGGCCGCGCCGGACTTCGGGTAGAGGAGACGGCGCGTCTTTGCGATGGCGTTGAAGCCTATCTTCGCCAGCAGATCCCCAAAGACGAGCTGGTGACGATCCTCGACAACATTGGACTGCCGAACTCGGGCATCAATCTCTCGTACAGCAACTCGGGCGTGATCGGCACCAGCGATGCCGAGATTCTGGTGGGCTTGAACCAGCAGCACCATCATCCCACTGCGAATTACGTTCGCAAGCTGCGCCAGGGACTGCCGCGGCAGTTTCCCGGGGTCGAGTTCTTCTTCCAGCCGGCGGACATCGTCACGCAAATTCTTAACTTTGGCTTGCCGGCCCCCATCGACATTCAACTGGTCGGCGCCGATATGACAACGAACTACGAAATTGCGCAGCGGATTTCCAATCGCCTGCGGCGCATTCCGGGCACGGCCGATGTTCACGTGCAGCAACTGCTCAATCTTCCCACGCTGCACCTGGACATCGAGCGCAGCCGGGTCACGCAAGTGGGAATGACAACGCGCGATGTAGCGCAGAGCGTGCTGGTTTCGCTGAGTGGGAGTTTCGCGACCACGCCCAATTTCTGGCTGAATCCTGCCAACGGCGTCAGCTATCAGGTTGCGGTGCAATCGCCGCAATACCGCATCACCTCGCTGCGCGATCTGATGAACACGCCGGTGACCGATCCCGGCGCCCCGAGCTCGCAGTTGCTGGCCAACTTGGTGCAGTTGAGCCCGACGGACCGCCCGGCGGTGGTCTCCCATTACAATGTGCAGCCGGTAATCGACGTGTACGCCAGCACGCAGGACCGCGACCTGGGCGGCGTCATACACGATGTCAACCGGGAGCTACAACCATTCCGGCAGCACCTGCCGCGCGGCACGCGGCTCATCGTGCGCGGCCAAGTGGAGACGATGCAGAGTTCGTTCATTGGTCTCGGCATCGGACTGCTGGCGGCCATCGCCCTGGTTTATTTCCTCATCGTGGTGAACTTCCAGTCGTGGCTCGATCCCTTCATCATCATCACCGCGCTACCGGGAGCGCTGGCCGGCATCTGCTGGATCTTGCTGCTCACGCACACGACGCTGAATGTGCCCTCGCTGACCGGCGCGGTCATGTGCATGGGGGTGGCGACCGCGAACTCCATTCTGATGATCTCCTTCGCACGCGATCGCATGCGAGCGGGGATTCCGGCGGCGCAGGCGGCGCTGGAAGCGGGGTACACGCGTATTCGCCCGGTGCTGATGACGGCCCTGGCGATGATCATCGGCATGTTGCCGATGTCACTCGGATTGGGCGAAGGCGGCGAGCAGAATGCCCCGCTGGGACGCGCGGTCATCGGAGGACTGATGTTCGCAACCGTGGCAACGCTATTTTTTGTGCCTACCGTATTTGCGATGATCCACGGGCATCGCGAAGCCAAACGACTTGAGCAGAGGACATAGAATAGTGATGGCCGTTACAGAGATGGACAGGCAAGACAACCCGGTGACGGAACAGGAAGGGCAGCGGTTGAGTGGCGATCCGCGGCACGAACCGGATACGCACACCGCAGGCGGCGAGAACCACGCCGCGGCGCAGATCACGCCTCCGCCCAAGCTTCCGCCCGCCAAGCCGCGAAAGGCCCTGCTGATTGTCGGAATTGTGGTCCTGTTGCTGGTGCTCGCCGGAGCCGTCGTCATGCTCCTGCGAGTTCACGACAGCCATGTACTGGCCGAGGAAACCGAGCAGGACGCAATTCCCACAGTCGAGGTCATCCATCCCACTGCGGAGAAGCCGGACGAAGAGCTGGTGCTGCCGGGCACCTTGCAGGCGTTTGTCGAGTCTCCCATCTACGCCCGTACCAATGGTTATCTGCTGCGCTGGTATAAGGACATCGGCAGCCACGTGAAAAAGGGTGACTTGCTGGCCGACATCGACACTCCCGAGGTTGACCAGGAACTGATGCAGGCCCGCGCCGCCCGGCAGCAGGTGGTGGCGCAGATGGACCTCGCCAAGATCAACGCTGACCGTTACCAGGCGCTGCGCAAGACGGACTCGGTTTCGCAACAGGAAGCCGACACCCAGAGCAGCATGTACCAGCAGGCCGTCGCCAACCTCGCCGCTGCCGACGCCAACGTGAAGCGACTGGAGGAACTGGAGGGTTTCAAGCGCGTCTACGCGCCGTGGGAAGGAGTGATCACGAAACGCACCGTTGATCCCGGCGCTCTCATCAACTCCGGCAATTCGGGCGCCGGTAAAGAGCTGTTCGATATTGCGCGCACCGATCCTTTGCGTGTCTATGTGTCGGTTCCGCAGGCTTACGCTCCGGCCATCAACGTGGGAGTGGAATCCGTGGTCACGCTCCAGGAATTTCCGGGGCAGAAATTCACGGCAACCGTTGCGCGTACCGCGGATGCCATCGATCCCGCGACGCGCACCTTGCTCGCCGAGGTTGACGTGCCGAACCAGGACGGAAAGCTGCTTTCCGGCTCGTTTGGCGAGGTACACTTCCGGCCCAGGATCGATGCCAGGAAGGTCACGCTTCCCCAGAATGCGATGTTGTTCCGCCGCGAAGGACCGCAGGTTGCGGTGGTGGGCAGCGATGGCAAGGTGCAGTTGCGGCGCATCAGCATTGGCCGCGACTATGGCAACATGCTGGAGATCGTTGGCGGTGTGGACGTGAACGACCAGGTCATCGTGAATCCCTTCGACTCGATTGAAGAAGGCCAGAAGGTCAACGTCGCACCGCAGCGGCAGGATGGCCGGCAGTCATGAAGAAGTTGAGGTTAGCTCCGGCTGCGGCGATTTGCGGCCTGCTGGCCGGCTGCACCGTTGGCCCGAACTACAAGCGGCCTCCTGCGCCCGCACCCGAAGCTTACAAGACGCAAGCGCCGTGGCGTGTTGCCGCGCCCAAGGACGCGCTTCCCAAGGGCGCCTGGTGGGAGGCCTTCAGCGATGCCGAGCTGAACGCGTACGAACAGCAGTTGCTCTCCGCTAATCAGTCGCTGCTCGCAGCCAGAGACCGCCTGGAAGAGGCGCGCTCGCTGGCGCGCGTGACCTCGGCATCGTTCTTCCCGCAGGGCAATGTCGATCCCAGCGCATCGCGCAACCGGTACTCAGGGAATCGGCCGCAGGTACTGACCGTGAGCGGCCCTTTCACCCAGAGCACCTACGAAATTCCCTTCGTCCTGAACTATGAGCCCGACCTGTTTGGCCGCTTTCGGCGCAATCTTGAAGCGTCGAACGCGAACCTGCAAGCCACAGCCGCGGACCTGTACAACGTCAATCTCGTGCTGACTGCGGAGCTCGCGGCCGATTATTTCAGCTTGCGCGAGCTCGACGCCGAGACCCAGGTGGTGAAGGAGTCGGTCGCCATTCAGCAGAAGGGGCTGCAATTGGTGGAGAACCGCCATACCGGCGGCGTCGCGTCGGGATTGGACCTGGCGCAACAGCAGACCTTGCTGGACTCAACTGTGACCCAGCTCTATCTGGTGCAGCAGCAACGCGAGCAGTTTGAGCACGCGATCGCTGTACTGACGGGGAATCCGGCATCGACCTTCAATATCCCGGTACGGCCGCTGGCGCTGGCGCCTGTCCCCGTTCCGCTTGGCGTGCCTTCTGATTTGCTGGAGCGGCGTCCGGACATCGCCACTGCCGAACGGCAAATGGCCTCTGAGAACGCGCTGGTGGGAGTCGCCACGGCGGCGTTCTATCCGCAGCTAACGCTGTCAGGCGTAGGTGGTTTTGAGAGCACGAATATTACGAAGCTGATCAGCGCACCCAGCGCCATATGGTCGCTGGGCGGCGATCTGCTCCAGCCTGTCTTCAACGGCGGCCGCAACCGCGCCAACCTGGCGTACACCAAACACACCTACGATGAGACGGTCGCGAACTACCGCGAGGCCGTGCTGGTTGCCTTCCAGCAAGTAGAGGACGGGTTGTCGGGATTGAACGAGCTGACGCAGGCGGCTGCAACCCAGAACTCCGCCGTTGCCGATGCGCGCCGCGCCCTCGATATTGCCAATAACCGCTATGTTGGCGGAGTGACCAGCTACCTGGACGTCATCACCGCGCAAAGCGCGCTGCTGGTGAACGAGCGCCTGTCAACGCAACTGCTCGGGCAGCAGATGGTGACTGAGGTCGCGCTCATCAAAGCCCTGGGCGGAGGCTGGGACGCCTCGCAAATTCAAAACGAGCAAGTGCATCCCAAGGCGATACAGGCGGTACAGCAGTAGCCAGTAGCCAGTACGGAGCAGCACTTTGATTAGAAGCGCGGTCATACCCGATTCAGATTGGCCGGGATGGTTACAGGTCTTGATCATGGCGCCGCATGCTCTGTTGACGGGATACGCATGCTGGGCATGGTGGCCGTAATCTAAGCGTGAATGGAATAAGTTCGGTTTCGTGATGGCATATCTGGTTGTCTTCTTTTTGGTGATGAGATTTGTCTTCCACTTTCGATGATTGGTAGCAAGCCTTGAAATTCCGTTTCATCTGACTACTGGCGACTGACAACTGGCTACTGGTGTTTGTGTCCGGAGCTGACCGGAATGACGCAGCCCTCGACGGCCTCGCACACATTCAGCTCGAACTGAATGGTGGTGTGATGGATCTGGAACCGCTCGCCCAACTCGGTGCGGATGGCCGCCAGAATGGTGGCGCTCTCCGAGGCGGGCATATCGCTGATGCCGACATGGCAGGAGAGCGAATGCGTATCGCTGCCGATGCTCCACACGTGCAGGTCGTGTACCGAACAGACGCCCGGCACCGCGCAGATGGCCTTCTCGATGCGGTCCAGTTCCATCCCGCTGGGCGTGCCCTCCAGCAGGATGTTCAGGCTCTCGCGAATGATGCCGAAGGAGGACCACAGGACCATCACGCCGATGCCAACCGAGAGCGCCGGATCGATCCACTGCTGGCCGGTGAACGCAATCGCAACGCCGCCCGCAATCACCGCCGCCGTCGACAACGTGTCGCCGATCTCGTGCAGCACCGCGCTATGCAGGTTGATGTCACGATGGCCGCGCAGGAGCAGCAACGCGATGACGCCATTCATCACCACGCCGGCCGCCGCCACCCAGATCATCACGCCGGCGTCAACGCTGACCGGAGCGCGCAGCCGCCGGAACGCCTCATACCAGATGTAAAACGAAATCAGGACCAGCGTAAGTCCGTTGATGAAGGCCGCCAGGACTCCGGCGCGATGATAGCCGAAGGTCTTGCGCGCGCTGGGCGGGCGGGACTGAAGGTAGACCGCTCCCCACGACATCAGCAACGCGACAAAATCGGTGAGATTGTGGCCGGCCTCCGAGAGCAGGGCGAGACTGTGCGCGCGCAACCCGGCAATGACCAGCAGCACCACGTACGCCAGCGTTACAGCAAGCGAAATCCGCAGCACGCGTGAGGTCTTCGCGTTGTTCCTGTCGCCGGCGCCAACGTGCATAACACCAGTTTAAACGATCGAGTGCGGGCCAGCCGTTGCGTCAAGACGGACCCGCAAACGCAAAAACCACCCGCTTTTTCGCAGCCTGCCGACAGCCCATGTCTCGCGGGCGACATCCAACTGCGTTGGAGAGCAGAGTTGACGGGAACCGGCAGTTCGCCGACAAGCTGGTCATAACCGGAGGCATACGTTCCGGTCCCACTTCCAACCCTCCCTCGACGGACAATCGGGGTGCGGGTGACCCCTCGATCCGCGATGAATTCAGGGTCGAACACTCCGCAGAGATGACCACGGCAGGTCCAAGATCGCCCCAAATGGGAAACAGCCTGCGCGGGGCACAAGTTGTCGCCTAGCGGGAATCGAATCCTGATATATACTTCGGGTGCTCTTAATTTTTGCTTCCGCCGTTGGTGGCGGACCGGGGAGCGCTCCTACTCATACAGTCCCCGGATGATTCATATGGTGCGAGTCGAGGCCCGCTTGTCGTGTCTAGGTAACAGGACTGAGTCGCCGGCATTGATCTGGCTCTCATAACCCCGGCGCACATTATTCCGATCCCAGACCCCCAGGACTGGCCGTGGGAGGTGTGGCGTGGACCTGGTTCTTATACGCGTCCTCTTTGTTGTCGTTGTCGCCGTCGCTTGCTATGAGTTACAACCGTTAGGGATTGGGCGAATAGCGGCGGCCGGCGCTGGCGTCGTCTTAGGGCTGGCCGTCATCTTCTTCGAGATGCGCCTTCGCCAGGTCAGCCTGAAGCGGCTGATCGGGGCCGTGATCGGCAGCATCCTCGGTATCATCGGCGCCTACCTGTTCAGCCTCGTCATCCGCAACAGTGTCGTCCCCGGAGCGACGCAGAGCTTTCTCCAGCTCTTCATCATGTTGCTGATGGCTTACGTCGGCCTCACCGTCGGCGCGGGCAAGGGCGACCTGCTGAATCTGGCTGCGTTAGGCGGCATCTTCGGCGGCGAGAAGCAATCCAAGCGCAGCTACAAGATCCTCGACACCAGCGTCATCATCGACGGCCGCATAGCGGACATCGCCGAGACCGGCTTTCTCGACGGGGTCATCGTCATCCCGCAGTTCGTCTTGCGCGAGCTGCAACTAGTGGCCGATTCCGCCGACTCCATGAAGCGCAACCGCGGCCGCCGCGGACTGGACATCCTGCAACGCATCCAGAAGATCGCGACTCTGAGCGTGCAGATCGTCGAAGACGACTTTCCGACGGTTCGCGAGGTCGACCTGAAGCTGATCGAGCTGGCCAAGGTGTACGAGGGCAAGATCGTCACCAACGACTTCAATCTCAACAAGGTGGCGCAACTCCAGGGCGTCGAGGTGCTGAACATCAACGAGCTGGCCAACTCGCTGAAGCCGATCGTGCTGCCCGGCGAGATCATGAAGGTCTTCATCCTGAAGGAAGGCAAGGAGTACAACCAGGGCGTCGCCTACCTCGACGACGGGACGATGGTGGTGGTGGACAACGCGCGCAAGATGATCGGCAAGACCATCGACATATCGGTGACGTCGGTGCTCCAGACGACGGCGGGCAAGATGATCTTCGGCAAATTCGATGAGCGCGCGATCTCCATGCCCCGGCCAGGAGAATCGCGGCCTGATCTGCGCAAATCAAGTACCGCGCCAGCCGCAGCGATCACGGAAACGGCCAAGCCGGAGTAAGGGCAGTTTCGAGTTTCCAGTTCTTGGGCGGGCTTCGACTGATGGCTGCCTGCTGATGGCTGCCTGCTGATTTGTCTTGCCGCTCCCCCGCCGTTTATACTCGGCTCCCCGACATGAAGGTCATCGTCATCATTCCGGCCGCCGGCCTAGGCACGCGCATGTCTGCCGCGCATGGTGGCCGCAAGAGCAAAAGCAAGCAGTTCTTCGAGCTCCAGGGCACGCCGATCCTGGTGCATACTTTGCGCAAGTTTGCGCGATGCGCGGCGGTCAGCGAGATCGTCGTCGCGCTGCGCGGAAGCGAGACCGCAACCTTCCAGAAGCAGATCGAGAAGGAAAATTTCAAGAAGCCGCTGCGCGTGGTGGAGGGCGGCGAGCACCGCCAGAACTCCGTCGCCAACGCCATCGCCGCAATGGATGCCGACGCCGATGACATCGTGCTGGTGCACGATGCGGTGCGGCCATTCGTCGATCAGGAAACGATCGTCAACGTGATCGAGGCGGTGAAGAAGTACGACGCCGCCATCGCCGGCATCCCGGCGGTCGATACCGTAAAGCAGGTCGATCGCACAGCGGACGGCGCGGTGGTGATCGCCACCGTCCCCCGCGAACGCATGGTGCTGGCCCAGACGCCGCAGGGCTTTCGCTTCGGGCTGCTGAAGAAAGCTTTCGACGAGGCAACGGCGGACGGCTTCATGGGAACCGACGAAGCGTCGCTGATCGAGCGCAGCGGAGCGCCGGTGCATGTGGTGATGGGCTCGCCGCGCAACATGAAGATCACCACGCCGGCCGATCTGGAACTGGCCGAGTTTTTTCTCGCGCAGGAGCACCGCGAGCTCAGCCTGAGCGGGTGAGGGTGGAAGCGTTGGCCAGCGGCGCCGCAATTGAAGGGGCGCAGCTTTAGCTGCGCCGTCAGAGGGTTATTTAGTTTGTCATCACGAGCCCGCCGCGGCGGGCGAGGGATCTGCTTTTCGTCTGGGCATCAGAACGTGTCCACTTCCCACCTCTTCCGCACTCCGCGCATCGGCTACGGCTGGGACTCGCACGAGTTCAAGCCTGGCATCCCGCTGAAGATCGGCGGCGTCACCATCCCGCACCACAGCGGCCTTGCCGGGCACTCGGATGGCGATGTCCTGCTCCACGCCCTCACCGATGCACTGCTTGGGGCGATCGCGGCGGGCGACATCGGCAGCTACTTCCCGCCCAGCGATCCCAAATGGAAGGGCACTGACTCGGCGGTCTTCGTACAACAGGCGCTGAAGCTGGTCGACGAGGCCGGCTATCAGGTGGGCAATGTCGACAGCACCCTCATTCTCGCAGCGCCGAGGATCGGCCCGCACGCCTCGGCCATTCAGCAGCACGTCGCCGACCTGCTCAACATCGAGCCGTCGCGCGTCGGCATCAAAGCCAAAACTCCGGAAGGCATGGGCACGGACAACGCCGCTATCGCGCACGTTGTCGTGCTGTTGGTCGAGATTAGCTGGCCGTAGCACATCGCGCTCCTCTCCCCGCGTAGAATAATGTTTTCGGCGAAACGCGGTCCGCGCTGTCGTCTCGCCTTTGTACCGAGGCCTTGCAATCATGTCAACATCAGCTCGCGACGAGGTAACGACAACGCCGGTCGAAACCACTGGCCGGGCGTCGAACTTTGTCCGCGACATCATCCTCGAAGACCTGAAGACCAACAAGTATAACGGCCGCGTACACACGCGCTTTCCTCCCGAGCCCAACGGCTATCTGCATATCGGGCACGCCAAGTCGATCCACCTGAATTTCGGCTTGGCGGCCGAGTTCGGCGGCAAGACCAACCTGCGCTTCGACGACACCAATCCGGAGAAGGAAGAGCAGGAGTACGTAGACTCGATCATCGCCGACGCCCGTTGGCTGGGCGCCGACTGGGGCGATCGCATGTTCTACGCCTCCGACTACTTCGACCAGCTCTACCAGTGGGCGCGGCAGCTCATCAAAGCCGGCAAAGCGTATGTCGATGACCTGGACGCGGAAGAGGTGCGGAAGTGTCGCGGCTCCCTCACCGAGCCCGGCAGGGAGAGTCCGTATCGCAATCGCTCGGTGGAGGAGAACCTGGAGCTCTTCGAGCGCATGAGACGCGGCGAGTTCCCCGACGGGTCGCGCACGCTGCGGGCCAAGATCGACATGGCCTCGCCCAACCTGAACCTGCGCGATCCGGTGATGTACCGCATCCTGCACGCCAGCCATCATCGCACCGGCGACAAGTGGTGCATCTATCCGATGTACGATTTTGCGCACGGGCAATCGGACTCCATCGAGCAAATCACGCACTCCATCTGCACCCTGGAGTTCGAGGACCATCGCCCGCTGTACAACTGGTTCATCCAGCAACTCGGCATCTTCCCGTCGCAGCAGATCGAGTTTGACCGCCTCAACCTGACCTACACGCTGCTCAGCAAGCGCCGCCTGCTGCAACTGGTGCAGGAGGGCCGGGTGCGCGGCTGGGACGATCCGCGCATGCCGACCATCTCCGGCATTCGCCGCCGCGGCTACACCCCGGAGGCGATCCGCAACTTCTGCGCGGCAATCGGCGTGTCGAAGACCAACGGCATCATCGATCTTGCGATGCTGGAGCACTTCGTCCGTGAGGACCTGAACAAGCGCGCGATGCGCGTGATGGCGGTGCTGCGGCCGCTAAAGGTCGTCATCGACAACTATCCCGAAGGCCAGGTCGAGGAGCTGGAAGTCGTCAACAATCCCGAGGACGCCAGCGCCGGGACGCGCAAGGTTCCGTTCTCGCGCGTGCTGTACATCGAGCAGGACGACTTCCGCGAGCAGCCGCCGAAGAAGTTCTTCCGTCTGTCGCCGGGGCAGGAGGTGCGTCTGCGCGGCGGATATTTCATCACCTGTACCAGCATTATTCAAAGAGGCGGCGAGCTGCTCGAAGTGCACTGCCACTACGATCCGGCAACGCACAGTGGCAATGCGCCGGACAATCGCAAGGTGAAGGCGACGATCCATTGGGTCTCGGCCCAGCACGCGATCGACGCCGAGGTGCGGCTGTACGAAAATTTGTTCTTGAAGGAAGACCCGAGCGATGTTCCCGAGGGCCAGGACTTCGCCGTGAACCTGAATCCGAACTCGCTGGAAGTAATCACGAATGCTAAGTTGGAGCCCTCGCTTGCTTCGGCCAACGTTGGCGACCGTTACCAGTTCGAGCGCTTGGGATACTTCTGCGCCGATCTGGACTCGAAGCCCGGCGCGCTGGTCTTCAACCGCACCGTGCCGCTAAGAGACACCTGGGCGAAAATCGAGAAGCGGGAGAAGGGCTGAGGCGAGCTTACGATTTCTGCTTGTCATAGGAACAGACATTCCTCCATGAAACTCGGCTCAGAACAAATATTGGGTTGGCGCGAGGCTCTCCATGAATACCGCTACCCTGTCCAATTCGGAGCTTTCTCCGGCAAGGCGCGCATTGAACAGGGGTGGTTCAACTTCAATCTCGCGAAGGGCGACCGATCGGAAACAATGGGCTTCGAAGGTCGTTTCCGAAGACACGCAGGGTCACGGATTGAGGTTTGGCATGAGGTCATCTTTTGGAAAATGGCAAGTCAGCGCGGGCGGGCTGATGTCCAGACCAACCGCGCAATCGATGCACTAGCAAAGCAGGGCATTGCGGCAGGCGAGCTTTGGCGTTGCTGCAACGATTTCGTTTCGGCGGGCAGCAAAGACGCTTTTCGGCTCTTCCAGAATCTTCTCTTCAACTCGGCTTCCATAGCCATCTCCTTCACTTTCCCGGCATTTCTCTGCCCCGAGCGTTTTCCAATGGTTGATTCGCGCGTTGCCCGATGTCTCGCGGCAGAGGCTTCCGCCATCGGTTTCCCGGAAACGAGGGATGTCGGCAAGACGCTCAGGAGATATCGGGAGAAGGCTTCTCCTGGCGTGCTTACGCTGCACGATTGGGCTTTCGTCGAAGCGTGGGTTCGATGGTGTCGCGAAGTGGCGCGGCATCTGTCAGACAATAATGGCTCAACATGGCGGGCCCGAGATGTGGAGATGGCAGTCTTCCGCGCATGGGGTGATGAGGAAGAGCGTCGCGGTTGGCCGGAAAACCGCCCGCGCTACACACTACAATGTCAGTAATGAAGACCGTCACGCCGACCGAGTTACGAAAGAACCTGACACGGCATCTCCGCTTCGTCCGCTCGGGAAAAGAACTTGTAATCGTTAGCCGAGGCGAACCGCTGGCGCGAATCCTGCCGATACCGAAGTCAACCTCGCGAGAAGAACGAGAGCTGGTTGCGGCTGGACTGATGAAGCTCCCAGTCAAGCCCCTCAAAAACCGCAAGAAGTTCTGGGCCAAATTCTTTGCAATGCCTGGGCCTAATCTCAGCCGAGAAGAAGCCTTACGAGCCATCCTCGAGGAACGCGAGGAGTCGCGCTAGGTGCAGTCCGCCGCTCCGTTTCCCGTCCGTCTCCGTTTTGCCCCTTCTCCCACCGGCTATCTCCACGTTGGCGGGGCGCGCACGGCTCTCTTCAACTGGCTTTTCGCGCGGCATCACGGGGGCACGCTGGTACTGCGTATCGAGGACACCGACCTGGAGCGGTCCACGCCCGAAATGGTGGAGGGCATCCTCGTCGGGCTGCGCTGGCTGGGGATCGACTGGGACGAAGGGCCGTATCACCAAACTGAGCGCCTGGGGCTGTATCGCGCTGCGGCCGGACGGCTGATCCACAGCGGTCATGCCTACTACTGTTTCTGCACGAAGGAGCAGCTCGAACAGCAACGCGCGCAGGGCGTCGCCGAGGGCCGCGTGCCGCGCGATATCTGTCGCAGCCTCGCGCGCGAGGAAGCGAAGCTGCGATTCAACAATGGCGAAGCTGCGGCCATTCGTTTCGCAGTCCCCGAGAGCGGCAGCACCGTCTTCGATGATGCCGTGTTCGGTCGCGTGGAATTCGCCAACTCCGAGATCGAGGACTTCGTTCTGCTGCGCTCTGACGGCGTGCCGACGTATCACCTCAGCGTCGTCGTTGACGACCTCGACATGCGTATTACGCACGTGCTGCGCGGCGCCGACCATCTCTCCAACACGCCCAAGCAGATCATGCTGTACAACGCGCTCGGCCAGCCGCTGCCGGTATTTGCGCACGTGCCGCTCATCCTCGGGCCGGACAAGACACGGCTCAGCAAGCGCCACGGCGCAACCAGCGTCATCGCTTATAAAGACGAGGGCATCGTCCCCGAGGCCTTCCGCAATTTTCTGGCGCTGCTGGGCTGGACTCCGCCCGGCTCGTCGCAGGAGGTCCTGCGCGATCGCGAGCTGATCGATCGGTTCGACCTGAGCGGCATTCAGAAGTCGAATGCGATCTTCGACCGCAGCAAGCTCGACTGGTTCAATGCCGAATACATTCGCGCCACGCCCGCCACGCAGTTGCTGCCGCTCATTGAGGAGGAGTGGAAGAAGGCCGGCCTCATCCCATTTCAGACGAGCCGCCAGGCGATGGAGGCAACAGTCGACTTGGTCAAGCCGCGCGCGCGCAATCTCAAAGACTTCAGCACGTTGTTTCGCGCGTACTTCAGCGATGAATTTGCCGCCGATCCGGCAGCGGCGGAGAAGTTCCTGAGGGACAGCGCCGTGCGCGAGATGCTGGTGGAGCTGGCATCGCGTTACGAACAGGCGAGCGCATTTCCCGAGTCAACGACAGAGCAGGTGTTGCGGGATTTTGCCGCAGAAAAGAAGGTGAAGGCCGGCTCTCTGATCAACGGCGCGCGCGTAGCGCTCACGGGACAGGCCGTCGCCCCCAGTTTGTTTGCCGTGATGGTGAACCTGGGGCAGGAGCGCACGGTGGCCAGGTTGAAACGCGCGCGAGAGTTGTAGCGCCTGCTTTACTTCGCCACCGTCACCTGAAATTGCACCGGAAGAGAACGTGGGGGATAGCAGACGCTGCGATCGCAGGCCTGGAAGCGCAGCTCGCCTTTTACGGCATAGCTGCCCGCGGGAGCCTTGGCAGGCGCCTTGATAAACGCATCGATGCTAAAGTCGCCGCTATAAACGTTCAGCTTCTCGTCGGGCGAGAAGGCGAAGCTCACGTCTTTTCCGGCGGGATACTTCACCTCGGCCACCGTCACCTGTTCCGGAGGACTGAGCTTAAGCACGGTCGGAATCAGCAACGGGGACTTTGGCGTGTGCGAATTGATATGGAACTCCGAGCCGACACGGAAATCCAAAACTACGTCCTTGGTGGCGCCAGCCCGCACTTGCACATTCCCCACCGGCGCCATGATGACCGGCGGTTTATCGCCTAAATTCTGCGACCACATCAAGCCGCCCAGCAAAAACGCAGCCAACGTCCTTCTCATCGGGTTGCGTCCTTCGCGGCAACATTCTTCATGGCGGTGGATTTCACGTCGGCCCGCGCGCGGATCTGCCGCACGACTGCGGGCCTGTAAGCCGTGGCTAAAGCTTTCTTGACCGCGTTCTCAATGTCTTTGCGCTCCAGCAATCCCGTCATTTTGTCCACGATTGCCCCATCGCGGCCAATGTAAAAGGTAGTAGGCAGAAACTGCACGTCGCCGTAATCGTCAGAAACTTTATCGGTGCCTAAGAGCACCGGATAATTGACGCCCATTTGGCTGGCGAACTTCGCGATAGCGTCGGGCTGCGAATCGTCCATCGCCACCCCCAGCACCACCAGGCCCTCGCTCGCATACTGCTTCTGTAGCTCCGCGAACCAGGGCATCTCGACTTTGCAGGGCGGGCACCATGTGGCCCAGAAGTTCAGCAGCACTGCTTTGCCGCGAAACTCTGACAGCGTCACCTTGCTGCCATCCAGCGACACCAGCGTAAAATCGGGCGCCGGCGCGCCTTGCACATTGCCCGCCAGCTTCATCGGTCCATGCTTGCGCACCCGGTCCAAATACTTGCCGCTGGCCAGCATCGCCAGGACCGCCACCACCAACCCGACAAATACTAATGCGTTACGTTTCACGAGATTCCTCTACAGCGCGAACCGGTTCAGGAACGAAAGATAGCCGGAAAGCAACCGCAAATTATTTAAGAAGATCAGAACGCCGATGGCGATCAGCAACACGCCGCTAAGCACTTCCACGGCGTGCAGGTGACGCCGGAAGCGGCCATAGAAGGCGAGAAATCGGTCGACCCCCAGCGAGGTCAGCAGGAACGGCACCGCCAGTCCCAGCGAATAGACCGCCAGCAGCAGGGTCCCCTTCCATACCGTCTCCTGCGCGCCCGCAAATACAAGAATGGTGGCGAGAATTGGACCGATGCACGGCGTCCATCCGAAGGCGAAGGCGAATCCCACAGCGAAAGAGCCGACCGCGCTGGCCCCGCCCTTCACATCGTGCAGGCGCTTGTCAGCGTATAGCGCCTTGATCTTCAGGACTCCGGTCAGGTGCAGACCAAAGATGATGACAACAATTCCGGCGATCTTCGACAGCAGCGCGTGGTACTCGTTGACGACCTGCCCTACTCCGGTTGCGACCGCACCCAGGGCAACAAACACAACGCTGAACCCCAGAACAAACGTGATGGAGTGCAGCATCACGGTACGCAACATGCGCCGCTCGGGGGACTGCAATTCCTCAACGCTGGCCCCGGAGATCAGCGACACATAGCCGGGAACCAGCGGCAGCACGCAGGGCGAGAGGAATGACAGCACTCCCGCAAAGAATGCAGCCAGCGGGAGCGGCAAATTGTGCATGCTCGTATTGTAGCAATGTAGCCGCCAGCGCGAAATTAAAGCCGGCCGTTCAGAGCGCCTGAGTTACGCTGTGCGATAGTCGGTGGCTGACTGCGGCCTTCAGGCGAGTGTTCCGGACTTGGCCACGGGCTTTTGTGGGAGCACAATTGCAGGTTTCCGCAGGCCGGACCAGGTTTCGGAGATCACGATCGAGTCGCCGGGGTTATGCGGATCGTACTTCACCGAGGCCGGCAGTCCCAGGCGGCACGAGTACAG
>Ga0335081_10002967_pt1 | contig 26657 bp, 20 predicted proteins | sample Lox_Sample_35_FD_206713 | JGI IMG/M metagenome (GOLD analysis project Ga0335081, IMG submission 206713) | Soil microbial communities from Loxahatchee National Wildlife Refuge, Florida, United States - Lox_Sample_3.5 | ecosystem: Environmental > Terrestrial > Soil > Wetlands | place: USA...
GCCGGTGGCCAACGATAATCCGGCGTTCTCCCCTGACGCCTACGTGGTGCGGTTCGGGTCATGGCTGCTGATCGGGTGGGCGCTCGGCCTAGTCGGCTGGACCGTGCTGAGTACCTGACCGACGCGGGACGCCAGGACCTGATCCCCGGCAGCGACGGGACGGTGCGCCAGGCCTACCGGAGGCTGGAGGGCTGGCGGGTCGACCGGCGGCGGCTCGCCGAGGCGGTCGGCCGGCATGCTCCGGGCCTGCCCGTGATCGACGGGCCGGACTTCCCGCCCGCCATCACCCGGGCCGACGCCATGGCAGCCAGGCGCCAGCGCAGGTCGGGTGCTTCGGGGCGATGGCGCGGGCCAGAGCGCCCAGGGACGCGGGCGCCAGATCGCGCAGTGAGATGCGACAAGGCGGCGAACAAGTCGATGGAGTCGGCTCGATAGCGCGTCACGATGGATGACTCTGCATGATTTTCCGCCTAATTCTGTGCGCGGAACCGCCCGTCGTATCCGGATTTCCGGTGCTTGTTGGGACAGAGTTGTCTAACCATCTGTTGCCAGTCGTGCCGTAACCCCACTAATGTCCCTATGGCCCAGCCCATTGGAGCGTTGTGCCATGGGAGAGGACAAGTGGGTCCGGCGTAGGCCGGGAAGCATCAGCGGAACCGTGATGCCCCCGCCCGCGCAGGACGGGGTGGCGCCGCCGTCGACGAGACAGGCGGCTCACGCGCATGCCGCGGATCAGCCGCAGGCCCAGCCTGAGCGACCGCAGGCCCCGGCGGATCAGCCGAAGGCGCCGGCGGAGTCGGCCGACGCCACGCACGGCATCCGCGAGGCGGCTCCCAGGGTTCCCGACTCACTGCGCTCTCACTTCAAGCCGGTGCTCAATCGGCCGTCCGAACCATCGGCCGCAGCGCCGCCAGAACCGCCCGGTGGCCGGCGTGGCGTGGCGCTGCTTGTCCTGTGCCTTGCCGCAGTTCTGCTCGCCGCGACGGGCATCACCGTTGCCGTGCTCGGCGAGCACAGCTCCTCGCAGAACCCGGCCACGAGCGGCCCGGGCTCGGCCAGCCTGGCCGCGGCCACGACGGCCAGGGCCAAGGCCGCCCGGTGGATCGCGCGCGAGATCAGCCCCAGCGCCATCATCGGCTGCGACACCGTGATGTGCGCCGCGCTGCAGAACGCCGGGGTCCCTTCCTCTGCCCTGCTGGTCATCAGGCCGACCACACCGGACCCGCTGGGCGCCGACGTCATCGTGGCCACGCAGGTGCTGCGCAGCCAGTTCGGCACCAGGCTCAGCACCGAGTACGCGCCGGCGGTGCTGGCCACCTTCGGTGCGGGGCCGACCAGGGTTGCGGTCAGGGTGGTCGCCGTGGACGGCGCCAAGGCCTACGAGTCGGCGCTGCGCCAGGACATCGCCGCGCGCAAGCGCGACGGCGCCGCCCTGCTCGCCAACCGCAGGATCTCGATGCCCTCCGCCGCAAAGGTCGCTCTGGCGGCGGGGCTGGTCGACCCGAGGCTGCTCGTCATCCTCCCGGCCCTGGCCGCGGCGCACCCCATCCAGATTCTCGGCTTCTACGATCAGGCTCCCCGTTCAAGCCCCGGCGTTCCGTTCGCCGGGGTCTGGCTGTCGGGAGCGGACAGGCAGGCAGGCTTGCGCGCGCCCGCCTACCGGCACTGGCTGCTTTCGTTCCTGCGCAGCCAGCAGTCAACCTATCTCCCGGCCAGCATCACCAGCACTGTCCTGCACGGCCGTCCGGCAGTGGCGGTCAGATTCTCGCGACCCAATCCCCTTGGACTACTTCAGTCATCATGACGGGCAGGAAGCTATGAAGACTTCATCGAGACCCTCGGTTCTTTTCCGGCTGCTTGGCCTCATCGTGCTGGCGGTCGGGCTGCTGGTCGGCATCGCCCCAGCGTCGGCGTCCGCGTCGTCCGCCTCGGGGTGGCTGAGGCTGGCGCACCTGTCGCCGAACACGCCGGCGGTGGACGTCTACCTCTACTCCTTCGACAACCCCAAGGCGATGATCGTGCTGCACCACGTGTCGTACGGGACCGTGTCCGGCTACGAGAAGGTTCCGGCTGGCGAGTACACCGTGGCCATGCGGCCGGCCGGCGCGTCGTCGTCGTCGTCCCCGGTGCTGTCGACGACGGTGGACGTGCTTGCCGGTGCCGCCTACACGGTCGCGGGCCTCGGGCCGGCCAACGGCCTGCGGCTCCAGGTGCTGCGCGACCGGCTGACCACGCCGCACGGCAAGGCGCTGGTGCGAATCATCCAGGCGTCGCTGAAAGAGCACCGGGTGACCGTGCGCGCAGGCAAGGAGACGCTCGCCAGCAAGCTGGCGTTCGGCTCCTTCACCTCGTACCGGGCGGTTCCGGCCGGAACCTGGACGGTGTCCGCGGCTGGGTCGACCGAGCACACGAGCTCGTCGATCACGCTCGCGGCAGGCACCATCCACACCATCGTGGTGCTCGATGGCTCCGGCCACCTCATGCTCGATGACCTGGTGGACGCGGTAGGCAGTCACGTTCTGCCGGCCGGGGCCCCGGCCACCGGGCTCGGCGGTATGGCACCGCGGCCTGGCGATTCCGACGTGCCCTGGCTGGTGCTGGTGGGCGGCGGGCTGCTGCTCAGCTTCGCCGGAGTGCGGATGGCGAGACGGCCTGGCCGCAGGCGCGCCACTGCGGAGCGCAGGCCGCACGCGATGACGTGACCGGCAAGGTCCGGCGTCCCGGCGGGGCCAGGGAGCCAGCGCGCAGGCGGTCGGCCAGGCATCGCCGGCCGCTGCCTGGGCGCTGGCTCGCGCATCCCGTCAGGACGGCGCTGGTCGCCTGCGGCGTGCTGGCGATCGCGCTCGGGGCGGCCGGATGGGCCGTGGTCGGCCGCACGATCCCGCCGCCGCACGTCGACCCCGCGCCGCACGTGCTGACCCCGGTCGGAGTGCCGTCGGCGGTACCGAACACCTCGGCCGTACGCCGGGTCGCCAGGCCGGTCCGGCTGGTGATTCCGGCGATCGGCGTCAGCACCAGGCTGATCAGGCTCGGGCTGACCTCGGTCGGCACGCTTCAGGTGCCGACGACCACGTCGGTGGCCGGCTGGTTCATCGGAAGTCCGCGGCCGGGCGCGATCGGGTCGTCGATCATCGCCGGGCACATCGACTCCACGCTCGGCCCCGGGGTGTTCTTCCGGCTGCGTGACATGCGCCGCGGCGAGCGCGCCTACGTGGTCCGGGCCAACCGCACGGTCGCGGTGTTCAGGGTCGTCGCCGTGCGCATGTACGCGAAGAACCACTTCCCGACCGCGCGGGTGTACGGCCCGGTGCCCGACGCCGAGCTTCGGCTGATCACCTGCGGCGGGCTGTTCGACTATGCGACCGGCTCGTACCTCAGCAACGTGGTGGTCTACGCCGTTCTCGTCGGCAGCCTGGCACCCGGCCCGGTCCCCGAGCCCACCCGCGCCGGGCTCGGGCACCCGCGACCGGCGAGGTCGGGGCGCCCGAGGTTCCCCGTCACCCGGACGGCTCTCCAGGAATCTTGAACAGCGGCGTCCACGCCGAGCCGCTTGCGTCCCCGGCCGCGGTCGCTGGCGAGTCTCCCTGGTTGTCCCACTTCGCCTCGTACGGCAGGCCGTGGAACAGCACCTTCTGGCCGGTCACGTACTTGGCCTGGAGCGACCAGGCCGGGTAGGTGCCGGCCGGCAGCGTGGGGATCGTCGGCGCGCGGTCGGTCGGCAGGACGGGGCCGAGCAGCTCCCACGGCGTCTGGTACGGATACTGGACAACCGCGGCCGGGTCGTCGCCGGTGTTGTACCACTTGGCGGTGTAGATCTCGCCGTGCTCCACGACCTTGTAGTTGGCCGGGTACTGCTCGGTGGGCGACCAGATCGGGTACGGCGCGTCGGCCGGGTTCGTGTTCGGCTTCGGCGGCAGCGCAAGCGCCTGGTCGGCTGGCAGGTCGAATGCAGACGCGCTGCCGGCCAGCCGGCTGAAGATGCTGGCGAACTCGAGCGTCGACTGCGCCGTCCCGCTGCAGGTGTTCGAGATCAGGCCGGTCTCGGGGAACGAGCTGCCGCACTGGCTGTCCCTGTTCAGCGACCACATCGAGACCCGGCCGAGCCCGTTCTGCGCGGCGAACCTGACCAGGCCCTGCGCGTCGTCGACGGTGAAGCTCTCGCCGCGCACGTTGTTCTGGCCGATCATCACCGTGGCGCCTAGGCGCTGCCAGATCTGGGCGGACCGCAGCTGCACGCCGTAGCGCGGCAGCAGCTTGGCGAGCTGCGCGTGTGTCGAGTCGAGCGCGGACTCCACGAGCCCCAGCATGGAGGTGCCGTCGGCCGGCGGCTGGCTGAAGTCCGTCGTCATCACGTTGATGCCCGCGATGGCCACGCGGTGAGCGAGCATCGATGAGATCACCGAGATGGCGTCATCCTGCAGGCCGGTCGGCTCGACCGGGAGTGTCAGCCATACGGCGAGCTGCCGGTGGTGTGCCCGCGCGGCCTGCTCGACGTCGGCGATCGCCGCGGTGCGCCGCTGCTCGGCGGCGAAGTTGTCCAGAGCAGCCCCCTCGATGTCCAGGTCGATGGCGGTGAGGTGGTACCTGCTGATCACCGTCTCGTAACCGCGGGCCAGCGAGGGCACGCTCTGGCAGCCCACGTCGAGGCTGGTGTGCGCGGCGCCGCCGAAGGACACGATCGGCTGCGCGCCGTCGGCCTGCATCTGCGCGATCCGCGAGCCGATCGCGAGCACCTGATCGGCCCTGGGCAGCGAGTAAGCGGCGCCCCAGCTTGGCGTGCACGGCTTGCCCGGCTCGGAGACCACGAAGCTGAGCACGCTCTGCCTGGCCGGGTCCTGTGAGGTGCTCTGGAACTGGTACTCGGGCGGCAAGGTGGCATCGACGTAGGGAGCGAACCAGGTCTTGCGGATCAGCACTGGCGGTGCCAGCCGCGCCTTGGCCAGAACATATCCGCCGTAGCCGAGCCCGGCGATGAGAACGAGCGCAAGCAGCACCCGGAGCAGGGACAGCCGGCGCTGCGGGTCGTCGTCGGGGAACCACTCCTCGTCATCCGCGGTGAGCGGCGGCCGCGGGGTGAGCGTGCCGGGCCCCGGCACCATGGTCCTCGACTCGGTCATCGCTGCTGTCCTCGCATGTGCTCGGCCCGCTCGGGCGGGTAGGCCCAGGCCGCGGTGAGTCTTGGCAGGTCGGGCACGGTCGCGTCGTGCAGGGTGGCCACCGCCTCGTAGCCGGCCACCCGGCCCGACCTCAGGTCAACCACCGGGCGCAGTGCGGTGACCTGCTCGGGTCCGTGCAGCAGCACGGGCTCCCGCTCCTCGGCCTGGCCCAGGCGGTGCCGTCCGGCCCGCTGCGCCTGGTCTAGGCCGGCCGACGCTCCGGGCGGGCCGGCGATGACGGTCCAGTGGCCGGAGTCGACGGCCGCCACCTGGAGCACCGACCGCCAGTCCGAGGTCACCGGCTGGGCGGCCTGCGCCTTCCTGGCCTTGAGCCGCAGCCGGCGGCGCGGGTTAACCGGCTTGTAGAGCAGCGAGGTGAAGTGGACCCAGCCGTCCACCAGCGAGTTGCGCAGGCCGATGAACGCCACGACCGCGTAGCAGGTCAGCACGATGTTGAGCGCTGCGTACGCCATGTTCTCGTCGTGTCCGTGCCGGTAGGCGGCGTAGAACGTCACCACGGACAGGCCGATCAGGACGTACGGCGAGGTCACGAACAGCGGCGGCGCTACCGTCCGGTTGCGCACCTTGGGCGTGCGGGCGAACGAGGCCTTCGACGCGGTGATGCCCTGGACCAGGGAGGAGACAGTGCCGGCCAGGTTGACCGGCAGCAGGATCAGGTTGAAGCCGTAGATCCTGGCCACGTCCACGCGCTTGTAGCCGCAGTACTTCAGGTCGCTGGCCATCGCCATGAAGTACGGGAAGGCGATCAGCCCGAGCAGCGGGCTGATCAGCGTGGCGTTGAACGGGAACGCGAGTAGCACGAGCAGGCTGACCGAGCTCCAGCAGATCGATGCCATGTAGTTGGACCGCAGGTACAGCTCGGCGAAGCGGGTGCGCTCGCCGCGGCCGCGCCTGGCACGCCACTGCCGGTACAGCTTCGGCAGGATCAGCAGGCCGCCGTTGGCCCAGCGGAGCCGCTGAATGCACAGCGCGCCGAAGTCGGGCGGCGTGGCGCTGTAGCTCAGCCGCTCGGGGCTGTTGTACAGGCGCCAGCCGTGCACGCCCATGTCGATCGTGGACTCGGTGTCCTCGATCACGGTGCGGGCCCTGATGTAGTGCTTGATCTCCCAGTCGCCGATGTAGGAGGTCTCGGCGATCTGGTCGAGCGCCCGCTTGCGGATCACCGCGTTGGCGCCCACCCAGAAGGTGGCGTCGTAGTAGGTCAGGCCCTGGTGCACGATGTGCTGAAGGTCCGTGGTCGCCCCGGCGATCCGCTCGATCCTGGTGGCCGAGCCGGGGAACGAGCTGTACGGCGTCTGGGCGATGGCGGTCTCCCGGTGCTCGCTCTGCTCGAGCAGGTGCACCAGGCGCAGGCAGTACTCGGGCAGCAGCACGCTGTCGGCGTCCAGCGTCAGCACGTAGTCAGGGTCGGGCACGTGCAGGTCGCAGTCGGCCGGGTCGGCGGGAACCAGCGCCAGGCCGCTGACGGTCCGCACCTCGCGGTAGCTGCCGCCCATCAGGCCGATGTAGCTGTTCAGGTTCATGGCCTTGTTGGGCTCGTGCGAGAGCGAGACGTAGCGCTTGCGCTCGAAGCTGGTGAGCTCGGCCTTGAAGATCCAGACCAGCCGCCGGTACAGCCGGCGCAGGTGCACGAGCTCGAGCACGACATCCTCGGCCGCGGCCGCGTGCAGTGCCCTGGCGACCGACTCGAGGTCGGCGGCCAGCCGCAGCACGACCTCATTGCCGAAGAAGGCGTCGGCGTGGTCGGCCTGGCCCATGCCGCCGATCAGGTGCCGCAGCCAGGTCACGGCGGCCTCGTAGTGCCCGGCAAGCTCGCTCATCGCGGCCAGGCCAGGCCGCTCGCCGCGCTCGGCGATGGTCTCGAACCGGTCGAGCGCGGCCGCGAAGTATCCGCCTGGCCCGGCTAGCAGGTCCTCGATCTGGCCGGGCAGCTCCCTAGCGGCGTGCAGCAGGTCGCGTGCCCGCCGGCTGCGCGGCCTGGCCGGGTCGTCGATGAGCAGCACCACGCGGATGTCCGGGTATTCCTGCAGCGCGGCCGACAGCAGCGTGTTGCGGATCACCTCGTCCTGCTCCTGGTAGGACGGCACGAGCGCGGTCAGCGTCGGCGCCCTGTTCTCGAAGAACTGGTCGAGCACCGCGCGACCGACCCGGTGATGGCTGCGGGTCCGGTAGAAGAAGCCGAGCCGGCTGAGCAGGTAGGCAAGCGCCGACGCGGTCAGCATCGTGACGATCAGCAGGTAGACGATCGACTGCGTCCGGTCCACGGTGCTCGAGTAGTGGTGGTTGAGGAAGTCCTTGAGCAGCCAGTCGATGAAGTAGCTGACCCATGCCGTGACCGTGATGATGATCGCCAGCCGCGCCATCGCGATCCTGCGCTCGCTGACCGCATGCGGCACCATGGGCATCGCCCGGGTTCGGCGGTCATGCCCCCACTGCCTGCGCCGCCGCGGCGCGGCCGGCCTTGGCTCGGCGCCGCCCGGCCCGGCGGCGTCCTGCCCGCCGTTCGGTCCGGCCGCCGCCCCGCCCGGCGGCGCAGAAGGCAGCCCGGACGACGTGCCCAGCGTCAGTGTGCTCGGGCCAGGTCCTGGCACGCGATTCCCCTCTCCGGGGAACACGTCAAGACTGGCGCATGGCCACGCGCCACCGCCTGCCTAAGGATCCCCACCCGTCGTCAGAGTCGATCTGAGACGACCTGTCGGGCAAGGCGCAGCCGCGCGCCGCCTGCCCAGCACGAAACGTTTGTCACGATAAGCCAATCCGGGAATCAGGATCAGCACATAAGAAGAATTTCCTTACGTGTTAACTACTGCTCCGAATTCCGTTCTAGCGACATCACGCTACGTAACCTACCATGCCCGTCAAGTAGTGCGGTAACCGGATCAATGCGGCGTCATGCGACCCGAAGTGGCACCGGGCCGCGGGGCTGGAGCAGCCGCCGGCAGTCGGTCAGGGCCGCGTGTGCACGAACGTCAGCTTGGCGACGACGACCACGTGGAGGGCGCCGGGCACGACGGCGCCAGCCAGGGAGATGACCGCGACGCGCAGCGCGGGGGCCAGCCGGCCGGCCCGGGGATCGTCATGGCACCGCACTATGTCCTATCAAGCCGCATAAGTCGACGGCCAGCGAACGCTCATTTCCGGCGGCGCTCCGCCGCGCCATCGTGCGGCCATTCCCGGAATGCCATGGATTAATCGCCCCGTGGTTCCAGCACTGGGTCATCCCGACCAGAGCGCGTCGAGCACCACGTCGATCCTGGCCGTCAGCTGGCCGGCCCGCGGGACCGCCGGCACCGGCGGGTCGGCGTCGGTCGCCGCGCAGGCGGCCAGCGCCGCGCTGTCGAGGAACCTGGTGAGCTGTCCCAGGCTGTGCCGGTCATCGCGGGCGAGCCTGTGGTGGTGCAGCCGCAGCGGCGCGTAGAGATAGATCTGGTCGCGCGCCCTGGTGAGGGCCACGTAAAAGAGCCTGCGCTCTTCCTCGAGCCCATCCCTGGTCGCCAGCGCCATGTCGCTTGGCACCGCCCCGTCGACCAGGTGAGGCAGGTGCACGACCGGCCATTCCAGTCCCTTAGCCGAGTGGACCGTGGAAATGACCAGGTAGTCCTCGTCCACCCTCGGCGGGCCGGCAAGGTCCGACGCGGAGGCGGGCGGGTCGAGTGCGAGCTCGACCAGGGCATCCTGCAGGGACGAGCGGCTGGCCGCCGCGGCGGCCAGCCGCTCCAGGTCGGCGATCCGGGCGGCGGCGTCCGGGTACCTGCCGCGCAGCGGGCCGTCGAGCGCCGCGAGCACCTGCCTGGCGAGGTCCGCCGACCCGGCGCTGGCTGCCGCGGCGAGGCCGTCGAGCGTGGCGGCGAGTCCGGCCCGGTGCCTGGCTGGCACGGCGAGGACTGCCTGGGAGGCGCGGTCCCACGGCGAAGGGTCGGTGACCCGCAGCGCCCCGAGCGCCCGGCGGGCGTGCGCGGGGCCGATGCCGTCGTGCATCCGCAGCAGCCGGAACCAGGCGATGTCGTCGGCCGGGTTGACGATCGCGCGCAGCGCAGCGAGGAAGTCCCTGACGTGCGCGGCCTCGGTGAACCGCAGGCCGCCGTACTTGACGAACGGCACGCCACGTGCCGAGAGCTCGATCTCGAGCACGTCGCTGTGGTGCCCTGACCTGACGAGGACGGCCTGGTCCCGCAGGTCCGTGCCCGCCTCGTGGGCGTCGAGCACGCGGGCGCAGATCTCCCGCGCCTGGGTCGCCTCGTCGTAGCAGCGGACGAGCAGCGGGACGGGTCCGTGCGGTCGGCTGGCCCTCAGCGTGAGCTCGAGGCCCGCCGACTGCGGGCGCACCACGTTCGCCAGGGCGAGCAGCGCCTGCCGTGACCGGTAGTTCACGGTCAGCCTGACCACGGTCAGCCCGGGGAAGTCGGACCGCAGCCGGCGCAGGTGGCCAGGGTCTGCGCCGCGGAACCCGTACACCGCCTGGGCGTCGTCGCCCACGCAGGTCAGCCCGGCTCCGTCGGGCCGCAGCAGCCTGACGATGTCGGCCTGGACGGCGTTCACGTCCTGGTACTCGTCGACGAGCACGGCGTCGAACATGCCGCGCAGCGCCGGGCCGGCGCTGGTGTCGGCCAGCGCGGCGCGCCACAGCAGCAGCAGGTCGTCGAAGTCGACAAGCCCGTGGCTGCGCTTGCGCGCGACGTACCGGCGGAACATCTCGGACAGCTCGCCGGTGAAGTCGGTGCACCAGGGGTAGCCATCGCGCACCACCTCGGCGACCGGCCTGCCGGTGTTCACGCACCTGGTGTAGATGTCGGCGCAGGCGGCCGCCCGCGGGGTGCGCCGTCCGGTCTCGGCCAGCCCGTGGTCGGTCCGCAGCGCGTCGAACAGGTCGGTGACGTCGCCGGGGTCGATGACGGTGAACTGCGGCGGCAGCGAGAACGACTCGGCATGCTGCCTGATGATCCGGTGCGCGATGGCGTGGAAGGTACCGCCAGTGATCGGCTCGGAGCCGCCGCGGTGGTGCGAGCCCGCCCTGGACAGCATCTCCTGCGCCGCCCGGCGGGTGAAGGTGAGCAGCAGGATGCGGCTCGGCTGCAGTCCCTGCGCGCGCAGCCACGCCGCCCTGGCGGTAAGCGTCCTGGTCTTGCCGGTCCCGGCCCCGGCGAGCACGAGCAGCGGGCCGCCTGGATGGGTCGCGGCCTGCCGCTGCTGGTCGTCGAGGTCGTCAAGCAGCGCGGAGGGCTCGAACACGAGGACGAATGTAGCCAGCGCTGCCGACAGTGGCGCCCAGCCGCCGCCGGGCCGGCCGGCGGGGTGCCGGCCGGGGACCCCACCCAGGAAGGCGTCAGGCGCAAGCCTTGTCCGCCCACCCCAGCCAGCCGCATAAGCTGGCACCCGCCAGGCCTACGCGGCGCTGGTGTACCTAGGTACACCGGCGATTCCGGGGTTCACGGCCACTGACGCGAGCGCGTCACGGCCGCACACTGGAGTTGGGTGCGGCCTGGTGAAGGAGGACACGGCGATGAACGGCGCGGGGATGCCCCCCGGTCCGCTGCCGCGGCCGGGAGCCCCGCGGGAGCGGGCCGCGCAGCCCTGGCCGGTGCGCTGGATCCGCGGCAGCCTCGCGGCGGTGGGCCACGGACTCGCGCTCGCCGGACTGGCGCTGGCCGGCCTCGTTCCGGTGGGCGGCGTCCTGCTCGTGATCAACCGCCTGCTCCAGTTGGGCGGCGGGGGCACCACGCCGGCCACGCTGATCGGGGCGCTGCTGATCTGCGCGGCCGGCCTGCTGGTGGCCCGCGGGCAGGCGAAGCTGACCAGGCGGCTGGCCGGCCGGTGGTGCCGCACCGCCATCGTGACTCCCTACCGGCCTTCGCCCGATCCGCAGGTGCACGGGACCTGGCGGCGGGCCAGGGCCGGGGCGGGCTGGCTCCTCGCCGACCCGGCGACCTGGCGTGACCTGGCCTGGGCGTCGGTGAACGTGTGCGGCGGCTGGCTGCTCGCCATCCTGCCCGCGGCGCTGGCCATCGGCGGCGTCCTGGTCCTGATCCGCTACGGCTTCGGCTTCATCAGCTTCGCGCCGCATCGCCTCGGGTTCCCGCCACAGGGCGACAGCGTGGCCGCCCGTGCCCTGGTGGCTGGCATCGGCGGGATCGTGCTCGGAGCGTGGATCGCGCCCTACTCGCTGGTGGCCTACGGCAGGCTCGCCGGGCTGCTGCTCGGGCCGACCAAGCGCGCCCAGCTGTCGCTCCAGGTCAGGCATCTGGCCCAGACTCGGTCAGACACCATCGACGCGGGCGCCGCCGCGATGCGCAGGATCGAGCGGGACCTGCACGACGGAGCCCAGGCGCGGCTGGTGGCCATGGGAATGACGCTGGACACGGCCGAGCAGCTGATCGACACCAACCCTGGCGCGGCCAAGGCGCTGCTCGCCGAGGCCCGGGTGAGCTCGGCCAGCGCGCTGGCCGAGCTGCGCAACCTGGTGCGTGGCATCCACCCGCCGGTGCTTGCCGACCGCGGGCTCACCGAGGCGGTGCGCGCGCTCGCGCTGGACAGCCCGGTGCGAGCCCACGTGGCAGGCTCGCTGCCGGGACGGCCGCCCGCGCCGGTCGAGTCCGCCGCGTACTTCGCGGTCAGCGAGCTGCTGGCCAACGTGTCCAAGCACGCCGGCGCCGGCCAGGTGTGGATCGACGTCAGGTACGAGCGCGGCCTGCTGCGGCTCGGCGTGACCGATGACGGCTCCGGCGGCGCCGACCAGGCCCGCGGCACCGGCCTGTCCGGTATCGAGCGGCGGATCGCCGCGTTCGACGGCGTGCTCGCGGTGTCGAGCCCGCCCGGCGGTCCCACCGTGGTGAACCTGGAGATCCCGTGCGAGTTGTGCTAGCGGAGGATCTCTTCCTGCTGCGGGACGGACTGTCCCGGATGCTGCAGGCGCACGACATCGAGATCGCCGCGGCCGTGGATAACGGCCCGGACCTGCTGACCGCGGTCGCCGCACACGAGCCTGACCTCGCGATCGTGGACGTCAGGCTGCCGCCCACCTTCACCGACGAGGGACTGCGGGCCGCGCTCGCCGCCCGGCGCGACCGGCCCGGACTGCCCGTGCTCGTGCTGTCGCAGTATGTCGAGCAGCTGTACGCACGCGAGCTGCTGGCGGGCGGCACGGGCGGGATCGGCTATCTGCTCAAGGACCGGGTGCTCGACGGGCGCCAGTTCATCGACGCGGTCCGGCAGGTGGCCGCGGGCGGCACCGCGATGGACCCCGAGGTGATCGCCCGCCTGCTGGCGCGCAACGCGGGCGACGGCGCCGTCGCCGCGCTCAGCCCGCGCGAGCGCGAGGTGCTCGGCCTGATGGCCGAGGGCAGGTCCAACGCGGCCATCGCGCAGCGGCTGGTGATCACCGAGCGGTCGGTGGCCAAGCACACCGCGTCCATCTTCATCAGGCTCGGCCTGCAGCCATCCGACGATGACAACCGCCGCGTCCTCGCCGTCCTCGCCTACCTCGGCCGGTAACCCCGTCTCCGCGATCAGGGAGAGCTCTCAGCTCTGAGCATGAACTCCGGCGGGCCGCAGGCCGTCGAGCAACTCGTCGAGCAGGCTCACCTGGCGCTCGGGGGGCACCCGGTCGGGGTAGAGCACCCGCTCGGCGCTGACCCCGTCGATCAGCACCACCAGCGAGTGGGTGGCGAGGTCCAGGTCGACGCCGTCGCGTAGCTGGCCGAGCTTCTCGGCCTCGGCGAGGTGCCCGCGCAGCCGCTCTCTGAGCCGGTCGAACTCGCGGTTCTGCAGGTCGCGCAGTGCCGGGTTGCCGAGCGCGCGGCCCCAGAAGCTGATCTCGATCTGCGCCTCGAGGTCGCGGCGCTCGTCAAGCGGCAGCGCCTCGAGCATGACGATCCGCAGCGCGTCGAGGCCGAACTGGCCGGCCGCGCCGGCCGCCATCCGCTGCGCCACCCGGCGGTGGGACATCACCAGCGCCGAGCCGAGTATGTCGGCCTTGCCGTCGAAGTAGTGCCCTAGTATGCCGCGCGAGCAGTCGGCCTCCCTGGCGATGGCGCGGATGGTCGCCCCGGCGATGCCGTCGCGCGCGATCACTCGCCAGGTCGCCGACAAGATCTCGTCCCGCTTGGCGTCCCAGTCGACGATCTTCGGCATGTCTGCCTACCAGTGGGGCTGACGCGGATGGCGCCTGCGGCCGGCGCTGGGGCCGGATCGGTAGAGGTGTGACGGCTGAGGCTGTTTTTTTGTCGGACGTCCGTCTAACATCCTGGTTAGTGTATCGCCCGGATACCGCCGAGCTCCACGCGGCCCGCGAGCAGCTCGTCGTCTACAGCGCGCGCCTGCTTGCCGACGGGCTAGCCGTAGGCAGTGCGGGCAACCTCAGCGTGCGCTGCGGCGACCTGGTGGCGATCACCCCGTCCGGCATCGGCTACGACGAGATGCGCCCGGCCGACGTGGCGGTGATCGCGATGGACGGCACCGAGGTCGATGCTCCCGAGGTGCCTTCCTCGGAGACCCCGATGCACCTGGCCGTCTACGCGAGCACCTCGGCAGGTGCGGTGGTGCACACCCACTCGCCCGAGGTGATCGCGCTGTCGACGGGCAGGGACGAGTTGCCCGCCGTGCACTACGCGATCACCAGCCTCGGCGGGCCGGTCAAGGTGGCGCCTTACGTGCGGTTCGGCTCGGACGGGCTGGCCTCGGCGGCGACGCAGGCGCTGGCCGGCCGGCGGGCCGCGATCCTGCGCAACCACGGGGCGATCTGCTACGGCAGGACGCTCGGCCAGGCGTACGGCAACGCGCTGCTGCTCGAGTGGCTGGCCGGCGTCTACCGGCTGGCACGGTGCTACGGCGAGCCGCGGACGCTGTCCGCGGCCGAGCTCGACGAGGTGAGCGCGGAGGCGCGCCGCCGCGGCTACGGCAGCCGCCGCTACGACGGCGCGGGACAGTGAGCGGGGCGGGGCGGGCGGCGACCCGGCCGGTCGGCCGGGTCGCCGTGCTCGGCGCGCACATCGTGGACGTGCTCGGCCGGCCGGTGGAGGCGATACCGCCCGGCCAGGGCAGCGCCCGGCTGACCGAGATCCGCGCCACGGCGGCGGGCACCGCCGCCGGGACCGGAGTGGACCTGGCCAAGCTGGGCGCCGACGTGCTCGCGATCGGCGCCATCGGCGACGACCTGCTCGCCGACGTGCTGGTCGGCGCGATGCGCAGGCACGGCGTGGACACCAGCGGCCTGGTGCGCAAGGGGGCCGCGCAGACCTCGGCCACGATCCTGCCGATCCGGCCGAACGGCGAGCGGCCCGCGCTGCACGTGCCGGGCGCCACCCCGCTGCTCGACCGGTCCGACGTGGACCTGGCCGCCGCCGGGCCGCTCGACGCTCTGCTGGTCGGGGCGCCTGACGCGCTCGGCGGCATCGTCGGCGACGGTCTCGCCGAGATCATGTCGGCGGCCAGGGCCGCCGGCGCGCTGGTCGCCGTCGACGTGCTGCGCCCCGGCACCCCGAGGGACTTCGAGCGGATCGCCGGCGTTGTCGCGCTGGCGGACTGGTTCTTGCCGAACGGCGAGCAGGCGTGTGCGCTGACCGGCAGGAACGATCCCGTTCATGCCATCAAGGACATCATCGCGCTCGGCACGGGCGGCGTCGCCGTCACGCTCGGCGCGGACGGCGCGCTGGTGGCCAGCGGCGGCGCTGACCCGGTGCACGTGCCGGCCATTCCCGTCGACGTGGTCGACACCACCGGCTGCGGCGACGGCTTCAACGCCGGGATGATCGCCGCGCTGCTGCTCGGCGCCTCGCCCGCCGACGCGGCGTGGCTCGGCGTGGCCTGCGGCGCGCTGGTCGCCACCGGCCTCGGATCCGACGCGGGGATCACCGACCTGCACGGGGCGATCGGCTTCCTGCGCGCCGCGGCGCCGAGCCCGGCCCACCGGATCGGCGCAGCGCTGAGCGCGGCGGCGGTGCCCGCCGGAAGAGACCACTAGCCGGAACGGAGAACCGATGGCAGATCAGCGCAACGCCCTGGCCGACGCCGACACCCGCCAGCGCACCGCGGACACCGGGCTGCGCGAGCGGGCCGCTGCGGTCATCCCTGGCGGGATGTACGGCCACCAGTCCGCGGTGCCGCTGCCCGCGCAGTACCCGCAGTTCATGCGGGAGGGCCGGGGAGCGAGGGTCTGGGACGTGGACGGCAACAGCTACGTCGACCTGATGTGCAGCTACGGGCCGGTCGTGCTGGGCCACCAGCACCCCAGGGTCGAGCAGGCCGCCCGCGCCCAGGCCGCCCTGGCCGACTGCCAGAACGGGCCGGGCGCGGTGATGGTCGACCTCGCCGAGCTGCTCGTGTCCACGGTGCGGCACGCGGACTGGGCCATGTTCGCCAAGAACGGCACCGACGCCACCACGGCCTGCTGCACGATCGCGCGGGCGCAGACCGGGCGCGCGAAGATCCTGGCGGCGCGCGGCGCCTACCACGGCGCCGCGCCGTGGTGCACACCTAGGCCCGCGGGCACCACCGCGGCGGACCGGGCCAACCTCGGCTACTACGAGTTCAACGACATCGCCAGCGTCCGGGCGGCCGCCGAGCAGGCGGGCGAGGACCTGGCGGCCATCCTGGTCAGCCCGTTCAAGCACGACGCCGGGTTCGACCAGGAGCTTGTCGACGCCGCCTTCGCCCGGGAGCTGCGCGCGCTGTGCGACGCCAGCGGTGCCGCGCTGATCCTGGACGACGTGCGGTGCGGGTTCCGGCTGCACTTGGGCGGCAGCTGGGAGCCGATCGGCGTGGACCCGGACCTGTCCGCATGGAGCAAGGCGATCGCCAACGGTCACGCGCTCGCCGCGGTGCTCGGCAACGACGCGTTCAGGAGCGGCGCGCAGAGCGTGTTCGTGACCGGGTCGTTCTGGTTCTCCGCGGTGCCGATGGCCGCCGCGATCGCCACCATCGGCGCGCTGCGCGACGAGGCGGCCATCGAGGCCATGGAGCGGGCAGGGAACGCGCTGCGGGACGGCATCGCTCGCCAGGCCGCCGAGTGGGACCTCGCGATCAACTACACCGGGCCGGTGCAGATGCCCTACCTCACCTTCGCCGGGGACACCGGGTACGAGCTGGGCAACCTCTTCGCCGCCGAGGCCGTGCGCTGCGGCGCCTACATCCACCCAAGGCACAACTGGTTCGTCTCCGCGGCGATGACCGATGACGACCTCGATCAGGTGCTTGCGGCGACCGGCGAGGCGTTCGCCGCCGTACGCAGGCACCTGGGCAACCGCTGAGCACTCGGCACTCACGTGACCGACGGCACTTACTAACGGCTAGGCACTCACCTAAAGGAGGGGCAGCAATGTCAAGCACCACCGGGGAGCCCGCGGCGTCGGGTGACCCCACCGTCACGGCCCACGTCGGCACGCTGACCTCGGCCGATCCGGTCGGCGAGGCCGAGCTGATCGTTGAGCGGGCCGGTTACCGGCCGGAGCTGCGGCGGTCACTGAAGTTCTTCTCGATGTTCGCGATCGCGTTCTCGATCATCTCGATCACGACCGGGATCTTCCTGAACTACGGATTCGGGCTGACCTACTGGGGTCCGGCGTCGATCTGGACCTGGCCGATCGTCGGAGTCGGCAACGTGATGATCGCCTTCGTGGTCGCCGAGCTCGGGACCCGGATCCCGCTGGCCGGCTACGCCTACCAGTGGAGCGCCAGGCTGGTGAACTCCACCTACGGCTGGTTCGTGGGCTTCGCCGGGCTGCTGTACATGGCGGTCGGCGGCGGCGCGATCATGCTGGGCGTCGCCTCCCCGCTGCTGCTCAGCGAGTTCAACGTGACCTCGCCGAGCCCGCGGCTTGTGCTGTCGGTGGCGATCATCTTGATGGTGCTGCCCACGGTGATCAACATCATCAGCATCCAGGTCGCGGCCAGGGTCAACAACATCGCGGTGTTCACCGAGATCATCGGGACCGTGGTGTTCGGCGTGCTGCTCTTCGTCCTGTGGGGGCTGAAGACCAAGCCGACGCCGTACGGCCTGAGCATCCTGACCAACACCACGTCGGTGTTCCACAACCCGACCTGGTACGCCTTCACCCTGGCCGGCCTGCTCGGCGCGTTCACGCTTGTCGGGTTCGAGCTGGCCGCCGACATGTCCGAGGACGCGGTCAACCCGGTCCGCAGCGTGCCGCGCGGCGTGATCTGGGCCGTGGTGCTGTCCGGCGTGCTCGGGATGATCGCGCTGATCGGGTTCACCGTGGCGATCCCGAGCATCAAGACGGTCGAGCAGCCCGGGCTGCCGCTGCTGGTGATCGCCGGCTACTGGCTGCCGTCCTGGCTGGTCAAGGTGTTCGTCGCGTTCGTCATCTTCTCGATGTTCGCGATCCTGGTGGTCGGCGCCGGCGCGCAGGCCAGGCTGTGCTACTCGCTGGCGCGCGACAACATGCTGCCGTTCTCCAAGCAGCTCAGGCGGGTCAACCAGCGCAGCCAGACCCCGATCATCGGCCTGCTCGTGTTCGGCGTGATCGACCTCGGCGTGATGTGGTACGGGTACCTGCAGGCCAGTGCGTTCGCCACGCTGGTCGGGGCGACCGCGATCATCCCGTACATCATCTACTTCCTGATCACCGTGGCGTACGCGGTCAAGCGGCGGACCACCGACAGCATCCCCGGTGCGTTCACCCTCGGCCGCTGGGCCTGGCCGGTGATCATCTTCGTGCTGGCGTACACCGTGGTCATCATGGCGGCGCTGTCGCTGCCGTCGACGTTCCACAGCGCGGACAAGGTGCTCGGCTACGGCGCGATCCTGGCCGCCCTGTGGTACTTCGGTGCGCTGCTGTGGCGGCTACGCCGGGGGACCGCGGGCGTCAAGCCGGTCGACGAGCTGGTCGACTAGCCAGCCGGTCCGTGGGTACGGCCGCCCAGCCGTACTCACCCACGCCCAGCGCAGTACGGCCGCCCAGCCGTACCCACCCACGCCCGGCGCAGTACGGCCGCCCAGCCGTACCCACGCCCAGCGCGGCCGCGACATCGTGGACCGTTGATGCTGTGATTCACGACATCAACGGTCCACGATGTCCATCTTGGGGCGCTCCGGCCGACCGTGCGGTAACGGGATCGGGGGGTGCATCGCTGTAGTCGGTGTTGTCAGCGGTCTCACCCCCGAGGCCAGGAAACCGAAGGAGCGCACATGCTCGCATCTGTCAAGGCCAAGCTCGGCGCGGTGGTCGCGGTGGCCGCGATCGCGACCTCCGGGGCGATGGCGGTATCCGGCGTCGCCGACGCGGCCACGACGCATCCCGCGGCAAGGCTGTTCACCGCCCTGTCGATCAAGGCGGCAGTTCCCGTCACCAGGCACGGCCGGACGTTCGACGTCATCGCCGGTCAGCTGACCTCGAGCGGCACGCCGCTGCGCTTCAAGCTGATCTGGCTCGAGCGGCAGGGTCCGAAGGGGCACTGGTTCATCGTGCAGCGGGAGCGCACGCGCCTGCACGGGTGGGTCGCCTACCGGGTTCGCGAGCGCCAGACGACCAACTTCAGGCTGGTGTTCCCCGGCTCGCCGAACTTCAGGCCGGCGGTCAGCACGCCGGTGACGATCACGGCCGGGAGCTAGCCAGATCTAGGTTTCCGCACCGGCGGGTACCGGAAAATCCGGTTGAGAACGCAACATTGCCTCCCGCCGGTGTGAGAGCCTTGCTGCCGCGATGGTGATCGACGCCGGTGACCTGGACGAAGCCCTTGCCCTGGCCAGGCAGGGCGATGAGGCCGGGTTCCTTCAGCTCTGGCGCAGCCTGCAGCCCAGGCTGCTGCGGTACCTGCGGGTTCTCGGCTGCCCGGATTCCGACGACGTGGCCAGCGAGACCTGGCTCCAGGCGGTCAGGGATCTGCACACGTTCAGTGGCGGCGAGTCGGACTTCCGCGGCTGGCTGTTCACCATCGGCAGGCACCGGGCGATCGATGCGGCAAGGGCGATGACGCGCCGGCCGGCCAGCCCGCTGAGCCAGGGTCTCGAGGCCATGGCCGACGAGCAGCATGTCGAGGAACAGGTGCTCGACGGAATCTCGACAGCCTCGGCGATCGGCCTGCTCGCCGGCCTCTCCAGGGATCAGGCAGAGGCGGTGGCACTGCGGGTGATCGCCGGTCTGGAGACCACCGACGTGGCCTGGATACTCGGCAAGTCGGCGGGAGCGGTCCGAGTGGCGCTGCACCGCGGCCTGCGGACCCTGGCCTCCGACCCGGCGGCCCAGGCGCTGGCCGGGCAGGCAGCGGCGGCCAGTTCGGCCCGGTCCTGCAGCGAGGGACCCGCCGGCCAGGTGCGGGGGGAGGTGGATACGTGAGCAGGGAAGTGCCCGACGACCTATGGCCGGCCGATCCAGGGTTGGCGCGGCTGCTCGACGCGCTGGCCGCCGAGCCCACATCGGCGGAACTCGCCGGAGAACAGGACGCGGTGACCATGTTCCGCGCCAGCCGCGAGCACCCGCCGCGCCCGGCAGTGTCGCCGCAGGCCGTGCTTCCGCCCGCGGCGGTCCCCCCGGCGCACGCGCAGGTCCCGCCTGCCCCGATCCCGCCGGCAGGCGAGTTCCCGCCGCCGGAGTTCACCCCGGCAGCCGAGGTCCCGCCCGACCAGTTCCCGGTCAGCTCGCCCGGCCAGTTCCCGCCCACCCTGGCACTGCCGACCGAGCCGCTGCCGACCCACCTGCCGCCCATCGAGCCGACGCCCGGCCAGATCCCCGCCGACCAGGCGCCAGAAGGCTGGGCGGCGCCAGGCCCGCGCCGAGCCGGCCCAGCCCGGCCGCCCCGCACCAGCCAGCCGGGCTGGTCCGCGGCGAAGCGACTCCGTCTCGGGCTGGCCGCGGCCGTCGTGGTGGCACTGGCCGGCACGATCGCGGCCGCCTACGCCGCCGCGCTGCCGCCGCCGGTACAGCACATCGCCTACCGGCTGCTCGGCTTCGCCGGGGTGCCTGACGCCAGCCCGTCCGCACTCGCACCGGGCAGCACAGGCACGGCCCGCCCGGTGCGGTCCTCGCCAAGGTCGGGGACATCGGGCCAGCCCACCCGTCGGCCAAGCCAGCAGCCGTCGGCGACGCCGAGCACGGGCGGGCACTCCCGCACCCACCGTCCCAGCCCGACCCCGAGCACGTCAGCCACGACCACGCCGCCGGAGTCGCTGGCCCTGTCGGCCAGCCAGGGCCAGATCGCGGCCGGCGGCACCGCGGTGCTGACCGGCCGGGTGACCCGGGCCGGGCACCCGGTCGCCGGAGCCAGGGTCAGCCTGCTCGAACGCCCGGCCGGCCTGTCGGCCTGGCGCTTGGCCGCGAGCGCGACGACCTCGGCGGGGGGCCGCGTCGTCGTCGACGTCAGCAACCTCGCGACGAACGCCGACTTCCGGCTCGCCGGACCCGCCGGCGCGACAAGCACCGCGGTCTCGGTGACCGTGGTGCCCGGAGTGAGACTGCGTGCCGCGTTGCCGCCGAGGCTGCGCCGGGATGCCTTCGTCGTGATCAGCCCGTATGCTCAGTCAGGCGACGAGGTGCTGCTGCAGTTCCTATACGGCGGCTCGTGGGTGACGGTGCGGGAGCACCTGCTCGGCCCCGGCCACAGGGCGGCGTTCGCGCTCCGGGTCCGGCGCGCCGAGGGCCGCACGTTCCGCGTGGTGCTGCTCGCCACGAGCCAGCACGCATCGGCGGTGAGCAATTACGTTATTGCCCCTTCTTGATGACCCGGGGAGCCGACACCGCCCCGGCCGGCGCGTGCCATTCGGGGCTCTCGTACGGCGCGTGTACCCTCACCGCCGCTGACCTCCCGCGGCCCGCCACCCCGGCGGGCTGATTTGTCAGCTATCGTGTGATACGGGATGGGGCCCTTCAATCGACGGCGCCGCCGTTCGGCACGATCTCTCGGGTGCACGGGACTAGGGAATGACTTTCTGGGATCGCATCACCGGCCGGGTGGTCGACGCGGCTCAGCTCGGCCAGAAAAAGCGGGCCGTGACCGCGGGAATCACCGGATTCGACGGCCCGCTCGGTGACCTGCGCCTTGAGATGGCGATCAAGGGCCACCCCTGGCTGCGGGAGAGCGCGACAACATCTCTGCTGCTCGCGACCTGGATCGCCCGGGCCTGCCAGGACATGGCAGCCGTGCTCGAGACGACCGCCCAGCGCACGCTTGGCGAGGCGAACAAGATCCCCGAGGCGACGTTCGTGCTCGCCGACCAGCTTTACAGCATCGCGCTGGTATGGATCGAGAATGGTCAGGCGGCGCTTGCCGCCGTCGATTCCGATCCGGACTTCTCGCCGCCCGGGGATCTGCCGACCGCGGGGCCTAGGCTGGACTGGGTCGCCGACGCTCCGCCCGCGCATTACGCCGCCGTAATTCAGGCCGCTGCGCAGCTCGGCACGAATGTCGAGGACGCGCTCAATGGCGTTCAGGCCGACCGGTCGAGGCTGCCGCAGAAGTACGATCGCGCGTTCAGCGTCGTCGAGTCGGCCATGCGTGTCGCCAGGGCCAAGCTCGACCAGGTGGAGGCCGCGGCTAGCGACCGCCAGGCGGTGCGGCTGAACAGGGACATCTGGTCGATGCTGCAGGAGGTCGTGTCGACTTACTTCAGGTCGGGCCAGCAGATCGCCAGGCCAGCGCTGCTCGACTCAAGGTACGACCCGGCCGCCGCGGCCGCCGCCCGCGCCCGTCGGCTTCCGCCGCCGCCCGCCCCGCAGCCAGCCCAGCCAGGCACGGCACAGCCTTCCGGATGGCCAAGCCTGCCGCCCCGGGCGGCACCGCAGCCGAGTCCGGCCCTGCAGGCCGGGCCTCCCCGGCCCTCGGGGCAGGCTGGCCGGGGATACGCGCCGCGCACGATGAGCACGCCGCCCGCGCCGCCCCCTCCGCCGCCTCCGCCGCCAACGCTGGGCGAGCGGCTCGGGTTGAAGTTCGACGCGTGGGCGCTGACGGATCCGAGCGCCAGGTCCATGTACCGGAACGACCCTCGCCGGATCGCCGAGCTCGAGGCGTTCTGGCGTGCGGACACCAACCCCGATGAGACCTACCGGCTGTTCGGGCTCGTCATGGCCGCGGTGCAGGCGAATCAGGTCGCGGTCAGGACGCGTGAGTTCACCAGGGCCTGCCCCTGGATCCCGACCTTCGTCGCGCTGGCCGACACGACCATCGGGAGCGACCCGTTCACAGCCGGGCAGCTCTTCACGTTCAGGGTGGGGCAGGACGGCAGCTACTTCAGCCGGGGGTTCGAGCGGATGGGGTTCCTGCCCGGAACGCAGCCACCTAAGGTGCCGCGTGCGGGCGCGGGGCCGGGCGTGATCGACACCGTGCATCATGGTGACCGCACTGCGGGTGGCGGTGCCGCGAGCCGGACGGCCCGAGCCGCTGGACCGGACATCTGGCTGCTCACCGCCGCGTTCCAGCGCCCGCAGCGTCGGCACGATCCCGCCGACACCGACAAGCTGCGCAAGCTCTGGAGCGCCGACCCAGATCCGGCCGCCACCGTCCGGCTGCACGACGAGCTGATGGCGGCCGTCAGGGCCGGGACCGTGCGTCAGCATGGCGACGAGTCGCTGCGCGACTGCCCGTGGAGCCAGGTCTACGTGGCCGTAAGCGCAGTCACCATCGCGGGGGTCGCGCTCCAGCAGAACGAGAAGTTCGCGCTGACGCTGAGCCTCACCGACGGCGCGTTCAAGCGCAGCATCAGTCGGCTGGGGTCAGTCAGGACTGGCGGTTAGCTTCTCGTTGCCGCGGCCGCAACTGGAGACCCGGCCGGCGGAATTTGTGCGGCGGTGCGGCACTTTTGCGGACTCGTGACCGTTGAGCAGGTGAGCGGCGGGCGATCTACCCTCCGCAGAGTCGCCCGCCGCTCCGCCGATTGCCTGCGCTGCCGCTGTCAGCGCGAGCGGATGGTCAGCCTGGTCCAGGCGCCGAGGCAGATGCTGTCGCCCTCGCGGAGCGAGACCGGCTCGCCGGAGGCCAACTCCTGTCCATTGACCTGGGTGCCGTTGGCCGAGCCTGTGTCGAGCACCGACCAGGTGCCGTCCTGCTGTGCGATCAGCACAGCGTGCAGGTGTGAGATGCCGGGGTCGGTCGGCGGCCCGGTTAGGTCGACCTCCGGCTGGAGCGCACGGGACGTGCTGCGCCTTCCGATCCGCATCTGCGTCCCCGACAACTCGACGCTGCGCTCGGGATGCTGCTCGGGAAACTCGATCGGCGGCGGGCCTCGGGCTCACCTGCTTCGCGCTCACGTGCTCCGCGGTCGAGCTTGACCGCTCCTGATTCACCAGGCTGCTGTCCGGCACCGTCGAGGTCAGCAACGCCGTGGCGGACGCACCGTCCGAGGCGAGGCCGAGGGCACGAGCGAACTCGTCCACCACCCAGGCGCAGGCCTCGGGGGCGAACATGGTCGCCTCGGCGAAGGACGACGCGGCCAGCCTGGACGCGGTCCCGGCGTCCATACCGACCGAGGTGTGCTCGCGCAGTTCGTGCCACCGCAAGCGCGGCGTCCAGCCGATGTACGGAACATGGCGAAAAGATGAGAATTTTGGGAACGTACGGTACCTGAATTGTGCGGCGAGAGGTCCGGCAGGCGGTCAGGTGGGCGTGTGGCGCACATCACGGATCCGGCAGGACCGGCGCCGCGTCATAGTGGTCAGTCGGGGACGAGCGAGCAGCCCGTCACCGCGGACCGGCCGGGACATCCCCCAGCCGCGGCCGGTCCAGCAAGAGCCGGATCCCCCCTCCGGAGAGCGCCATGCCCGGCGGTCCCCCCGCCGCCGGGCGAGCGGCCTGGCCGGTGCCCCCGTGCCGGCCAGGCCCGCTACGGTGCCAGCGCCACTCGTGCGCGTCGGCGCGATCCCGGCCCTGGCTGCGGGCAGAGGCGGCACCGGCCCGCTGTTGGTTATCCTGCCGGTGCCGGTCTCGTAACCCGACCCGGTGTCGGCCCGGGGCGCAGACCGCGAGGGAGGCCCATGCCCGAGCACTCGTCCTACCACGTGGTCGTGATCGGCGCCGGGTTCGGCGGGATCGGCATGGCCATGGCACTCAAGCGGGCAGGCATCGACGACTTCATCGTCGTCGACAGGGGCCCCGACCTCGGCGGCACCTGGCGGGACAACACCTACCCCGGCCTTGCCTGCGACGTGCCGTCCCACTTGTACTCGTTCTCGTCCCGGCCCTGGCCGTGGAGCCGGCGGTTCCCACCGCAGCAGGAGATCCTCGGCTACCTGCGGGCGCTGGCCGACGAGAGCGGGCTGGCCGGCCGGCTGCGGTTCGGCGCGGGCGTGGAGTCCGCCGACTTCGACGAGCGCGCCGCGCGCTGGCGGATTACCCTGGACAACGGCGACACGCTCGACGCCGCGGTCGTGGTCTCCGCCGTCGGCCAGCTGAACCGGCCCGCGCTACCCGGTATCGTCGGCCGGGAGGACTTCGCCGGCCCCTCGTGGCACTCGGCCCGGTGGGATCACAGCGTGGACCTGGCCGGCAAGCGAGTGGCGGTGATCGGCACCGGCGCCAGCGCCATCCAGTTCGTGCCGGAGATCGCCAAGGCCGCCGCCCACGTGGACGTTTACCAGCGCAGCGCCCCGTACGTGCTGCCCAAGGCCGACCGGCCGTACAAGCACGCCGAGCAGGTGCTCTTCGAGCGGCTTCCCGTGGTGTGCAAGGCCGACCGGCTGCGCATCTTCCTCTACGGCGAGCTGCTCACCAGCGGCTTCGTGATGTCACCCAAGCTGCTGGCCGGCCCGATGGCCCTGTGGCGCCGTCAGCTCCAGTCCCAGATCACCGACCAGGCCCTGCGCGAGAAGTGCGTTCCCGACTACGTGATGGGCTGCAAGCGGGTGCTGTTCTCCAACGACTGGTACCCGGCGCTGGCCAGCCCCGACGTGGACCTGGTCACCGACCCGATCGAGCGGATCGTCGCCTACGGCGTAGTCACCGCCGACGGAACCCACCGCCAGGCTGACGTGATCATCTACGGCACCGGGTTCGAGACGCTCGGCTTCCTCGCGCCCATGTCGATCACCGGCTTGCATGGACGCCGGCTTGATGAGACCTGGCGGGACGGCGCGGAGGCGTACCTCGGGATCACCGTGGCCGGGTTCCCGAACTTCCTCATGCTCTACGGGCCGAACACCAACCTCGGCGGCAACTCGATCATCTACATGCTCGAAGGGCAGATCGGCTACGCGATCGGCGCGATCCGCGCGCTCGGCGAGCACGGCCTTGCCTGGCTGGACGTGCGCCCCGAGGTGCAGCGCGCGTACAACAGCTGGGTGCAGGAGGCCAGCCGCACATCCGTCTGGGAGAGCGGGTGCCACAGCTGGTACACCACGGCGGACGGCCGCAACACGAACAACTGGCCCGACCACACCTTCCTCTACCGGTACCGGGTCCGCCACTTCGACCTGGCCAGCTACCGGGTCATGCCCGCCCGCCCTGACCCGAGCCTGCCGGATCCCGGCCGCCGCGCGCCAAGCCCGGACCTCGTCGCGGCGGGCCTGGCATGACGGCCCGCGAGGCTGGCCGGGAGGGGCCGGGCCAGGTCCGCCAGGCGGGCCGGGAGGGGCCGGGCCAGGTCCGCGAGGCTGGCCGGGAGGGAGCGAGCCCGGCTCAGGCCGGACTGAGCCCGGCGCGCGCTGGCCACAGGAGCCCGGCCCGCCTGGCCGGCCGGGCCCGCTGGTCGCCGGGGAGCGGACTGCGGCTGCCGCCGGCCGTGGTGCGCCTCGGCGTGCGCCAACTCGGCCGCCGGGTGCTCGACCCCGGCCTGCCTTGGGAGACGCAGCGCCGGCGGCTCGACGGACCGGACCTCAGCATGCTGCTGCCGCGCGGCACCACGATCTCCGAGCGTGTGCTGAACGGCGTGCCCGCCGAGGTCGTCACGGCCCCGGGCGCGGGCCCCGAGCGCACCGTCATGCACTTCCATGGCGGCGGTTACTGCCTCGGCTCGGCGCGCACCGCGCGTGCCTGGGCAGCCAGGCTGAGCGCCGAAGCTGGGTGCCAGGTGGTGCTGCCCGAGTACCGGCTGGCGCCCGAGCACCGCTTCCCCGCCGCGCTCGAGGACGCGAGGCACGCGCTGAGCGCGCTGGCCGGCGAGCACGACCCGGCGTCGCTGGTGGTGTCGGGCGACTCGGCCGGCGGCGGCCTGGCCATGTCCCTGCTGCTCGCACTGCGCGAGGACGGCGCGCTGCTTCCGGCCGGCGCGATCCTGCTATCGCCGTGGCTCGACCTCGGCAGGGACCGCCGGGCCGTGCCCGGTCTGGTCCGCCGCGACCCGCTGCTCAACCCGGCCTGGCTGGAAGCCTGCGCCGCCGCCTACGCCGACCCTTCCGACTGGCCGAACCCGTCCGTCTCCCCGCTGCTAGGCGACCACGCCGGGCTGCCGCCGCTGCTGATCCAGGCCGGCACCGACGAGCTGCTCGCGCCCGACGCCGAGGACCTGGCCGCCAGCGCGTCGGCGGCCGAAGTGGACGTCACCTACACCACCTGGCCGCGGCTGTGGCACGACTTCGCGCTCCAGCCCGGCCTGATCGCGGCCGCCGA
>Ga0335081_10002968_pt1 | contig 26653 bp, 28 predicted proteins | sample Lox_Sample_35_FD_206713 | JGI IMG/M metagenome (GOLD analysis project Ga0335081, IMG submission 206713) | Soil microbial communities from Loxahatchee National Wildlife Refuge, Florida, United States - Lox_Sample_3.5 | ecosystem: Environmental > Terrestrial > Soil > Wetlands | place: USA...
ACTGACGCCCACGGATCGTGACCGCCGACTAAGGCGTCATGTTGATCCGAATGTTACCAAATTTTGCCGAATGGCTTCGTTTTGAATCAAAAGCGCCGAATGCGCGGCGGCCTTCTGCGCTCTAGTTCGTTCGCATGACGCCGTTCGGCGTGACCGCGCTTGCATGCCGACTCACGGCCATGGTGCGGACGATATTGTCCGCCAGACGGCACGCTTTTTCGAACAGCTCGGGCGATGATGTCGCTTGCGCGAACGCGAGCGCACGCTGCATCCGGCGTTTGATGTCGCCCGGATTCCATCGTTCATGGCGCATGATGCTTTCGATCTCTCGCAGCGTGGCCGCGTAGAGATCGAAATTCCGATCGCTGAATGCGACGCCGCTCACCAGCAACAGCCTGGCAAGATGTTTTTGCCGCAAAGTCGCCCGCGCTATTTTTCTGCGGATAGCCAGGCAAAGGCACGAGCCCGCACCCGTAACGACAAAACCGAAACCGACTAACGCCACCAAGCTCATCGCAATTATCCTCGCGAACGATCTACGCCGCCAGCCGCGCCACCGATTTGGCTAGCAATTTAATGAACGGCCGCACTTCCCACGGCAGCACCTTCGGATTGTGCACGGTGTAGCGCGTGATATTTTGGCTGACGCATTTGACCTTCTCGAACAGGTGCGTCGGCGCATCCTCTTTCGCGATCAACAGCGCCTGCGAGAGCCGCCAGTTCACTTCCGGCCGCTCCCAGCACTCCCGGCTCATCAAGCAGACAATCTCCTTTATCGTGGCCTGATAGAGCTCGTGGTTGCGCGCGTTGATGGCGGTGGTGGCGAGCACAAGCAATGTCGCGAGGTACTGCTGCTTTGGCTCCCAAAGCGTTTCCTCGTCCGTGCGCAACCAATAAACCAGGCCCGCTCCCACCAGCAGCAGACCAACGAGCACGACCATCATCCTAACACTCCGCCGCGCAAAATGAACGTGATGCAATTCCGCCGCCGCACCGCCATGACTTTCACACCAGCGGTTCGCTCAAATAATACCTGCTGTAACCCCGGATGAAAAAGAGCGCGGACTCTCTGTTCGGTAATTAATCTTAATCGCGGCGCAGGCCGCACAAAAAATCAGCGGCCGATATGCAATTTAACCAAACCTTGGCGGAGTCACAGACGCAGAGTCTTAGAATAGAATCCCTGAAATCACGTCGGCAGACGAGCGTTCTTACGCTCTGGCATCTCCACGCGCTTGCCGCGCAGCATCGCGAACGTGCAGAAGATTTTATTTCTTCCCCCTTGTGGGGAGGGTAAGAGACCGTCACACCGGCAAATTGTCATGCTTCCGTCCCGGCATTTCGACGCGCTTGCCGCGTAGCATCGCGAGCGCGCGGCAGATGCGCCGGCGCGTGGCGTGCGGCATTATCACGTCGTCGATATAGCCGCGCTCGGCCGCGATGAACGGCGACAAAAACCGCTCCTCGTATTCCTTGGTGCGCGCGGCGATCTTCTTGGCGTCCCCAATATCGCTGCGGAAGATGATCTCGACCGCGCCCTTCGCCCCCATCACCGCGATCTGCGCCGTCGGCCAGGCGTAATTGAGATCGCCGCCCACGTGCTTGCTCGCCATCACGTCGTAGGCGCCGCCGAACGCCTTGCGCGCGATCACGGTCACGAGCGGCACCGTGCACTGGCTGTAGGCGAACAGAAGCTTCGCGCCGTGCTTGATCAGCCCGCCGTATTCCTGGTCGGTGCCGGGCAGGAAGCCAGGCACGTCCACGAAGGTGACGATCGGAATGCCGAACGCATCGCAGAAGCGCACGAAGCGCGCCGCCTTCCGGCTCGCGTCGGAATCGAGCACGCCCGCCAGCACCATCGGCTGGTTGGCGACGAAGCCGACCGTGCGTCCGGCCATGCGGCCGAATCCGCAGACGATGTTTTTCGCGAACGCCTCCGAGATTTCGAAGAAATCTCCCTCGTCCACCACTTTGAGGATCAGTTCCTTGATGTCGTAGGGTTTGTTTGGGCTATCGGGGATCAGCGTGTCGAGCGATTTATCCTCGCGCTCGATGTCGTCCGCGCTCGGCCATTCCGGTACGCCCACCGCGTTGTTGGCGGGGAGGAAATCGATCAGCCGCCGCATCTGCAACAGGCACTCAACGTCGTTCTCGTAGGCGCCGTCCGCCACCGCCGATTTCGTTGTGTGCACCGACGCCCCGCCGAGCTCTTCCGCGGTGATGACCTCGTTCGTCACGGTCTTCACGACGTCCGGCCCGGTGACGAACATGTAGCTTGTGTCTTTCACCATGAAGATGAAGTCGGTCATGGCTGGCGAATAGACGTCGCCGCCCGCGCACGGTCCCATGATCACCGAAATCTGCGGAATCACGCCAGAGGCCACCACGTTGCGCTTGAACACCTCGCCGTAGCCGCCGAGCGCTGCCACGCCTTCCTGAATACGCGCGCCGCCCGCGTCGAACAGCCCGATGATCGGCGCGCGCGCCGTCATCGCCATATCCTGCACCTTGATGATTTTGCGCGCGTGCGTTTCCGACAACGAGCCGCCGAACACCGTAAAATCCTTGGCGAACAGATAGACCGTGCGGCCGTTCACCGTGCCCCAGCCGGTGACCACGCCGTCGCCGGGGATTTTCGTCTTGTCCATCCCGAATTCGGTCGAGCGGTGCTCGACGAACATATCGAATTCCTCGAACGAGCCCTTGTCGAGCAGGAGCTCGATGCGCTCGCGCGCGGTGAGCTTGCCTTTTGCGTGCTGCGCTTCGATCCGCGCCTGCCCGCCCCCCTCGCGCGCCTTGGCGCGCCGCTGTTCGAGCTTGTCGAGAATCTCCTTCATCAAGGCCTCGCAAGAATCCTCGAGCGTTTGAATAGCATCCTTGGCACTGCGGCACGAGCCCATTAGATTACCGGCCTCACGTTGCCTGTGCACCAGCGCCGGAATTCGTTGTGAATTCACCCCCGACCGATCCCCAGCTGCAAGGCGCGCTCGCGCTTCATCGCATGGGCAACCTGCGCGCCGCCATGGACGGCTACATCCAGGTCTTGCAGCGCGATCCGCAAAATGCCGACGCGCTTTATTACGTTGCCATGGTCGCCATGCAGGAGGGCAATTACGCCGATGGCGTGAAGCTTGCCCAGCGCGCGCTCTCGATCGCGCCGCAGGCGCGAGTGCACAATCTGCTCGGCCAGGCCTATGCGCGGGTTGGCGACTTGCAGCAGGCGATCGCGGGTTACGATCACGCCATCCAGATGCAGCCGGATTTCGCCGACGCCTATGGCAATCGCGCTAATGCCTACGCCATGGTGGGCCGTTTTTCCGAGGCGCTGGCCGATTACGACCGCGCGCTCGCGCTGCGTCCGAATTCCTTCGAAGACTGGAGCAATCGCGGCGCGCTGCTGCACGATATCGACCGCCTCGACGAGGCGCTCGCGAGCTACGAGCGCGCCATCGCGCTCAAGCCCGATTTCGCCGGCGGTCATTTCAATCGCGGCAACGTGCTGCGCGACCTCGCACAGATCGCCGACGCGCGCGCGGCCGGCACCGGCGTAGTGGCCGATACTGCGAAGTTCGATGCGGCCGAAGCCGCCTATACCAAGGCTATCGCGATCGAGCCGCAGTTGCACGATGCCTTCGTCGGCCGCGCCCTCGTGCATCTGCTGCGCGGCGATTGGGAGAAAGGTTTCCCCGACTACGCGCATCGCACCAAAGTCGGCCCTCCGACCTTCGTTCCGCTCGACGACCCGTTATGGACCGGTGAAAACCTCGCCAACGAACGCCTCGTCCTGGTAACCGAGCAGGGCTTGGGCGACACGATCAACCTCTGCCGTTTCGCTCCGCTGTTGGCCGCACGCGGCTTCGACGTGACGATCCTCACCCGCAAGGCCATGCAGCCCCTGCTCGCGTGCTTGCCCAAGGTGAAAATCGCCACCTCGGCCGACGAATTGAAGCAGGACCCGCGCCCGCTTCGCTGGCTGCCGCTCATGAGCATTCCCGGCGTGCTCGGCATCCGCCCGGACACGATTCCGGCCGAAGTCCCCTATCTCTCGGCCTCGCCCGAGCGCATCGCTGCCTGGGCGGCGCGCATCGGCGGCACCGGCTTCAAGATCGGCATCAACTGGACTTCCGGTCACTCGGAAAATCTGCATTTCATCAAGCGCAATATTCCGCTCGCCGCATTGGCGCCGTTGGCCGCGCTGCCCGGCGTCCGGCTCATTTCGCTGCAGAAGGGTCCCGCAGCCAACGATATCGTGAAAGTCGCGTTCCGCGTCGAGACCCTCGATGCCGATCCCGATCCCGACGCCGATTTGTTCCTCGACACCGCCGCCGCGATGATGCAGCTCGATCTGGTGATCACCTGCGACACGTCGGTGGCGCATCTCGCCGGCGCGCTCGGCCGGCCGGTGTTCACCGCCCTGCCGATGATCGCGGATTGGCGCTGGCTGCTCACGCGTGACGACACGCCGTGGTATCCCACCATGAAATTGTTCCGCCAAAACGCGCCCAACGATTGGTCCGGTGCGCTCGCGCGCATGGCGCAGGCTGTGCGCGCTAAGATTTCAAATGGCCGATCACCGTCGCGGCCGCCTGCATCTCCCTGAAGCGGAATTCGCGCCGCTCAAGCATGAAGTGATCGCGTCCCCATTGCGCCATCTGGAAATCCTCGTCCACATGCGCGGCCGCCCACACCGTTGAAACATCGAGCCGCCCGTGCAGCAGCGCCAGCGCGAGCAGCGCCGATCCGGTGAGCGTCGTCACCGAATGCAGTGCGCCGAGCCGCCAAACATCCGTCGGAATGCTCTTTCGCGCATTGGCCAGCGCGCTTTCCGGCTGCGCCATGGGCATGACGCCTTCGGTCAATATGAAGCGCGCATCGAATGAATCCCGTGCCCAAGTGAGCACGGGATCCCAATGCTGTTGCTGTAGCGCCCGCAAGCCTTCCGGCCCTTGCGCGCGATAGAGGATCAAATCGCTGGCGAGATAGTTCGCGACCTCGTCGGCAACCGGCGCGGGCGCGTCCGTCACCCCATCGATGATGGAATTGGCGAGTCGTGTGAGCGGCATCGTCGCCGGATCGACGACCTCGCGCTGTGCCTCCCATTCGGCTGCGATGGCTTGCGCGAGCCGATCGTTCGGCACCGCCAGCGTGCGCCGCGCCGGCGTGCGCACCGGCTTACCGTCGAGCAGGATGTCAAACCCGCGACGGCCTTCGCCGACCTCGGCGCACTGGTAAAAACGCCGCCGCAATTGCGGCCGCATGGCCCGTCGCGCCGCGTCCATCGGATTGGCCGGCTCATCTGCAAAAATATCAGCAAAAATATCGCGCATTGTCCTGTTTGTGCAGCGCAACATCACGTTAGTGCGAGGATCTAGAACAAACACCGAAAATAACCATTTTCTGGCACATATCTTAGCAATTGAGTGATCAGTGGAGTGGTCTATGCCATCCTCCTGCCGCTTGAGGATGGCATAAATCCGGTTCGGACCTGCCGTTCACAAGCCGCTGTTATGTCACCAGGAAGGTAGCGTTTGCTGGCCTCGTCTACTAACATCCCGGCCCTGGATTCGGCATGAAAAATGCCTGTCCAAGGGGGAGAGAATCGCCAGCGTTACGTCACGACCCTTCGACCTTGCATCGAGGCGCGTGCACGAGGAGTGAATGAAACCGACCGACATTTCGGCACCCGACTACTTTCATAAAGTGGTCGATTGCCAGTGGGCCTGTCCGGCTCATACGCCAGTTCCCGAATACATCCGATTGATCGCTGCTGGGCGTTACAGCGACGCCTACATGATCAATTGGGAGTCGAATGTCTTTCCGGGCATCCTCGGGCGCACCTGCGACCGTCCGTGCGAGCCGGCCTGCCGCCGCGTGCGCGTGGAGAAGGATCCGGTCGCCATCTGCCGCCTCAAGCGCGTCGCCGCCGATTTCAAGGACGACATCCGCGGCCGCCTGCCCAAGCCCGCTGCAACCAAGAACGGCAAGCGCATCGCGCTCGTGGGCGGCGGCCCGGCATCGCTCACCGTTGCGCGCGATTTGGCCCCGCTCGGCTACACTTGCATCGTGTTCGATCAGGACCCGAAGTCAGGGGGCATGATGCGCACGCAAATTCCGAAATTTCGCCTGCCCGAGACGGTCATCGACGAAGAATGCGGCTACATCCTCGATCTCGGCATCGAGTTCATCGGCGGCAAGCGCATCGACAGTCTCAAAGCGCTGCTGTCTGAAAACTGGGACGCGATTTTCGTCGGCTCAGGCGCCCCGCGCGGCCGCGACCTCGACATCCCCGGCCGGACAGAAGCGGCCAAGAACATCCACATCGGCATCGACTGGCTCTCGAACGTCTCGTTCGGCCACATCAGCAAGATCGGCAAGCGCGTGATCGTGCTCGGCGGCGGCAACACCGCCATGGATTGCTGTCGCTCCTCGCGCCGGCTCGGCGGCGAGGACGTCAAGGTGATCGTGCGCTCGGGCTTCGAGGAAATGAAGGCGTCCCCCTGGGAGAAGGAGGACGCCATGCACGAAGACATCCCGATCTTCAATTATCTCGTGCCGAAGGAATTCACTCATAAGAACGGCCAGCTCACCGGCGTGCTGTTCGAGAAGGTCAAGGCGGTGCGCGACGAGAAGGGCCGCCGCAACCTGGTGCCGACCGGCGAGCCCGACCAGCATTTCGAATGCGACGACGTGCTGGTGGCCGTCGGCCAGGAAAACGCCTTTCCCTGGATCGAGCGCGACATCGGCGTCGAATTCGACAAATGGGACATGCCGAAGGTCGATCCCAAGACCATGGCCTCCACCCACCCGAAGGTCTTTTTCGGCGGCGACAGCGCGTTCGGCCCCAAGAACATCATCTGGGCGGTTGCGCACGGTCACGACGCGGCGGTCTCGATCGACAAGCTCTGCCGCGGCGAGGACATCAACGACCGCCCGCCACCTGCGGTCGCGGTCATCAGCCAGAAGATGGGCATCCACGAATGGTCCTACGACAACGAGATCATGCTCGATAAGCGCTATCGCGTCCCCCACCGCGAGAAAGTCGTCGCCTTGCGCGACATCAAGGCCGAAGTCGAGCTTGGCTACGACCCGAAGCTCGCGCTCGGCGAAGCCCATCGCTGCTTGAACTGCGACGTGCAGACCGTCTTCACCAATTCGCTTTGCATCGAATGTGATGCCTGCGTCGACATCTGCCCGATGGACTGCATCACCTTCACTCAGAACGGCGAGGAAGCCGACCTGCGCACGCGCCTGATGGCGCCGTCGAAAAATCCCACCCAGGACCTCTATGTCGCCGACGGGCTGAAAACCGGCCGCGTCATGGTCAAGGACGAAGACGTCTGCCTGCACTGCGGCCTCTGCGCCGAGCGCTGCCCGACCGGTGCCTGGGATATGAAAAAATACCTGATCAACATGACTCACGCGGATCACCAATGCCCAACGCCAGCCCGATCAGCAGCGTAAACGATTTCGTCGTCCGCTTCGCCAACGTCAACGGCTCGGGCTCCGCGAGCGCCAACGAGCTGTTCGCCCGCGCCGTGCTGCGCATGGGCGTGCCGGTCGCGCCGCGCAACATCTTCCCCTCCAACATCCAGGGCCTTCCGACCTGGTACGAGGTGCGCATTTCCGAGCAGGGCCATCTCGGTGCGCGCGGCGGCACCGACCTCATGGTCGCGATGAACCCGCAGACCTGGGACAAGGACGTCGCCTCGATCGAGCCCGGCGGCTATCTGCTCTATGACTCCACCAAGCCGATGCCCGCGGCGAAATTCCGCGAGGACATAACCGTCATCGGCGTTCCCCTGACCGAGATTTGCAACCGCGAATACACCGATCCGCGCCAGCGCCAGCTGTTCAAGAACATCATCTATCTCGGCGCGCTCTCCGCCCTGCTCGACATGGACGTGCCAGCGATCGAGAAGCTGATCGGCGAGCAATACAAGGGCAAGGACAAGCTGATCCAGCCCAATGTCCACGCGCTGCATCTCGGCCGCGACTATGCGCTGCAGAACATCAAATGCCCGCTCGGCATCCGGCTGCGCAAGGCGAACAGCGTGGCGGACCGCATCTTCATCGAGGGCAATTCGGCGGCGGCACTCGGCGCGGTCTATGGCGGCGCCACGGTCTGCGCCTGGTACCCGATCACGCCCTCGTCCTCGCTCGCTGACGCCTTCACCCGCCATTGTGCGAAGCTTCGTTTCGATCCCGACTCGAAGAAAAACAAATACGCCATTATCCAGGCCGAGGACGAGTTGGCCTCCATCGGCATCGTGATCGGCGCGGCCTGGAACGGCTCGCGCGCGTTCACCGCCACCTCCGGCCCCGGCATCTCGCTGATGCAGGAATTCCTCGGCCTCGCCTATTTCGCGGAAATTCCGGCCGTGGTGTTCGACGTGCAACGCGCCGGCCCCTCGACCGGTATGCCGACGCGCACCCAGCAATGCGACATCATGTCCTGCGCCTACGCCTCGCATGGCGACACCAAGCACGTGCTGCTGTTCCCCGAGGATCCGGCCGAAGCGTTTGAGTTCGGCGCCGTCGCCTTCGACCTCGCCGACCGGCTACAGACGCCGATCTTCGTCATGCTCGATCTCGACATCGGCATGAACCACCGCCTGTGCAAGCCGCTGAAATGGGACGACACGCGCAAATACGACCGCGGCAAGATCATGACCGCCGCCGAGCTCGACGCCGGCAAGGATTTCGGCCGCTATCTCGACGTCGATGGCGACGGCATCCCCTATCGCACCTATCCCGGCACGCACCCGACCAAGGGCTCGTTCTTCACCCGCGGCACCTCGCGCGACCGTTACGCCCGTTACACCGAAGAAGGCGCGCCTTATGCCGACAACATGCAACGGCTGTTGCGCAAATTCGAAACCGCGAAGGATTTGGTGCCGAAACCGTTGCTGGCGAACGCCTCCAAGCCGACCAAATACGGCGTGATCTATTACGGCTCGACCTCCCCCGCCATGGACGAGGCCATCGGCATGCTGGAGGCGCGCGGCAGCCAGCTCGACCGCATGCGCATCCGCGCCTTCCCGTTCCATTCGAGCGTGTCGAGCTTCGTTGCCGACCATGACTTTGTGTTCGTGGTCGAACAGAACCGCGACTCGCAGCTGCGCTCGCTCATCGTCAACGAATGCGGCATCGATCCGGTGCGGCTCGTGCCGATCCTGCACTACGACGGCACGCCGATCACCGCGCGCTTCATCGCGCGCGCCATCGGCGATCACCTCGATGCGCTGAAAGTCACGCCGCTGCGCAAGGTGGTGTCGTGAGATCGATACTCACCACGAAAAATCGCCCTCATCCTGAGGAGGCCGCGAAGCGGCCGTCTCGAAGGATGAGGGCGGCCTCATGGTTCGAGACGCGGCGGTCCGCGCCGCTCCTCACCATGAGGCCGACCGAGTCCGGTTTATGAGGCAAATATGACCTATCTCGCCAAACCGAAATTTCATCACCCTGGCCTGCCGAAGAACGAGCTCGGCTTCACCCACCGCGATTATGAAGGCTCGATCTCGACGCTCTGCGCCGGCTGCGGCCACGACTCGATCACCGCGTCCATTATCGAGGCCTGCTTCGAGCTGAGCCTGCCGCCCCATCGCATCGCCAAGCTTTCCGGCATCGGCTGCTCGTCGAAGACGCCGACCTATTTTCTCGGCAATTCGCACGGCTTCAATACCGTGCACGGCCGCATGCCGTCGGTGCTCACCGGCGCCAACCTTGCCAACCGCGACCTGATCTATCTCGGCGTGTCCGGCGACGGCGATTCCGCCTCGATCGGATTCGGCCAGTTCGCCCATTCACTCCGCCGCGGCGTCAACATGGTCTATATCGTCGAGAACAACGGCGTGTACGGCCTGACCAAGGGCCAGTTCTCGGCCACCGCCGACCGCGGCTCGAAGTCGAAGCGCGGGGTCATGAATACCGACTCCTCGATCGACCTCGCCGCCGTGGCGTTGCAGCTCGGCGCCACCTTCGTCGCCCGCAGCTTTTCCGGCGACAAGGCCCAGCTCACGCCGCTGATCAAGGCCGCCATCGAGCACAAGGGCGCAGCTTTCCTCGATGTCATCAGCCCTTGCGTTGCCTTCAACAACCACGCCGGCTCGACCAAGAGCTTCGACTACGTGCGCGAGCACAACGAGGCGGTCAACTTCCTTGATTTCATCACCCCGCGCGCGCCGATCAAGGTCGCCTATGAGCCCGGCACCGTTCAGATCGTCGAACAGCACGATGGCTCGCGGCTCGCGCTGAAGAAGATCGCCGCCGATTACGATGCGAACGACCGGCTCGGCGCCATGACCTTCTTGCAGAAGCACGCGGCCCTCGGCCAGATCGTCACCGGCCTGCTCTACGTCGATCCCGATCCCGAGGACCTGCACTCCCATCTTGCGACCGTCGCGGCGCCGCTCAACACGCTGAGTGAAAAAGAGCTCTGCCCCGGTTCGGCCGCGCTCGAGAAGATCAACGCAAGCCTGCGCTAGATCAACCCAGTTCCAGCAGCACCACCTCCGGCGGGACGCCGAAGCGCACCGGCAGGTTGCTCATGCCCAATCCGCTGGACACGATCAGGTGCCGGTCGTTCTCGACCACGTGCCCGTAGGCGTAACGCTGGCCATAGCGCGACGGCACGATCGGCCGCCCGAGCAGCGGCAGCTTCACCTGCCCGCCGTGGGTGTGTCCGCTCAGCGTCAAGCTGAAGCGATCCGATACGCGCGGGAAGATATCCGGCTCGTGCGCCATCAGAATAGCCGGCGTCGCATCATCGGTGATCTGCGCGAGCGTCTTCGGCAGGTCGTCCACCCCGCGATAGCGATAGGCGAGTTGATCGCCGAGCCCGGCCAGCCAGAACTTCAATCCGCCGTCCGCCTCGATCAACCGCGCCTCGTTTTCGAGCACCGGAATTCCGTTCTCGCGCAACGTCGCGCGAACGGCGCCGGCGTTGATCCACCAGTCGTGATTGCCGAGAATGGCGTAAGTGCCGAGCGGCGCCTTGAGGCGGCCGAGCACCGGCCCCCATTCGCGCATGGGCACAATGGCGGTTCGGAATTTTTCGAGGCCGCCGACGTAGTCGCCAAGCATCAAAATGATGTCAGGCTTGAGATCGTTTGCGGTGTCCACGATCTCGTTGATGCGGGCGATCGGCATCCACGGCTCGCAAGGGTGAATGTCGGTGATCACCGCCGCTCGCAATGGCTTCATGATCGACGGCCAGCGCGGCGGCCGCAGGCGATAGCGCGTTACAGCCAGCCGAAAACGCGGCTCATAGGCGACCGCATAGGAGCCGAGGCCCAGCGTGCCAAACAGCGTCGCACCCAGCAAGCGCAAGAAGTAGCGACGCGAATACATGCCGAATCTTGTCTCCGAGGAATAACGACCACAATGATCGTAGCAGATGAATTGCAATAGCGGTTGGGCGCAATTGTGTCTGCTGAATTTTTGTACAGGCTTGCGTTAATTATTTACGCAGCTGCGCGAATAGGCCGATAGATCGCCGCCTGTCAGCCCTTGCGTCGCGCCGTAATGCAGGCACCGCGTCGTCTTGTCGCTGAACGAATCGATCCTTGGCGGCGTCCCTGGCGGCTGCGGATTGACCAGCGGGGGCGGCGGCAACGGCACCGACCCGGGCGCACTGGGCACCGCCATCATGTTCTGATTGCTTTGGTTCTGCGCCAGCGCAGGCGGCAGGACCGCAGCAAAAACAGCCGCGAACATTGCGGGTATCACGATGCCGCGGCTCATGATCGTCGTCATGATTATTAAGATAGGCATGGCCGGTGGCCGCGCCAGCCTTATTCCTCCGGCGCCTCGACGATCGGATCGTAGCGCTTGGCGTCGAGTCCGAGCAGATTCCACGACTGTTGCATGTGCGGCGGCAACGGCGCGGTGGCATCGATCACGCCGCCGCGCGGATGCGGCACCACGATCCGCCGCGCCAGCAGATGCAGCTTGTTCTGCATGCCGCCCGGCAGTTGCCAGTTCTCGATCGAGAAGTACTTCGGATCGCCCACGATCGGATGGCCGATATGCGCCATGTGGGCACGCAGCTGATGCGTGCGGCCGGTCACCGGTTTCAGCGACAGCCAGGCCAGCTGCTGCGCCACGGTCTCCACCACCGCGTAGTAGGTGACCGCGTGGCTCGCGCCCTCCTCGCCGTGGCGCGCGATCCGCATGAAGCTCTCCTCCTCGCGCTCCTCCTTCGCCAGGAAGGTCGAGATGCGGCCCTGCTTCGGCCGCGGCACGCCCGCCACCAGCGCCCAATAGATCTTGCGCGCCGAGCGCGAACGGAACGTCTCCGCCAAGGCCGCCGCCGCAAAGCGCGTCTTCGCCACCAACAGGCAGCCGGCGGTGTCCTTGTCGAGCCGATGCACGAGCCGCGGCTTCTGCCCGTCGCGACCGCGCAACGCTTCCAGCATGCCGTCGATGTGCCGCGTGGTGCCGGAGCCGCCCTGCACGGCGAGCCCTATCGGCTTGTTGAGCACGAGCACGTCGGCATCCTCGTAGAGCGTGATCGATTTCAGGAACGCGCGGTCCTTCTGCGCCGCCGGGGCATCCTCGCGCGGCTTGGGCGCTTCGACCTTGAGCGGCGGGATGCGCACCTTTTGCCCCGCCTCCAGCCGGTCCTTCGGCTGCGCGCGCCGGCCGTTCACCCGCACCTCGCCTTTGCGGATGATGCGCTGGATGTGCGAGTACGAAAGCCCCGGGAACCGCGCCTCGAAGAAACGATCGAGCCGCATGCCGCCTTCGTCGCCGCTCACCGTGACGGATTGAACCTTCGCCGCCGCCTCGCTCACTTGCACCGCCGCATGTCCTGAACCCTGACGCCATCCCAGATCACGCGCAGGCGGTCGCCGCGCGCTTCCAACGTGATCGGCGTCGAGCGCACGATGCCCTCGGACGAACAATGCGCCTGCATGTGCACCGCGTCTCCGGTCTTGTACATCTTGCCGATGCGGCAGGTGCTGACGAACCATTTCAACGATGTGGCCGTGGCGTAGAGCGGCGCGGTCTGCGCCGTGTCGCCATCCGAGGCGCACCCCGCCGGATCGATCGACCAGCGGCCGATGAAAGATTCGTTGGCCTGCGCGCCCGCGATCATCGCCAGCACCACAAATCCGCTCGCTAGCACGCCACGCGCCATCCCCACTCTAACCCGCATTACCGTTGCGCCCGCTCCTTGCGCAGCTTAGCCCAAAAGTCCAGCCGCTTCCTGACCTCACGTTCGAACCCGCGCTCCGGCGGATCGTAGAACTGCTGTCGGCCGAGCGCTTCCGGGAAGTAATCCTGGCCGGAGAACGCCTCTTCCTGATCGTGATCGTAGGCGTAACCGCGGCCGTAGCCTTCCTGCTCCATCAGCCGCGTCGGCGCGTTGAGAATGTGCTTGGGCGGCAGCAGCGAACCCGCCTCTTTCGCCGTGCGCATCGCCGCGCCGTAGGCCGCATAGGCCGCGTTCGATTTCGGCGCGGTCGCCACATAGATCACCGCCTCGGCGATCGCGAGTTCGCCCTCGGGCGAACCGAGGAAATCGTAGGCCTCCTTCGCCGCATTCGCGATCACCAGCGCCTGCGGGTCGGCAAGGCCGATATCTTCCACCGCCATGCGCACCACCCGCCGCGCGATGTAGAGCGGCGGCTCGCCGGCATCGAGCATGCGGCAGAGATAATAGAGCGCCGCATCCGGATCGGACCCGCGCACGGACTTGTGCAGCGCCGAGATCAGGTTGTAATGGCCATCCTGCGCCTTGTCGTAGATCGGCGCCCGCCGCTGCACCGCCTCTTGCAGCGCCGCCGAGTCGAATATCTCCTTCGGCCGCGCCGCGCGCCAGACTTCCTCGGCAAGCGTGAGCGCCGCGCGGCCGTCGCCGTCCGCCATGCGCACAAGCGCCGCGCGCGCCTCCGCATCGAGCGGCAGTTTGCGCTGCTCCAGCGTCTCGGCTCGCGCCAGCAGTTTCTCGATCGCCGCCGCGTCGAGCGGCTTGAACACCAGCACTCGCGCGCGCGACAACAGCGGCGCGATCAGCTCGAACGAAGGATTTTCCGTGGTCGCGCCGACCAGCACGATGGTGCCGTCTTCCATCACCGGCAGGAACGAATCCTGCTGTGCGCGGTTGAAGCGATGGATCTCGTCGACGAACAAGAGCGTGCCCTGCCCAATCTCGCGCCGCGCCCGCGCCTGGTCGAAGACCTTCTTCAAATCTGCCACGCCGGAAAAAATCGCGGAAATCTGCTCGAAATGCAGCGCAGTCGCATCCGCCAGCAATCGCGCCACCGTAGTCTTGCCGGTGCCCGGCGGCCCCCAGAACACCAGCGAACCGAGCGAGCGCGTCGCCAGCATGCGCGTCAGCGCGCCGTCCGGCCCGAGCAGATGATCCTGCCCCACCACGTCCGCCAACACCTGCGGCCTGAGTTTGTCGGCAAGCGGCCGCGGCGCATCACGGTCGAGGCCGGACGCCGAGAACAGATTGGGCGCTGATGTGGTCCGTTTGGCCATGGTACTCACCATTGATAGCAATCATTAGGCCCAAATGCTCGGCCGCTTCAGCCAGCACCGCCCAGCGCTTTCTTGGCCAGCATCAGCAGCCCCGCCGCCAGGACCAAGGCCGCGCCATTGACGAGCAGGCCGGCGACCGCAAATCCACGCCGCTCATTGCGGCGGAACAGCGCCAAGACACCGAACCCGGCGCCGAACAAATGGCCGAGCGGCGCCATGCCAAAGAGGCAAAGCAACGCCACCAGATTGGCGGTCTGCCACGCCGGAGTCTCCGCGTGGCGCGGCGTGATCGCCAGCTCGGCCATCGAACCGGCCGAGACGGCGAAAGCCGCAACCGCGAACCACAAGGACATCGCGCCATAGCGTCCGCTGGTTTTCGGCTGCGCGGTCAATCCTGCCGTATTCGCTTCAGCCACAAATAGTCATCCGCTGAACATGGCCTGCACTTGCTGCCGATCGCGCACGAAAATGAATCGCCAGACCCGGCCCGCTCCCTGCATTGCCCGTTCGACGTCGCGCGTCTTGGAAATTTTTTCGTTGTTGATCGAAAGCAGGAGATCGCCGCGCTGAAAACCGCTGGCCTCGGCCTGTGAACCGCTCGGCACCTCGATCACCACCACGCCTTCGGTCGACGGATCGATCCGCAATTCTTCGGCGAGCGCGGGCGAAAGGTTCGCCACTTTCGCGCCGAGCAGCGGCGAGCGCGAGCCGATGACGATTTCGTCGCGCGGCAGTTCCGGCGCAGTCTGCAGCGGCACCGAGACCCGCGTCTCCTTGCCGTTGCGCAAAATGCCGAGCTGCGACGTGCCGCCGATCGGCCGCGTGGCGAAGCGGTAGTCGAATGCATTCGGATCGTCGACCGTCTGGCCGTCGACCGAGATGATGACATCGCGCTGCTGCAATCCCGCCCGCGCCGCCGGGCTGCCCGGCGTCACGGTGACCACCAGCGCGCCGACCGGCCGCTTGAGCCCGAGGCTGTCGAGCATGTCGGACGTAACGCCTTGCAGTTTCGCGCCGAGCCACGGCCGCCGCACCGCCCTGCCGCCGTTCCGGGCGGATGCCACCACCACCTTCACCATGTCCGACGGAATGGCGAAACCGATGCCCTGCGAGCCGCCCGAACGCGAGAAGATCGCGGTATTGATGCCGACCAGCCGTCCGTTCATGTCGATCAGCGGCCCGCCCGAATTGCCGGGATTGATCGCCGCGTCGGTCTGGATGAAGAATTGATAGTCGGAAATGCCGACCTGCGTGCGGGCGAGCGCGGAGACGATGCCGTGCGTGACGGTCTGTCCGACGCCGAACGGATTGCCCACCGCCAGCACCACGTCGCCCACCTGCACCTCGTCGGAATTGCCGAGTTCGATCGTGGGGAAGCGTTCGTGCGCGCCTTTGATCGAGAGCACCGCAATATCCGTGCGCCCGTCCTTGAGCACGATATCGGCCTCGAATTCCCGCTTGTCCGCGAGCGATATCTTGATCTGATCGGCCCCCTCGACCACGTGATTGTTGGTCACCACCAGCCCGGACGCGTCGATGATGACGCCGGAACCGAGCGCCTTCTGCACCTGGTCGCGCGGCGTCGGCATGTTGAAACCCGGCCCGAAGAACCGGCGGAAATATTCGTCGATCGACAGATTGTTCTGGTCGATCCTGCGCGCCGCGGAGATGGTGACCACCGCCGGCGCAACCCGCGCCACGATCGGCGCATAGGAGAGCCGCGTATCGACCGAAGGAATGCGCGGGCCCTGCGCCAGAACCGGCGAGAAGGAAAACACAAGCGTCGACGCGAGCACCGCGGCTGCCAACAGGCGCGCCACGAGCAGCGGACTCATGCGCAACGCTGTGATCCCAACGACATTGGCGCGATCAGGCATGGCTCGAATCCCTTTTCTGGCGCAAATATAGGGTTCCGGCGCATCGAATTGAAGGTGCAGCCTTTTTGCCGCATGCGGCCGGCCATGGCCTTTCCTCGATCACACGCGCTTGCTAGGAATCTTCGGCGTTTTGGGGACATTCGACCCGCCGTCGATGCGGTCCGGTCCGGAAGGAGTGGTGCGTGCAACAAGGGCCCGCGGGCGCTTCCAGGCATGGTTCCCACGAAATCATCGCTGCCCTGCTGATCTACCTCGTAGCGTTCATCACCGGTGCCATCGTGATGAGCTTCGAGATGCTCGGCTCGCGCTACCTCAACCCCTATTTCGGCAGCGGCATCTACACCTGGGCGGCGCTGATCTCAACGGTGCTGACCGCGCTCACCGCCGGTTATTTTCTCGGCGGCTGGCTCGCCGATCGCAAGCCCGCGGCGCCCGTGCTCGGCGTCGTCGTGATGATCGGCTCGGTCTATCTGCTGCTCCTGCCCTCTTTCGCCGGCACCCTGCTCGAGCTGACGCTCGCCGCCGTCGACGATATCGAGACCGGCAGCCTGCTCGCCGCGCTCGCGATCATGTTCTTTCCGGTGACACTGCTCGGCATGTATTCGCCCTTCGCGATCCGGCTGCTGCTGCGCTCGGCGCATAGATCGGGCGTGGTGTCCGGCACGGTTTACGGCATCTCCACCGCCGGCAGCATCGTGGGGACGCTCGGCACCACGTTTTTTCTTCTGCCTGCCATCGGCTCGCGCGCCATCACGCTCACCCTCGGCGCCGCCGGACTGCTGGCCGGCCTCGTGCTGGTCGCGCTGCCTTATCTCGGCCGCCGCACGAGTGCCGTCGCCATCGCCACCGGCGCGCTGCTCTTCGGCCTGGCCGCGCCCGCGCCTGCCGCGCACGCCGACGAATTCGTCAACGAGCAGGTGCGTGCTGCCTTGCTCAAGCAGACCGACGGCCAGGTCGATCACATCGAAACCCGCTACAACGACATCTACATCACCAAGCGTCGCAACGAATTGACCATGTCGTTCCAGCTCAAGGGTTGGGACTACACCGAATCCGTCATCAATCTGCGCGAGCTCGACGACCTGCCCGTGCGCTACACGCGCGAAATGACGGTCGCGGTCGTCTATCCGCCGGCGCCGAGGAAGATATTGATGATCGGTCTCGGCGGCGGCACCATCACCACCTACCTCGGCCGCGCCATGCCGGACGCCACCATCAACGTCGTCGAGCTCGATCCCGGCGTGATCGACGCCGCCAAAAAATATTTTGGCCTGCGCGACAGCGCCCGCATTCACTATCTCTCCGGCGACGGCCGCGTCATGCTCCGGCGCAGCAAGGAGCAATACGATCTGATCCTGGTCGACGCCTTCCGCGGCGGCTATGTGCCGTTCCACCTGCTGACCAGGGAATTCTACGCTTTGCTGAAGGAGCGCCTGGCGCCGGGAGGCGCCGCCGTGTTCAACGTGCACAGCGGGACCAAGCTCTATCTTTCGACCTTGCGCACATTGAGCGCGGTGTTCGCGAGCGTGCACATCTATCCCTCGGGCGAAGGCGAAACCATCACGGTCGCAACGCCCGAGCCGGCTCCGAGCGCCGATACGCTCGCAAGCCGCGCGGCCGCCCTGCAGCAGCGCTATAATTTCCGCTTTCCGATGCCGGCGCTCCTGGCGCGCCGCGCCGCCCTGCCCGCGATCGACAAGGCCGACGTGCTCACCGACGACTTCGCGCCCGCCGACGTTTATGACGCAATCGGCGAACGGGTCAGGAAGAAGAACTAAGCCTTCACTCCTTCGCCGGCACCGTGCGCAGATAGGCCACGATGGCGTCGAGGTCGGGTTTCGTCATGCCGGCATAGTATGAAAAGCCCATGGGCGGCTTGAGCTTGGAGCCGTCCTTGCGGATGCCCTGCGTGATCGCGCGCTTGATCTCGTCGTCGGTCCAATCGCCGATACCCTTGGTCTTGCTCGATGTGATGTTGCGCGACACCGTCACGCCCCACGGCCCCTTGAGCTCAAACCCGCCCTTGCCGAGATCGTTGACGTAGTCCTTGCCCTTCTGCCCGAGCGGCGTGTGGCACTCCATGCAATGCGCAATGGTCGCCAGATAGAAACCGCGCTTGACCTTGTTGCGCATGGCCGCGGCCGAGAGCGGCTTCTCCGCGCCGGGGAACACCTGGTGCGGCAGCGCGATCTTGTAGACCGGATCGGGCACCTTGTTGCTCTGGGGTTTCAGCGAATAGAGATAGGCCACCACCGCATTGAGGTCGCTCGGCGTGAAAATCTGGTAGAAGCCGGTCGGCATGATTTCGGCGAGCGGCGTGCCGTTCGGCCGCTTGCCGGAGGTCAGCAGCTTCTTGACCTGCGCCGGAGTGTATTTGCCGATGCCGGTTTCCTTGTCGGGCGTGATGTTGGATGCCGTGACCTTGAACGGCGGCTCATCGAATTCCAGCCCGCCGGTGAAGGCCTTTTCCTTGATGTCGCCGTTGGGCCCTTTCGGCGTGTGGCAATTGCCGCAGGTCAAAACCGTGTTGACGAGATAGCTGCCGCGCTTGACCGCCGCGCTTTCGGCGAGCGCCCCATTCGTCATCGCGACAACAGCCGCCAACCCAATCGTCCAGCGCAACATCGATCTCTCCCCTTTTGCCTTGCGGCCGCGACTGTGTCTCATCCCGAGGTAGCGTTGCAAGCAGGCCAATGGTCGAAATCCACTGGCCGCCGTGCGGCAGGTGGGCGCAGCAAAAAGGGCGGCCGAAGCCGCCCTCTTAATCGCGTCATCCCCGTGTGAAACTCATGCCGGCGCCGGCACGCCCTCTTCGACCTTCTTCGCCTGCACCGGTCCGGAATCGAGCCCCTTGGCCGCCTCGTCGCGGTCGACGAATTCGATCACCGCCACCGGCGCGCAGTCGCCGTAGCGATAGCCCGCCTTCAGCACGCGGGTGTAGCCGCCGTTGCGGCCCTTGTAGCGCGGGCCGATCACGTCGAACAGCTTCTTGACCATGGCAACGTCGCGTACCTGTGCGATCGCCTGCCGCCGTGCATGCAGATCGCCGCGCTTGCCGAGCGTCACCAGTTTCTCCACCACCGGCCGTAAATCCTTCGCCTTCGGCAGCGTGGTGACGATCTGCTCGTGCTTGATCAGCGCCGCCGCCATGTTGGCGAACAGAGCGCGGCGATGCTCGTGCTTGCGGTTGAGCTTGCGGTGAGCCTTGCCGTGACGCATCGCGACTTCCTTTTGCTGTTTTTCAGCTCAGTAATGATCTTCGAACCGCTTGGCCAGCTCGTCGATGTTCTCCGGCGGCCAGCCCGGCACTTCCATGCCGAGATGCAGCCCCATCTGCGCCAGCACTTCCTTGATCTCGTTGAGCGACTTGCGTCCGAAGTTCGGCGTACGCAGCATTTCCGCTTCCGACTTCTGCACCAGGTCGCCGATATAGACGATGTTGTCGTTCTTGAGACAGTTGGCCGAGCGTACCGACAGTTCGAGCTCGTCGACCTTCTTGAGGAACGCCGGGTTGAACGCGAGATCCGGGATGACCTCCTGCGTGACCTCTTTGCGCGGCTCCTCGAAGTTGACGAACACGTTGAGCTGGTCCTGCAGAATACGCGCCGCGTAGGCGAGCGCGTCCTCCGGTCCGACCGCACCGTTGGTCTCGATCTGCATGGTGAGCTTGTCGTAGTCGAGGATCTGCCCTTCGCGGGTGTTCTCGACCTTGTAGGAAACCTTGCGCACGGGCGAATAGAGGCTGTCGACCGGGATCAACCCGATCGGCGCGTCCTCCGGCCGGTTGCGCTCCGCCGGCACGTAGCCCTTGCCGGTATTGACCGTGAACTCCATGCGGATTTCCGCGCCCTCGTCGAGCGTGCACAGCACGAGGTCGGGGTTGAGCACGACGATGTCGCCGACCGTCTGGATGTCGCTCGCGGTCACCGTGCCCGGACCTTGTTTCTTCACCACCATGCGCTTCGGGCCATCGCCCTGCATCTTGATGGCGATGTCCTTGATGTTGAGCACGATGTCGGTCACGTCCTCGCGCACGCCGGCGATCGAGGAAAATTCGTGCAGCACGCCGTCGATGTGAACCGACTGCACGGCCGCGCCCTGCAGCGACGACAACAGAATTCGCCGCAAGGCATTCCCGAGCGTCACGCCGAAACCCCGCTCCAGCGGCTCCGCCACCACTGTCGCGGAACGCTTCGCGTCACTGCCCACCGTGACTTGAAGCTTGTTCGGCTTGATCAGTTCCTGCCAGTTCTTCTGAATCACGTTCGCACCTGTTGAAGCGGGTGGCGCATTGGTCTGCGCACCCCATTTAGCCCCCTGAGAATTGTCGCCCGGCGGCGTCTCCCCCGGCCGGATATAAGTGTCGGTCATACGCGTCGTCGCTTTCTCGGCCGGCAGCCGTTGTGCGGAATTGGTGTTACGTCGCGGATCGACGTGATGGTGAAACCTGCGGCTTGCAGCGAGCGCAGCGCCGACTCGCGTCCCGAGCCCGGTCCGGCGACCTCGACTTCCAGCGTCCGCATGCCGTGCTCTTGCGCCTTCTTCGCCGCATCCTCGGCGGCGACCTGCGCCGCATAGGGCGTCGACTTGCGCGAACCCTTGAATCCCATCGTGCCCGAAGACGACCAGGCAATGGTGTTGCCCTGCGCGTCGGTGATGGTGATCATCGTGTTGTTGAACGTCGCGTTCACATGCGCCACGCCCGATGCGATATTCTTTCGTTCGCGTCGACGAACGCGAGCGGTAGCTTCCTTACCCATTCACATTCCTTTCGCTGCTCGCAGGCTTCGAGCGCCCGAGCAAAATCAAAACTAGACGGTGACTTTTTTCTTGCCGGCGATCGCCTTCGCCGGACCCTTGCGGGTGCGGGCGTTGGTATGGGTACGCTGGCCGCGCACCGGCAGTCCCTTGCGATGCCGTAAACCGCGATAGCAGCCGAGGTCCATCAGCCGCTTGATATTCATGGCGACCTCGCGCCGGAGATCGCCTTCGACGATGTAGTCGTGGTCGATGACTTCACGAATCTGCAGGACTTCCTGATCGGTCAGTTGCGACACCCGGCGCTCCGGTGTCAGCCGGACCTTGTCCATGATCTCCTGCGCCGTCTTCGGCCCAATTCCGTGGATGTACTGAAGCGCAATGACGACGCGCTTGTTGGTCGGTAGGTTGACGCCTGCAATACGAGCCACGAGTTCACTCCTGTTTCGGCCGCCCCTGATGCGCGACCGATGCTGACAGTTCCAAGCTCTTGGAATGCCTTTCCAAACGCAGCAACACGACACCCGCCCCGCCTTCCGGGGCCCGGCATCGTTTGCAAAGTCTCCAACTGAATATGGGGTTTATTAGGGGATTCCGCATCACTTCGTCAACCTCCGCGCGCGCACTTTCCCGTGCGTTTTTCGACCACGCGGCCGCGTCCGGGCGGGCCTTGCCGCGCGACGGGCAGACTTGGCCGGCGGCCGCTTATTGGCGGGTTTCTTGGCCGGCCGCGCTTGGGCGGCGGACTTTTTGCCGGAAACGGCCTTCCGGGCCTTCTGGCGCCCCCCTGCGGTCCGTGCCGCCGAAACCGGCCGGAAGGCGGTTTCCGCCAGGGCCCGCCCTATGGCCGCGGTCACCTCGTCGATTGAAGCCATGCCGTCGACCGATTTCAGCATCCCCGTGGCGCTGTAGTGAGCAATCAGGGGCGCGGTCTGGGCCCGATAGGCCTCAAGCCGCTGATGCAGAATTTCCGGATTGTCGTCGTTCCGCACCGCCTCGCCACGCTCCCGCATCTGCGCGATCCGGGTCTTGATGCGGTGGGTGAGGATGTCTTCGTCGACCTTGAATTCGATCACGGCGTCAAGGCGCAAGCCCTTCTTCTTCAACATCCGCTCAAGCGCCTCGGCTTGCGGCACCGTGCGCGGAAAGCCGTCAAGCACAAATCCGCGCTTGGCGTCGGGCCGCTCCACGCGGTCCGCCACGATGTCCACCACGAGGTCATCCGGACAGAGCTCGCCGCGCGCCATGACGTCCGCGACCTTGCGGCCGAGCGGCGTGCCGGCTTTCACCGCAGCGCGCAACATGTCGCCGGTCGAGAGCTGAACAATGCCGTATTGGTCGACCAGCCGCTGCGCCTGCGTGCCCTTCCCGGCCCCGGGGGGGCCGAGCAAAACAACCCTCATCTACGCCGCCCCCGCAGCTTCGACCGCTTGATTAGACCTTCATATTGATGCGCTAGCAGATAACCCTGCACCTGCGCCACCGTATCCATGGTCACGCTGACCACGATCAGGAGCGACGTGCCGCCAAAATAGAACGGCACCGCCGCATACGAGATCAGAATTTCCGGGATCAGGCACACGAGCGAAAGGTAGATCGCACCCACGACCGTGATGCGCGTGAGCACATAGTCGATGTAGTCCGCCGTCCGTTCGCCGGGCCGGATGCCCGGAATGAAGCCGCCGTGCTTCTTCAGGTTCTCGGCGGTCTCGGTCGGGTTGAACACGATCGCCGTGTAGAAGAACGCAAAGAACACGATCAGCAGGATGTAGAGCACGAGAAACAGCGGCCGCCCGTGGCCGAGCTGCGTGGTGATCGCGACGAACCACTCCGGCCCCTGCCCGGCATAGAAATTCGTGATCGTGGCCGGCAGCAGCAGCAGCGACGAAGCGAAAATCGGCGGGATCACGCCCGAAGTATTGAGCTTGAGCGGCAGGTGCGAGGACTGGCCCTCGAACATGCGGTTGCCGACCTGCCGTTTCGGGTACTGGATCAACAGCCGCCGCTGCGCACGCTCCATGAACACGATGAAACCGACCACCAAGGCCGCAAACACGACGACGACCAGCATGAGACCGGTGGACAGCGCACCCTGGCGGCCGAGTTCCAGCATGCCGGCGATCGCCCGCGGCAACTCCGCGACGATCCCCGCCATGATGATGAGCGAAATGCCGTTGCCGATGCCGCGCGAGGTGATCTGCTCGCCGAGCCACATCAGGAAGATCGTGCCGCCTGTCAGCGTGATGACGGTCGAGATGCGGAAGAACATTCCGGGGTCGGCGACGACGCCGGCACCGCCCTCCAGGCCGATAGAAATGCCGTAGGCTTGGAACGCCGCCAGCACCACGGTGAGATAGCGCGTGTATTGATTGATGACCTTGCGCCCCTGTTCGCCTTCTTTCTTCAGTTGCTCGAGCGTCGGCGACACCGTCGTCATCAGCTGAATGATGATCGAGGCCGAGATGTACGGCATGATGTTGAGCGCGAAGATCGCCATGCGGTGAATGCCGCCCCCGGCGAACATGTTGAACATGCCGAGGATTCCGCCTGCCTGCTTTTGAAACAACTGATCCCAGGCGGAAGGGTCGATCCCGGGCAGCGGAATGTAGGTGCCGAAGCGATAGACCAGGAGGGCGCCGAGCGTGAACCAGATGCGCTTTTTCAGCTCCTCGGCCTTGGCCAGCGCCGAAAAGTTCAAATTGGCCGCTAATTGTTCCGCTGCAGAGACCATTGAAGAGCTCCCGTTCCGCCGCGCCCCTTTAAACGAAGGCCCGTCCGGCTGGCACCGGGCGGCCCCAAAATACGGTCTCTATGTGGTGTGCGGGCATCTTGATTCCAACGGCGGCATTTCGTACCGCCCGAGCCCCCTCGGGCGTGTCCCCAGGTATCCCTATGCGGCTTTTTCGCCCTCTTGCGGCTTGGGCGGAGCAAGTATTTTCACCGACCCGCCGGCCTTTTCCACCGCCGCCACCGCCGCTTTCGAGGCGCCGAACACCACAAATGCCGCCTTGGACTTGAGCTCGCCGTCGCCGAGCAGCCGCACGCCGTCTTTGGCCCGCCGCAGCAGGCCGGCCTTGACCAGCGCCGCAACGTCCACCTCGGCATTGGTGTCGAGCCGGCCGGCATCGATCGCCGCCTGCACGTCGCCCAAGTTGATCTCGTTCAGCCGCCGCGCGAACTTCACGTTCTTGAAGCCGCGCTTGGGCAGCCGGCGATGCAATGGCATCTGCCCGCCCTCGAACCCCTTGATGCGGACGCCCGAACGCGCGGTCTGGCCCTTGCCGCCGCGGCCGCCGGTCTTGCCCGCGCCCGAGCCGATACCGCGGCCGATGCGGAAGCGCTTCTTGATTGAGCCTTGGCGCGGCGCGATCGCGTTGAGTTTCATGACCGCTCTCCTATTTGCCCTCGACTACGCGCACGATGTGCTTGACCTTCTCGATCATGCCGCGCGTCATCGGCGTATCCGGAAGATCGCGCGTGCGGCCGATCTTGTTCAAGCCCAGCCCGATCAGCGTTTCGCGCTGGATGTGATGCCGCCGATGCGGACTGCCGGTCTGCTGGACCGTGATCTTTTTTCCCGTATTCGCCATGTCGCGCCTGCCTTACTCGGTCGCCGCTTCCGCATCGACATCGCGGCGCCGCGCCTGCAGCGCCGAGACCTTGATGTTGCGCCGCGCCGCCACCGACCGCGGCGAGTCCTGATGCTTGAGCGCGTTGAAGGTCGCGCGCACCATGTTGTACGGATTCGACGAGCCGATCGATTTCGCCACCACGTCCTGCATGCCGAGCGTCTCGAATACGGCGCGCATCGGACCGCCGGCGATGATGCCGGTGCCGGGAGGCGCCGCGCGCAGGTAGACGCGCCCCGCGCCATGCCGGCCGAGCACGTCGTGATGCAGCGTGCGGCCTTCGCGCAGCGGCACGCGCGTGAGGTTGCGTTTCGCCGCGTCGGTTGCCTTGCGGATCGCTTCCGGCACTTCGCGCGCCTTGCCGTGGCCGAAGCCGACCCGGCCCTTCTGATCGCCGACGACAACCAGCGCGGCAAAACCGAAGCGTCGTCCGCCCTTCACCACCTTGGCGACGCGGTTGATGTGCACGAGCTTGTCGATGAATTCGCTCTCGCGCTCTTCCCGCTCGCCGCGCTCGCGCTCTCGTCTCGGTTCACGTGCCATAATCGCCTGCTTTCATCCAATCAGAATTTGAGGCCGCCTTCGCGCGCCGCGTCGGCGAGCGCCTTGATCCGTCCGTGGAAGAGATAGCCGCCGCGGTCGAACACCACATCCTTGACGCCCTTCTGCAGCGCGCGTTCGGCCACGAGCTTGCCGACCGCCTTGGCGGCATCCTTGTTGCCGCCGCTCTTCATGCTTTCGCGCATGGATTTCTCGATCGAAGAGGCCGACGCGAGTGTCAGTCCTTTATTGTCGTCGATCACCTGCGCATAGATATGCTTCGACGAACGGAACACCGACAGCCGCATGCGTGTGCCGGCTGCAGCCTTCACGGCGCGCCGCACGGTCGCCTTGCGCCGCAATGTTCGATCCTTGACCGTCGCCATCGTCCGCTCCGTTACTTCTTCTTGCCTTCCTTGCGCAGGATGAACTCGCTTGCGTATTTCACACCCTTGCCCTTGTAGGGCTCCGGCGGACGAAAGCCGCGGATTTCGGCCGCCGCCTTGCCGACCTTCTGCTTGTCGAGACCGGTGACCACGATTTCCGTCGGCTTCGGCGTTGCGATCGTGATGCCCTCCGGAATCGGGAAGATCACGTCGTGGCTGAAGCCGAGCTGCATCTGCAGGTTCTTGCCCTGCACCGCCGCGCGAAAGCCGACGCCGTTGATCTCGAGTTTCTCCTCGAATCCCTTGGTCACGCCCGCGATCAGATTGTTGACCAGCGTGCGCGAGGTGCCCCAGTGCGAACGCGCGCGATCGGTCTCGACCTTCGGATCGATCTTGACGCTCGATCCTTCCACCTTGGCGCCGATGTCGTCGTGCAGTTTCACCTGCAACGCGCCCTTGGGACCTTTGATCTTGACGATCTGCCCCTCCACCGCCGCCGTGACGCCGGGGGGAAGCGCGACCGCCTTCTTGCCGATACGTGACATGGTCCGTTCCTTAATTCCCTCGCCTTAGAACACCGTGCAAAGGATTTCGCCGCCAACATTGGCGTCGCGCGCATCGTGATCGGCCATCACGCCCTTGGGCGTGGACAGGATCGCGACGCCGAGGCCGTTGTTGATGCGCGGCAGATTGCGCACCGCGACATAGACACGGCGACCCGGCTTCGATACCCGCGAGATTTCGCGGATCACCGGCTCGCCATCGAAATATTTGAGCTCGATTTCGAGCTCCGTGCGGCCATCCTTGTGCTCGACGGTCGCGAAACCGCGAATGTAACCCTCGCTTTTGAGCACTTCGAGCACGCGCGCGCGCAACTTCGAGCCGGGCGTGGACACTTTCGGCTTGTTGCGCATCTGCGCATTGTGAATGCGGGCGATCATATCGCCGAGCGGATCGATCAATGCCATGGGTC
>Ga0335081_10002969_pt1 | contig 26643 bp, 24 predicted proteins | sample Lox_Sample_35_FD_206713 | JGI IMG/M metagenome (GOLD analysis project Ga0335081, IMG submission 206713) | Soil microbial communities from Loxahatchee National Wildlife Refuge, Florida, United States - Lox_Sample_3.5 | ecosystem: Environmental > Terrestrial > Soil > Wetlands | place: USA...
CTACGGGCGCGAGCAGCAGCTCAAGTTCTTCGACTACTTCCTGCACGGCAAGGACACTGGCTGGGGCAGGCAGCCCAAGGTGCTGTTGCAAGTGCGCTACCCGGGCGAGAAGTTCGTCGCCCGCGCCGAGAACGAATGGCCGCTCAAGCGCACGAAATGGACCAAGTTCTATCTCGATCCGGTCGGCATGACGCTGACCGCGCGCAAGCCTTCCGGCAACGCCAAGCTTTCTTTCGCCGCCATGGGCGACGGCCTCACTTTTCTGACGCCGCCGCTTGCGCAGGAAACCGAGATCACCGGCCCGTCGGCGCTCAAGCTGTTCGCGTCATCCTCGACCTCCGACGCCGACTTCTTCATCGTGCTACGTGTGTTCACCGGCGATCTGAAGGAGATCGTTTTCCAGGGCGCCATCGACCCGCACACGCCGATCGCGCAAGGCTGGCTGCGCGCCTCGCATCGCAAGCTCGACAAGAAACTCACCCGTCCCTACCGCCCCTACCACACGCACGACCGGAAGCAGCCGCTCAAAAAAGGCCAGGTGGCGGAGCTCGACATCGAGATCTGGCCGTCTTGCATCGTCATACCGGCGGGCCACCGCATCGGGCTGTCGATCCGCGGCAAGGACTACGAATACGGCGGCGCCAGCGGCGGCAAGCTGTCGAATTTCAAGAACGAGTTGAAGGGCTGCGGGCCCTTCCTGCACGACGACCCGCGCGACCGGCCGCCCGCCGTTTTCGCCGGCAACATCACCCTGCATTTCGGCCGCGGCAAGACCCCTTATCTGCTGCTGCCGATCATCCCGCCGAAAAAGCAGGCAGGCCACACGCGCGGCCGGCGCAAATAGCCCAGCGCCGACGCGAAAATTTTCACCTACTCAACATTACACGCGCTGGGTGCGACGAATTGGGGGTTCAAATCAGACCTTCATAATGTAAGCTAGCTGCAACCTTCGGCGAACAAAGAAGGACAGAGGGGAGTGAATACGCAGTTCTGGATCGTCCAAGCCTTCAACGGCATTTCCTACGGCGCGCTGCTGTTCCTGGTGGGCAGCGGCCTGTCCCTGATCTTCGGCGTCATGCGCATCGTCAACCTGTCGCATGGCGCCTATTTCCTGTGGGGCGGCTACATCGCGCTGTCGGTGATCGCGGCCACCGGCTCGTGGACGCTGTCGCTGCCGCTCGCCGCGCTCGCGGTGGCGGTGATCGGCCTGCTGATGGAGCGGCTGTTCCTGCGTTCGGAAGGCTTCGAGGCGATCAGGAACGCCGCCATCGCATTGGGTCTCGGCGTCCTGACCAGACTGGCGATCGCGCGCTGGGGCCATATCGGCATCAATGCCTGGGCGGAGACCTCCGTCATCACCGCGGTTGCCGCGCTCGTCTGGTACGTGCTGCTCAGCCGCATTCCCATTGTCCCGATCGAAAACGACGTGCTGCGGCAGGTGCTGCTCACCGTCGGCTTCGCCTTCCTTTTTCAACAAGCCGCGCTCGACATCTGGGGCGGCGACAACATGGACATCCATCCGGCCGAGGCGCTCAATACCAGCCTGGTGATCGGCGGCCTTTATTTCCCGGCCTATCGCGTCTTCATGATCGTGACCGCGCTGGCGATCGGCGTCGGACTGTGGCTGATCATGGAGAAGACGCGCATGGGCGCGGCCGTGCGCGCCACTGTCGACGACGCGCAAATGGCGCGCGGGGTCGGCATCGACACCAACCGCATCTCGATGTTCATCTTCGCGCTCGGCGCCTTCCTCGCCGCCCTCGGCGGCGTGATCGGCGGCGCTTTCCTCGGCATCTATCCAGGCCTCGACTTCGAGATGCTGCCGCTCGCCTTCGCGGTTGTCATCATCGGCGGCATGGGCAGCCTTGGCGGCGCCGCCATCGGCGCGCTGCTGGTCGGCCTCGCCGACAATTTCGGCAAGGCGCTGTTTCCCGAAGTTTCCTACTTCACGCTTTACGCGCCGATGGTGCTGATCCTTGCGGTGAAGCCTACCGGCCTGTTCGGACGGGATTGAGCGCGCAGCGATGACCTCCCAGAAAATCAAAATCCTGACGGTCGCGATCGCGCTGGTTGCGCTCGCCTATATCGTGCCGAACTCGAGCTCGTTCGTGGTGCTGCTGGCGACGCGCGCACTGGTTTTCGCGATCCTGGCCATGAGCCTCGACATTCTGCTCGGCTTCACCGGCCTTGCCTCGCTCGGTCAGGCGGCCTATTTCGGCGTCGGCGCCTATTTCACCGCCATCCTCGCCACCCGCTTTCACTTCGGATTGGGCTGGGACTTCTGGCTGGTGGTGCTCATGGGCATGGCGTTGAGCGCGTGTCTGGCGGCATTTTTCGGCCTGTTTGCCATCCGCGCCACCGGCGTTTACTTCCTGATGATCACGCTCGCGCTCGGGCAATGCGTTTGGGGGCTCGCCTACCGCTGGAATTCGCTCACCGGCGGCGACAACGGCATCAACGTCTCGACGCGGCCGTCATTCGGGCTCGACCTGACCAACGAGCGCGTTTTCTTCTTCCTGGTGTTCGGCATCTTCGTCTTCACGCTGATCGCGCTCTATGTGCTGGTGCAATCGCCGTTCGGGCGCAGTCTCGCGGGCATCCGCGAGCGCGAACTGCGCATGCAGATCCTCGGCTACAATACCTGGCTGCATAAATACATCGCCTTCATCATCGCCGGCGCTTTCGGGGGCCTGGCCGGCGTGCTGTGGGCGCACACCAATGGCTTGGTCAGCCCGGAAACCGTGGTGCTCACGACGTCGGTGGACGCGCTGCTGATGGTCGTGCTCGGCGGCGCCGGCACGCTGGTCGGCGGCGCCATCGGCTCGATGATCGTCTTCGGCTTGCGGGAATATCTCAGCACGCTGGTGCCCTGGTGGCAGTATGTGCTGGGCGCGGTCTACGTGCTGACGATTCTTTATCTACCCACCGGCTTGATGGGCATTCCGGCGAGAATTCGCCAGGCCCGCGCCGCCTCCGATAAGAAGGCCAAGCCGGCGGCGACGGAAAACTTGGCGGCTACGCCTTCCTGAACGCGCAGCGGAAGGCACAACATGGGAGGACGAGAAATGGCGACGTTGAGACAACGGCTGACCCCGATCTTGCTGGGCGGTCTCGTGCTCGGCCTGGGCATGAGTGCGCCGGCGAAGGCGGAGGAACTGCGGATCGGCTTCATCGCGCCGATGACCGGCATCTTTGCCCAGATCGGCAAGGACATGGTCAACGGCTTCCAGATGTATCTGAACGAACACGGCAACAAGCTCGGCGGCATGGACGTGAAGTTCATCGTCGAGGACAATCAGGGCAAGCCCGATGCCGCGGTGACCAAGGCCAAGAAGCTGGTGCTCTCCGACCACGTCAACATGTTCATCGGCGGTCTGCTCGCCTCGACCGGCTACGCGCTCGCCCCGGTCAGCAACGAAGAAAAGACGCTTTACATCTCCTCGGTGCCGGCCGCCGACGACCTCACGCAGCGGCAACTCAGCAAGTATCCGTACTTCTTCCGCACCACCTGGACGAGCTCGCAGCCCACGCATGCGATCGGCCAATGGGCCTGCGACCAAGGCTACAAGAAAGTGGTTTCGATCGCCGCCGATTACGCCTTCGGCTACGAGCAGCAGGGCGGATTCCAGAAGGCGTTCGAAGACTGCGGCGGCAAGGTGATCCAGAAGATCTGGCCGCCGCTCGGCACCAAGGACTTCGGACCTTACATCCCGCAGATCAAGGCCGACGCCGACGCGATCTTCTCGCTCATGGTCGGTCCCATGTCGTTGCAGTTCCCGAAGCAGCTGCGCGCATCGGGCAACAAAAAGCCGATTATCGGCGGCGGCACCAGCTATGACGAATTCGTGCTGCCGTTCATGGGCGACGAGGTCATCGGCGACGTCTCGTCGCTGATGTACAGCGCCGCCATCCCGACCAAGAAGAACGAGGACTTCGTGAAGGCCTACCGCTCCAAGTACGGCAAGGTGCCGTCTTATTACTCGGAGGCCAACTACACGACGGCGGAAATCATCGATATCGCCATCAAGCAGGCGGGCGGCAAATATCCGGGTGCGGACAAGTTCATCGACATCATGTCGGGCCTGAAGATCGATGCGGTGCGCGGACCCGTGCACTTCGAGGACCGCAATCCAGTCGAGAACATCTACATCAAGAAGGTCGAGAAGGTGAAGATGTTCGGATACGACAAGCCGGAGCTCTGGAACACCGTGATCAAGACCTACCCGAACGTCAGCCAGTACTGGACCTACGGGAAGGAGAAGTTCCTGAAGCAGCCGGTCTACAGCCGCGACTTCCCGCCCTGCAAGTACTGCGAATAGGCAACACGGCGCCGGGGCCGATCGCGGCCCCGGCGTCGATCGCATCGAGGTCTTGCGCGTGAGCGACACTCAGACCAACGGCGTCCCGGCGCTCGAGCTCAAGGGCGTATGCAAGAGCTTCGGCGGCTTGCAGGCCACGCGTGACGTGACCTTCCGCATCATGCCGGGCGACCGCAAGGCCATCATCGGCCCCAACGGCGCCGGCAAGACCACGCTGTTCAATCTGATCACCGGCATCTACCCGGTGAGCGCCGGACAGGTGCTGGTGTTCGGCGAAGACGTCACCACATGGCCGAGCCACCGCCGCACCGCGCTCGGCATGGCGCGCACCTTCCAGGTCACCAGCCTGTTCCCGAAATTGACCGTGCTCGACAATGTGCTGCTCGCGATCAAGGGCCTGCGGCCGTCGAAATTCGTGATGTGGCGCTTCCTGTCGTCCTACAGGGAGGTCTACGACAAGGCCTACAAGTTGCTCGACAGCGTGGGCTTTCTCGACCGCAAGGACGTGGAGGTGCGCAACCTGTCGCACGGCGAGCAGCGCCAGCTCGAGATCGTGCTCGGCCTCGCCAGCGATCCCAAAATCCTGCTGCTCGACGAGCCGGCCGCCGGCCTGTCCTCCGGCGAATCTACCGAGATGGCCAAGTTCCTGATGAAGCTCGATCCCGCGCTCGCCATCCTGCTGATCGAGCACGACATGGACGTGGTGTTCGACGTGGCCGCGCAGATTTCCGTATTGCACTTCGGCGAAATCCTGGAGACCGGCACGCCCAGGCAGATTCGCGACAGCGCGCGCGTGCAGGAAATCTATCTCGGGACCGGCTGAGCCATGGCGGCCATCCTCGAAGTGCAGGACATCCACACTTATTACGGGGACGCCTATGTCCTGCAGGGCCTGTCGCTCGCGCTCGAGCAGGGCCAGATCCTCGGCCTGCTCGGCCGCAACGGCGTCGGCAAGACCACGCTGGTGAACTCGATCATCGGCTTCAATCCGCCGCGTCGCGGCAGGATCGTGTTCAAGGGCGACGACATCACGCAGAAGGCCTCGTTCGAGACCGTGCGCTCCGGCATGGGATTGGTGCCGCAGGGCCGCCGCGTCTTCCCCACGCTTGCGGTCGAGGAAAACCTGCTGGTCGCCGAGCGCAATCCGGAGCGTCACAATTGGGGCCTCAAGCGCGTCTACGACCTGTTCCCGCGGCTGCTTGAACGTCGCAACCAGCGCGCCAAGACGCTGTCCGGCGGCGAACAGCAGATGCTGGCGATCGGGCGCGCGCTGATGACCAATCCCGACTGCCTGATCATGGACGAGCCGTCGGAAGGGCTTGCGCCCATCATCATCCAGGGCTTGTGGGAGGCGATCGGCAAGCTGAAGGAGCAAGGCCTCTCCATCCTGCTGGTCGAGCAGAATGCCAATCTGGCGCTCAAGCTCGTCGACTACGTGCACGTGATGAGCAAAGGCCAGGTGGTCTATTCGTCGAAGCCGGACGAGCTTGCGGCCAACGAGGCGGTCAAGGCGAACTATCTCGGGATTTAGCGCTCGCGGGTGCGATTCTGCCGGCGCGCCGCGTCGTGCTGCGGCAGCATGTTCTGCTGCGGCAGCATGTGCGGCAGATATTTTGCGAGCACCGACGGATCGAGGCTTGCCTCTTCCGCGTCCGGCAGCCGCCGCCATACCTCGTCCATGCCGAGCAGCGGTATGCCGAGGTAGCCGCGCACGGTGAGCGTCTGACCGTCGGGGCTGAGCGTCATCCTCGCTTGGTAGATGTTGCCGTCGCGCGGATCGAGGATATTGCCGTCCTCGTAATCGAGGCCGTGCCGCTGCATGCCACGGATAAAGGAAATGCCGAGCACGGGCGCGTTGCGCCGGTCGTCGGTGCATTGACTGCAGATCGGGTGCGGCGGGTCGAAAGGCCGCGGAAACATCTTCGCGATCGCGCCCTCATAGGTTCCGTCGCGGTCCTGCACGAACAGAAACCAACTAACCGGCTTTCCCTCGTCGCTTCGCTTTTCCCACAGGCCTAAGACGGTCGGCTGCTGCGAGGCGCCGTCCATTGCAGGCGGCGCAGGCTGCATCGGCCGCGCGTAACATGCGGCGTCACCGAATACTGCAACAACGAGCAGAATGAACAACGTTAGCCGTGTCGCCATGACCGATATCGACTGCATGTTAGCGAGAAAGCTCCTTTCTCCGGAAATTATGGCTGTTTCACGGACCGCCAATGGAACTTCGGCCGCGATTTGCCGTTACGCCTGGATGGTTCCATGGGGTGAGCTGGATTCATGACCAAGTCCAACATTGCCCTCAGCAATCTCCGCGCCGTGGTGATTGTGATCGTGGTGGCGTTCCACGCTTCCCTCGCCTACGTCGCATCGGCGCCGAGCCCCACAGCTTTCGGCGAAGCGCCCTATGGGTGGCAGGCCTTTCCGATCGTCGACGCGCATCGCTGGCTTGGGTTCGATCTGTTCTGCGCCTGGCAAGACGTAAGTCTGATGGCGCTCATGTTTTTCCTGTCCGGACTGTTCGCCGCGGGCAGCCTGCAACGCAAAGGCGCGCGCACTTATGTGGCCGACCGCTTGTGGCGCATCGGCTTGCCCTTCGCGCTGGCGGCCCTCTTTCTCAGCCCGCTGGCCTTTTATCCCGCCTATGCCGCGCGCACCGCCGATCCGACCTTCATCGGGTTTTGGCGTCAGTGGCTGACGTTGCCGTTCTGGCCGGCCGGCCCACAATGGTTCCTCTGGCAGCTCTTGGCGCTGAACATCTTTGCCGCCGGCCTCTACGTTCTTGCCCCCAGCTACATCGGCAAGTTTCGCCGGCTTGCCGCATGGGCGGGCACGCGGCCGATCAAGTTCTTCGCGCTCCTGGCCGCCGTGAGCGCCGCCGTCTACGTGCCGCTGGCGATGGCCTTTTCGCCTTGGCACTGGGGCGCGGTGGGTCCGTTCTCGCTGCAGCTCAGCCGCCCACCGGTTTACCTGACATATTTCTTCGCGGGCTTTGCGTTGGGCAGTTACGGCACCGAGCGCGGTCTGCTCGCCTTTGACGGACCGCTGGCGCGGAACTGGTGGGCCTGGCTCGCCGCCGCAGTTTTGAGCTTTGCGTTTTGGGCAGGCTTTACGTCGTTGACCATGCCGCATTGGTACCAGGCGAGCGCGCTCGCGCGGCTCGGCGGCAGCCTCTCGTATCCCGTTGCCTGCGCGGCGGGGGGTCTGTCGCTTTTGGCGGCCTGCCTGCGATGGAGCGGCCGGCGCGTTCCTGCGCTCGATAGCCTCTCGGCCAATGCCTACAGCATCTATCTGCTGCACTACCCGTTCGTAGTGTGGCTGCAATATGTGCTGCTCGGCAGCAGTCTTCCCGCCGGCGGCAAATTGGCGATCGTGCTCGCCGGCGCGCTCGCCGCAAGCTGGACCTTAAGTGCCGGGTTCGGCCGAATGACGGTGGGAGCGCCGCTGCCGGCCGCCAAGCGCGCGCTCTTCCCGGTGCGCTGACGCGCTTGGCTGCAAGAGGAGAGGCGGCATGCCGCTCAACGTCACCCTCGCCTCGCGCAATCTGTTTCACGACCGGTTGCGCTTCGTCGCGACCATGGTCGGCATCGTGTTTTCCGTCGTGCTGGTGATGGTGCAGATGGGGCTTTATCTCGGCTTCGGGCAAATGGTCACCAAAATGATCGACCATGCTTCCGCCGATCTCTGGGTCGTGCGCAAGGGCACAAAATGCTTCGAAGATCCGTCCCTGCTGGACGCTAATCTGCATCGCGCGCTATCCGGCACCGCCGGCGTGGCACGCGTTTCGACGCTGGTGATCGGCTTTTCCGACTGGAAGCTATCGAGCGGCGAGATAACGCCGGTCTTTGTGGTCGGCTCCGATCTGGCGCAAGACGTGCTGCCGCCGTGGAACATCACGCAAGGCTCGGTCAAGGACCTGACCGCGCCCGGTGCCGTCGCCGTCGACCTGTCCTACGACCAACGGCTGGGGGTATCGAAGCTCGGCGATAAGGCGGACATCCGGGGCCATAGCGTTCGCGTGGCGGCGCTGACCGAGGGCATCCGGTCCTTCACCACCACACCCTATGTGTTCACCGACTTGGGCCGCGCCCGCCCCTATGTCGGGGTGCCGAACAACAAGGCGAGCTATTTCCTGATCAAGCTCAAGCCCGACGCGAACATCGAAACTGTGCGGCACGATCTGCTGCAGACGAGCAGCGATATCGAGGCGCTAACGTCGCAGCAATTCAGCGACCGCAGTCGGTCGTTCTGGCTGTTCGGCACCGGCGCTGGCGCTGCACTTTTTGCCGGGGCGCTGCTCGGCGTCATCGTGGGCACGGTGATCGTGGCCCAAACGCTTTATTCCAGCACCAAGGATCACATCGACGAGTTCGCCACCTTGCGCGCGATCGGCTCGTCCAACCGCTACATCTACAGCGTGATCATGTACCAGGCGCTGATCAACGCCGTCATCGGCTTTTGCCTTGCGGCCCTGATCGGCTATGCGGTCGTGCGCGCAACCAGCGCCGGCGCGCTGCCGGTCGTGATTACGCCGCCGCTGTTGGCCGCCATCTTCACCCTCACCATCGCAATGTGTGTGGTTTCTGCGTTGACCGCGATCCTGCGCGTGCTCCGCATCGATCCTGTCATGGTGTTTACGCGATGAGCGATGCAATCATGGCAGCGGAAAGCGTCAGCAAGGTGCTCGGCAGCGGCGCTGGCCAAGTTCATGCGCTCAAAGATATCAATCTCACGTTGCGCGGCGGCGAGCTGACGATGCTTATGGGGCCTTCCGGCAGCGGCAAGACCACGCTGCTATCGGTGCTCGGCTGCATGCTGGCGCCCACGGCCGGAACGGTCCAGGTCTGCGGCCAATCGACCGAAGGCGCCGGCGCCGAGAAGCTTGCCGCAATTAGGCGCGATCATATCGGCTTCATCTTTCAGAACTATCATTTGTTTCCGACGCTGACGGCCGGCGAAAACGTCCAGCTGGCGCTTGACGTGCGCGGCCAGCGCGGCCGGAACGCCCGCAGCAAGGCCTACGAGGCGCTGGCGCGGGTCGGCCTTGCGCACAAGATTCCATCCTATCCCGGCGAGTTGAGCGGCGGCGAGCAGCAGCGCGTCGCGATCGCGCGCGCCATCGTTTCCGATCCGTCCGCAATTCTGGCCGACGAGCCGACGGCGGCGCTCGACGGCGCGAACGGCCAGTCCATCTTGAGCATTCTTGCCGCCACCGCCCGGGATCCCAATCGCAGCGTGCTGGTGGTCACGCACGACTCGCGGCTGACGTCGTTTGCCAACCGCATCATCACGATTGAGGACGGGCGCCTGACCGGCGAGCGACGCGGCAGCAGCGGCACGCCCAAACTGCTGACGGCCGCCGGCGACGGATATTGACCGTGGCGCCGCAAAGGCGGGCCAGTCTACGCGCCGAATTGGCGCGGCTCGCGCTGCGTTGGTTGGTCAGACATCGCAGCCATCATCAGAGCATCGAGCAAGCGCGACACAGCTACCGCGCGATGGAAATGCTCGTTCCCTATCCGCCGGCGAGCACGCGGACCAGACCGGTCGATGCCGGCGGCGTCAAAGCCCAATGGATCGAGACGCCGGCCTCGCGAACCGATCGCCAGCTGCTCTATCTGCACGGCGGCGCCTATCGGGTCGGCAGTCCGGCGACCTACCGCCATTTTACGTGGCGGCTCGCGACCGCGGCCCGCGCGCGCCTGCTCGCCATCGATTACCGGTTGGCCCCGGAGCATCCGTTCCCGGCCGCCTTGGAGGATACGTTTTCCGCCTATCGCTGGCTGCTCGCCGGCGCCGCGCAAGGGCTTGCGATCGTCGGCGACTCGGCCGGCGGCGGATTGGCGCTCGCATTGCTGCTGAAGCTGCGCGATGCAGGACTGCCGCTGCCGGCCGCCGCCGTTGCGTTGTCGCCGTGGACCGACCTCGCCTTGACCGGCGCCTCGCTGACGCTGAACGCCGACGCCGATCCGATGCTCAATGCCGACGATCTGCCGCACTTCGCCGCGGACTACCTGGCCGGCGCCGACCCGCGCAACCCTTATGCCTCGCCGTTTTACGGCGATCCTTTCGGGTTGCCACCCACATTGTTTCACGTCGGCGCCGACGAGATTCTGCGCGACGACGCCGTGCGCATGGCCGAAAAGATGCGGCAGGCCAAATGCCGGGTCGAGCTGCAGATTTGGCCGCGCATGCCGCATGTTTGGCACCTCCTGGCCCCGCTGCTGCCCGAAGCGCGCTGCGCGATTGCCGGCATCGGGGATTTCCTTGAGCGCGTGCTCGGGAAACGCGCTGCCGGAAGTTGACGGCGACGGACGCGCCGCACTGCGGGAAACCGGAACTCGGAACGGACCCGCCCGTTATCCCGCGACGCCAGTCCTCGGCAACATTGCGCCCGCAGGGCGGTCTGCCGATGCTGGTCAATGCGCGGTGATCGCCGCGGCCTAGGCCCGCCCGCAGCGCGGTTCCCTTGCCTGTTTTCCTCGGCGAAACGCTCGTTTTCCCCAAGGTCCGCGGCTTGCTTTTGACCGGTTTTTGATTTCTGCTTTTCACGGAAAAGGCACGGCCTGCGGCCATCGGGTGTCATTGAACCTTCGCCAGCGCCGTGCGACTAACTGCGAGATATCTGGGGGGAGACTTGCCATGACCGGTTCATCGCGTCGCCTTTGCTGGATGGGTGCCCTGGCCGCCATCGTCCTGAGCGCGGCGACAGCCTCGGCCAGCGCCGGCCCGTTTTCGGGTCTGGCCGGCTCCTGGTCCGGCGGCGGCCATATTTCGCTGGCCAACGGCACCAAAGAGCGTATCCGCTGCCGCGCGCATTACTCGGTCGGCAGCGACGGCAACGCGCTGCAGCAGTCACTGCGTTGCGCCAGCGACAGCTACAATTTCGAGCTGCGCAGCGACGTGGAAAACCACGGCGGGCGGATCAGCGGCAATTGGAACGAAAGCACCCGCCAGATCGGCGGCACGCTGACCGGTCACGCACGGGATGGACACATCGAGGTCACGGTCGAAAATCCCAATTTTAGCGCGCACCTCACTCTGATCTCGCACGGCCATCGTCAATCGGTCGTCATCCGCGCCTCGGGCGGCGGCCAATTCACCGGCGCCTCGATCTCGCTGGCGCGGCACGGCTGACCGGCGGCACTATCGGCCGGTTGCCCCTTTCGGCGCACCGCGCAGCCGGCGCGCGATGATGCGCAGGAACGTGATGGTCGGCCGCAGGATGGTCAGATCGGCGGTGAGCGCCGCCAGCATGGCGAGCGCGCTCAGCCAGCCGAACAGCCGCAGCGACGGCAAGTCGGACAAGACCGTCACCGCCAGCCCGCAGGCCAGCACCACCGAGGTCAGGATCAGCGGCGGTCCCATCAGCACGGTGGCGCGCTCGACCGCGACACCGGGATCGTCCGCCGGATTGTCCTCGCGGCGCAGCCGGTTGAGGAAGTGAATGGTCGCGCTCAGCCCCAGGCCGAACGAGACGATGAGCGCCACGATGCTGGCGAACTGCAGACCCTTGCCGAGCAGCGCCAGCACCGTGCCGGCGACGAACACCGGAAAAATCGCCGGCAGGACGCTGGCGAGCATGACGATGAAGGAGCGGAAGGCGAGCCCGATGAAGGCGGCGACGAATACGATCTCGATCGTCAACCCCTGATTCAGCCGGCCGATCATGGCGGCGCTGTTGCGCGCGGCGACGGCGGAAAGGCCGGTCACCGCGACCTTGTAATCCGGATGGCGCGCGCGCACCGCGTCGAGCGCGTGGTCGAGCTCGTTGATGGCGGGCAGCAGCCGGCTGGAGTCGATATCCTCGACCCGCCCCTGCACGATGGCGGCGTCCTGCTGCGGGGCGATGAAGCGCTCGACGATCTGCTTGGGCAGGATATCGACGTATTCTTTCAGCGTCGCAACGTCGGACGTGCCGCCTTTCTCCGCCAGCCAGCGCTGCAGCGTGGCGAGCGACCAGACATTGCCGACGCCGGCCTGTTTTTCGACCGCGCTCTGCACATCATCGATGGTGGCGAGCGTCTGCGGCGCGTAGAGCGAGGCGCCCTTGGGGAATTGCACCAGCACGTCGATCGGATTGGCGCCGTGCAGCTCCGCGTCGATCAGGTTGCCCGCCTGCACCGCCTGCTCGCGGTCCGGCAGTTGATCGGCGAGGCGATAGCGCGCCGGCAGCTGCGTGTAGATGACGCCCAGCGCGGCCACGACGAGCACGCTGATCAGCGTGTAGAGCGCCGGCCGGTTGACCATCTTGCCGGCGATCCAGGCGCAGAAGGCGCGCAGCCAGTTGACCGAGCGGTCGACGCTTTGCGCCTTGGTCTCGATGTCCTTTTCCTCCCGCACCAGCAGCAGCCCGAGCGCCGGCGCCATTACCAGCACCGCGAGCAGCGCAATGACGGTGGCAAGCAGGCCCGCTTGGCCGAAGGTGCGGATGAGGTCGGATTGGGAAAATTGCAGCGCGATGAAGGACAGCGCCGCGGTCGCGTGGGTGAGCACGCAAGCCGGTCCGACCACCAGGATCGCCTGGCGGAACGCGTCGCGCTTGTTTTCGCCGCGCAGGATCGCCGCCCGCGCGGCGAAGGTGAGCTGCATCGAATCGGAAAAGCTGATCACCATGATGAGCGGCGTCATCACGTTGAGGAACATGTTGAGCTTGAAGCCGAACCAGCCGAGCGTGCCGAGCGCCAATAGGATCGCGGCAAGCGGCGGGCCGGCGGCCACCAGCATGAACGACACGCGCCGGAAGAACATGATGGCGATCAGGCAGCCGGCGGCGAGGCCGAAGCTGTTGTAGATCAGCCGGTCGCGCTCGACCGCGTTGCGCAATTCGAGCTGGATCACCGGCACGCCGGTGAGCTGCGCCCTGACCCCGGAATCGGCGAGATCCTCGCCGAGCGTCTTGCGAATCTCGCCGATCACCGTCGCCAGCGCATTGCTCTCCACCACCTTGGGCTCGAGCGCGAGCACGACCAGCGCAAGACGCCCGTCGTTCGACAACAATTTGCCGCGAATGATCTCGTTCGATTTCACGCGCTCGATCAATTCGTCATAGGCGGCGCCGGTCGGCAGCTCTTCCGGAAACAGCGCCGCCGGAATCTGGCCCGGCTGCGGCGGCTGGCGCGCCGAGAACAGCGAGATGAGGCCGCGCACGCCGTCGATCAGTTGCAGGTCCGTGACGGTGTCTCGTAGCTTGGCAAGCGCCTCGCGCTGCAGCAGCGTCGGCCCGCTCACCGCGATCAGCACGTCGAACTCTTCCGACGGGAAGCGGTGGGTAACGTATTCATAGGTCTTGAAATCGGCGGTGTCGGAACGGAACAGCGTGCTCAGCGAATCGTCGACCTTGATGCGTTCGACGCCGAAGCCGGCAATGACCGAAAGGACGGCAAGCACGACGGCGATGACGATCGGAAAGCGCAGCGCAATGAGCCCGATGCGCTCGATGCCCAGGGCCAGCCGGAAGTCCTTGCCGTCGGCTTTTGCGCTAACGCGCCCTGCTTCCGAGCCGTCGTTCACGGGTCAATGGCCTTTGCTGGTGCGCGATCCGCCGCGCAAGGTGTGATCGGTCGAACAGATTTGGCCCGCCATCAGTGCGGCGTATCGCCGGCGAGCGTCACCCGGTGCATGACGCGGCGGAAGCCGTGATAGTCGTTGACCGGGTTGTGCAGCACGCAGCGATTATCCCAGAACGCCAGCGAGCCGACGCGCCAGTCGAAGCGGCAGGTGAATTCCGGACGGGTCTGGTGCTCGAACAGGTAGTCGAGCAGCGGCGCGCTTTCCGCTTCCGTCATATCCTTGAAACGCACCGTGTGGCCGACATTGACGTAGAGCGCCTTGCGCCCGGTCTCCGGATGCGTGCGCACCACCGGATGCTCGCTGACGAATTCCTTTTTGGCCTCGGTCTTGCCGCTGTCGCGCATGCGGTCCTCGCGCGTGCGGGTGACGTCCGCCTTGGCCGATTGATTGACCGCGATCAGCCCCTCCAGCATGCGCTTCATGCCATCGGATAGCGTCTCGTAGGCGTGATAGCCGCTGGCGAACAGCGTGTCGCCGCCATAGGGCGGCACCTCGCGCGCGACCAGCATGGTGCCCATGGGCGGCTTCTCGAGATAAGCGGTGTCGCTGTGCCAGATGCCGCCGAAATTGTGCTTCTCGTGCTCGAGCTTGATGACCGGGATGATTTCGGGGAAGCCCTGGATGCCCTTGACGAATGGATATTCGACCGGCGCGCCGAATTTTTTCGCGAAATTGAGGAACTTCGCCGGCGGCAGATCCTGGTCGCGGAAGAAGATGACGCCGTGATCGAGCCAGACTTGGCGGATTGCGGCGATGGTATTGTGGCCGGGCTCCGCGCCAAGATCGATGCCCAGAATTTCCGCACCGATCGAGCCGGACAGACGCCTGACTTCAAAGCCGTTCGCCGCCATAGCCGTCACCTCCTTGTCCCGACGCAGAAGCCTAGCATAGCCGCATCGCCCCTGCCCACGGCAACGCATTTAGTGCCGCAGCCGTTGAGCACCCCGCCTTTACATCCTGGAACACAATGGCCGATGATGGCGCATTGGCTCGCCGAGTGGGCGCGGCAAGCCGCTTTTTCTTTGCGTCGAATAAGGCCGCACCGGCGGCCGAAAAAAATGGCCAGCAAGGCCCTGCGAAACCGAAAAGCCCCGAACAGGGCAAAGGGAGGAAATGCGATGTCTCGTAAGATTAACCGCCGCATATTCATGGCCGCCACCGCCGCCGGCGCAGCGGCTGCAGCCTTCAAGTTCCCCACCCCCGCCATCGCGCAGGATGCGCCGTTCAAACTCGGCCTGCTCACGGTTAAGACCGGCGGCTTGGCGGAAGGCGGCATTCAGATGGAACAGGGCGTCCGCACCTGGCTGAAGGTGCACGACAATAAGATGGCCGGCCGCCCGGTCGAGTTCTTCTCGGCCGACACCGGCGGCAAGCCGGCCGGTACCAAGACCAAGGCGCAGGAATTGGTCGAGCGCGACAAAGTCGACGTCATCCTCGGCCCGCTCGCCGCCTTCGAATTGCTCGCTATCACCGACTACATCCGCGAGCACAAGACGCCGACGCTGAGCCTTGCCGGCGCCGACGATCTCACCCAACGCCGGCCCAATCCCTACTTCCTGAGACCGTCGGCGTGTTCCTCACAGGCCATGCACGTGATGGGCAGCTACGCAGCCAAGGAAATGGGCAAGAAGCGGGCCGTCACTCTCGATTGGGATTTTGCGTTCGGTTACGAGCAGGAAGGCGGCTTCCAGGCGGCGTTCGAGAAGGACGGCGGCTGCGTCGTCAATAAGCTGTGGACGCCGTTAGGCACGCCCGACTACACGCCCTACATCGCCCAGATCAAGGACTGCGACGTCGTCTGCCAAGGCTTCCCCGGCGGCGTGCCGCTGCGTTTCCTCAAGCAATACGCGAGCTTCGGGCTCAAATATCCGCTGGTCACCGGCGAAACCGGCGGCGACGATGCGCTGCTGCACGCCTTCGGCGACGAAGCGATCGGCATGATGAGCTGCTGCCCCTACACACTCGATCTTGACACCGACTCCAACAAGAAGTTCATCGACGCCATCCGCAAGGAGTTCAATGTCGTCCCCGGCTTCTACGCCGCCGGCCTCTACATCAACTGTGACGTGGTCAATGCCGGGCTGGAAGCGACCGGCGGCAAGACCGACGACAAGGAAAAGTTCATGGCCGCGCTCAAGGCCGTGAACTTGAAAGACACGCCGCGCGGGCCGATCAAGTTCGATCACCTCGGCAATGTGGTGGGCAGCTTCTACGTCCGCCGCTGCGAGAAGCGGTCGGATGCGCCCTATGGGCTCAAGCTCTGGAACAAGACGATCAAAACCTATGAGAACGTCAGTCAGTTCTGGACCTGGCCGGAGAAGGAATTCTTGGCCCACCCGGTCTATTCGCGGGACTATCCGCCGCTCAAGAAGTGCTGATCTGACGTGGTTTGCGGGCGCCGCCTGAAACGGCGCCCGCGGCCGCTTGGGCAAGCAAGGCGGAAAGACCGCGCATATGACGCTCTATCTGCTGCTGACGGTCAACAGCATCACCTTCGGCGGCCTGCTGTTCCTGTTGGCGGCGGGCTTTTCGCTGATCTTCGGGCTGATGCGCATCCCCAATCTGACGCACGGCTCGCTGTTCATGCTGGGCGCCTATTTCGGCGCGACCTTCGTCGGCGGTTATCTGAGCCTCACCTTCAATTTCTGGATCGCGGCGCTGATGGCGACTGTTCTGGTCGCCGCCTTCGGCACCGTGATCGAACGCTTATTCCTGCGCCAATTGCCCGGCCAGCCAATGGCGCAGGTGTTGGTGACGCTCGGCATTTCGTTCATCGTCGCCGATTTCTGCCTGATGGTGTGGGGCGGCGATCCGGTGCGCGTCGCCACGCCACCGGGTCTTTCCGGCTACGTTCACTACGGCCCGTTGGTGTTCCCGCATTACCGGCTGGCGGTCATCGCCATCGCCGTGGTCATCGCCGTCGCGTTGTGGCTGCTGCTCGATCGCACTCGGCTAGGCGCCATGATCCGCGCCGGCGTCGACGATCCCGACATGGCGCGGGTGGTCGGCATCCGCGTCTCGCAACTGTTCACCATCGTATTCGCGCTCGGTGCCGGGCTTGCCGCTTTTGCCGGTATGATCGGCGCGCCGATCCTGTCAGTCTATCCGGGCCTCGACCAGGATATGCTCCCGCTTGCACTCGTGGTGGTCATTCTCGGCGGCACCGGCAGCCTGCTCGGCAGCTTCGTCGGCAGCATCGTCATCGGGTTCATCTACAATTTCGGCCAGGCGCTGCTGCCGGAATTGTCCTATTTCGTGCTGTTCCTGCCCATGCTGATCGTGCTGATCGTGCGGCCGCAGGGTTTGTTCGGCAGGTTCGTGCCGTGAGCGGCGTGCGTCTCATCGGCTTTGCCGTCACCTTCGTGGCGCTGGTCACGCTGCCCTATTGGATGCCGGGCGACTATTATCTTAACGTCTCCAGCCAGATTCTGTACTACGCGATTTTCGCGCTCGGCCTGAACATCCTCGCCGGCTATGCCGGGCTGGTCTCGCTCGGACACGCCGGGCTGTTCGGCATCGCCGCCTACACCACCGGCTACATGCTGCAACAGGGCTTCGGCCACCCCGCCGCGATCATCGGCGCGCTGATCATGGGCATGGCCTCGATGGCGCTTTATGCGGTGCTATCGCTGCGCGCGACGGGCATCGGCTTCATCATGATCACGCTGGCGCTCGGCGAGATCATCTGGGGCCTGGCCTATCGCTGGACCAGCATCACCGGCGGCGACAACGGAATCAATCTGCACGGACGGCCGCATCCATTCGGCACCGCGATCGATACGCCTGCCTCGTTCTACTACACGACGCTGACTGTCTTTCTGCTGTCGGTGGCGATAATGATGGTGTTTGTGCGCTCGCCGCTCGGCGCCGCGCTGATGGGCACGCGCGACCAGCCGCGCCGCATGAACGCGCTCGGCTATCACGTGTGGGCGATCCGCTTTTGGGCCTGCATGTTTTCCGGGCTGCTCACCGCGGTGTCCGGCATCCTGTTCGTCTACTACACCCAATTCATCAGTCCGCAGGCCGTCGACTTAACCTCATCGGCCGAGGTGCTCCTGATGGTGATCTCGGGCGGTGCCGGCACCCTGCTCGGACCCATCGTCGGCGCCGCGCTGGTGATCGTGGTCAAGAGCGTGGTGAGCGGCTTTATCGAACGCTGGAACATGCTGCTCGGGGCGATCTTCGTCTTCATCGTGATCTTGATGCCGGAGGGGCTGGTGCCGGGCAGCGCGCGGCTGTGGCGGTTGGTCTCGCGCAAAAGCCGGTTGCGCCGCGACCTCAAGGCAGAGGCCAAGCGATGAGCGCGCTCACGGTCAAGGGCTTGTGCAAGGCGTTCGGCGGCCTGCAGGTGACCAGAGACGTCAATCTCGACGTCGCCTCCGGCGAGCGCCGGCTGATCATCGGGCCCAACGGCGCCGGCAAGACCACGCTGTTCAACCTGATCACCGGTGAGCTGACGCCGGATGCGGGCTCGATCGCCCTGTTCACCCGCGACATCACCCACGTTCCGAGCCGCCGCCGCCCCCATCTGGGCATGGCGCGCACCTATCAGATCATCACGCTGTTCCCGCACGACACCATCATCCACAACGTCTCGCTGGCGCTGCTCGGCCTGTCGCCGATGCGGTGGAATCCGCTGATCGACATGCGGCGGCTAGCCCATCTGACCGAACATGGACGCGCCGCGCTCGATCGCGTTGGCCTTAGCCACCTTGCCGACCGCCCGCTGGCGCAGACTTCCTATGGCGAGCGCCGCCGAGTCGAGATCGCCATGGCGCTGGCGCAGAGCCCGAAAGTGCTGCTGCTCGACGAGCCGTTCGCCGGCCTGTCGATCGATGAGCGGCGCGACGTGCACCAGCTGCTGCTCGGCATTCCGCGCGACGTCACCATGGTGATGATCGAGCACAACATGGACGTGGCGCTGGAATTCGCCGAGCGCATCACGCTCTTGCATTTCGGCGAGGTGATCGTCGAGGGCACGCGCGCCGAGGTGGTGGCCGATCCGCGTACCCGGGAGGTCTACCTTGGCCACTAGCGCGCTCGAGCTGTCGCATATCGACGCCTTCTACGGCGACAGCCACGTGCTGCACGACGTCTCCTTTGCCTGCGGCGAGGCGCGACTGCTCGGCCTGCTCGGCCGCAACGGCGCCGGCAAGTCGACCTGCATGAATGTGGCGATGGGGCTCTTGCCGCCGCGCCATGGTGATGTGGTGGTGGCAGGTGAAATGGTGAGCGGCCAACCGCCGGAGGCCATCGCCGCGCGCGGCGTCGCGCTGGTGCCGCAGGGCCGCCGCATTTTCAAAAGCCTGACCGTGCGCGAGAACCTGATGGTGGCCGCGCGCAAGCCGCGGGACGGCAAGCACGCGCCCTGGACCGCCGACACGGTCTTTGCCATGTTCCCCCGCCTAGCCGAGCGCCGCAACCAGATCGCCGCCCATCTTTCCGGCGGCGAGCAGCAGATGCTGGCGATCGGCCGCGCGCTGATGGGCAATCCGCGCGCGCTGCTGATGGACGAGCCCTCGGAAGGGCTCGCCCCGCAGATCGTACACGAGGTGATGAACACCATCCGCAAGCTGAAGGAAAGCGGGCTGTCGATCGTGCTGGTCGAGCAGAACCCGACCCTGGTGTTCGACGTCGCCGACGACATCGTCATTCTCAATTCCGGCCGCGTGGCGGTGGCCTCCACGCCCGCCGAATTGCGCAAGGACGGCGTCGATCTGCACCAGCATTTGGGAATTTATTAGGGGCAAGCGACATGGCTGACGTCTGGAACAAATATGCGAACACGGCGGCGCGCAAGCACGGCAAGCCGGGCCGCGAGGTCAGACCCAAAGGGCTCACCGTCGACATGCATTGCCACGTCGCGGTGCCGCGCGTCGCCGAAATCGTGACGCGGCACTTGAAGGAATCGACCGATCCGCTGGTCGCGGCCTCGACCCCCGAGACGCAGGCGCTGATGGCGAAACAGGCCGCCGACATCCGCGCCCGCATGTCGACGACCGACCAGCGCTTTGCCGTGATGGACGAGATGGGCATCGACGTGCAGCTCATCTGTCCGGCGCCGCCGCAGATCTATTATTACCTGCCGCTCGAGGTCGGCGTGCAGGCTGCGCGCGCGCTCAACGACGGCATCACCGAGTACGTCGGCAAGCACAAGGACCGGCTGGTCGCGCTCGGCGGCGTGCCGATGCAGGACGGCAACGAGGCGGCCAAGGAGCTCGAGCGCTGCATGAAGACGCTCGGCTTCAAAGGCGTCGAAGTCCTCACCAACGTCAATGGCAAGGAGCTGTCCGATCCGGCCTTCGCGCCGTTCTGGAAGAAGGCCGAGCAGCTCGACGCGCTGGTTTTCATCCACCCGACCGGCTTCACCCAGCCGCAGCGCTTCGCCCGCTTCTACTTCAACAACGTGATCGGCAATCCGCTCGACACCACGGTGGCGCTGCACTACCTGATCTTCGACGGCGTGTTCGAACGCCATCCCAAGCTGCGCGTGCTCGCCGCCCACGGCGGCGGTTTCCTCGGCGCCTATTCCGGGCGCATCGATCACGCCTGGGGCGCGCGCTCGGATGCGCACGGCGACCTGCCGCAGCCGCCGACCACCTACCTGCGACGCAACGTCTACCTCGACACCGTCGTCTTCACGCCGCACCAGCTCGAGGCACTGGTGAAAACCTATGGCGCCGATCGCATCGTGCTGGGGACCGACTATCCGTTCGACATGCTGGAGTATGATCCAATCGGCCATGTCGCGTCGGTCGGCGGCTTCGACGAAGCAACCCGCGCCGCGATCTGCGGCGGCAACGCCAAGAAAATACTGGGGATGTGAGCTAATATTTGTCCCGTCGCGCTCGGCAGGCGTGACTGTCTCGGGAGCTCGGAGAACCGGCGGTGATGGCAGTAAACGGGTTTCCAACACACATTCCGACGGAATTTACATTTCTGGGAATGACCATCCCGGTTCACTGGAATTATCACGCCTTCCTCATGGTCGCGGTCTGGTTCGTGCTGGTTCCGATCTGTATCGTCACCATCCGTTTCGGTAAGCCGAAGCCGACCCTCACCGGCCTTCACCGGAAAGTCGCCGTAAAACACGTTGAGTGGTGGTGGTTCAGCGTCCACAAATACGGGCTGATGTTTTCGATCGGCTTGGCGCTCGCCGGCGCAATCGTGGCGGTGACGGTCAGCGGCGGCTTCAGCGGCTCACTGCATTCGATGTTCGGCCTGACGACAATCGCGCTCGGGTGCCTGCAGATCATGGGCGGCTGGCTCAGGGGCAAGCACGGCGGCAAGAATTATTACACCGCGGATCCCAACGACCCGAAAACCTGGTTCGGCGACCATTACAACATGACGACCCGCCGGCGGATCTTCGAAGCCTATCACAAGACGGCGGGCTATTTCGTCTATTTCTTTGCTGCCGGCGCGGTTGCCAGCGGACTGATGCAATATCCGATACCGGGTCTGGCGATGTTCATCGTCGCCATGGTGCTCATTACGTTCGCTGTATCCATCGTTCTGGAATACAAAGGATACCGTTACGATGGCTACCGCGCCGCGCACGGCTACACGATGGACGCGCCTTTCAACAAACAGCGCGAATTTCTATAGCCCGGTAACCGGTGTTACAAGGTCTTACGCTTATCAGGAACGACGTGCATGAGCAGTCAAGGTTTGCCCAAACCAGACTACGCCAAGAACATGAAGCTGATCGGTTACACCGATCAGGGCGGCAGGCCGGACGGCGTGCAGGTCATGGTCAACAAAGGCCACGCCTATGTCGGCCACATGTTCTCCAAAGGCTTCAGCGTCATCGATGTGCGCGATCCGAAGAATCCGCGCGCCGTGAATTACATCGCCGCGCCGGCAAACACCTGGAATATCCATCTGCAGGTGCATGACGACCTGCTGCTGGTGATCCACGCCAAGGACATGTTCGCCGCCGCTGAATTCGCCGACGAGCGCGCCTATTACAAAGGCGCTCTTGGCCAGAAGGTCGGCACCGCCGAAGCAAAACGCGTGCGCGATTGGAGCGCGGGGCTAGCGGTTTATGACGTGTCGAAGCCCGAGGCCCCGCGCCAAATCGGCTTCATGGCGGTGGCTGGCGGCGGCATCCATCGCGTCTGGTATGTCGGCGGCAAATGGGCTTACGCCTCGGTGCTGCTCGACGGTTTCACCGACTACATCTTCATGACCATCGACATGAGCGATCCGGCCAAGCCGCGCGAGGCGGGGCGCTGGTGGATTCCCGGCATGAACCAGGCGGCCGGCGAGACACCGTCATGGCAGCCGACGCGGCGTTACGGCCTGCATCATCCGATCGTCCACGGCGACACCGCCTACTGCGCCTGGCGCGACGCCGGCATGGTGGTGCTCGACGTCGCCGATCGCGCCAAACCGAAACTGATCGTGCACCGCAACTGGTCGCCGCCTTATGGCGGCGGCACGCACAACTGCCTGCCGCTGCCTGACCGCAACCTGCTGGTGGTGCTGGACGAGGCCGTGCTCGACCACCAGGAGGACGGCCTCAAGCTGATCTGGGTGTTCGACAACCGCGTGCCGTCGAACCCCGTGAGCATCGCCACGTTCCCGACGCCCGCCGAGGCCGACTACAAGGCCAAGGGCGCGCATTTCGGCCCGCACAATATTCACGAGAACCGGCCCGGGAGCTTCGTCTCGTCCAAGCTGATCTTCGCCACCTATCAGAACGCCGGCGTGCGCGTGTTCGATATCTCGGATGCCTACGCGCCGAAAGAAGCCGGCGCCTGGGTGCCGCCGCAGCCGGCGCGGCTCGCCGACACGCGACCGAACCGCGCACGCGTCATCCAGTCGGCGGACGTTTTCGTAGACGGCACGGGTCTCATCTACTGCACCGACTACAATGCCGGCCTGTACATATTGGAATATCAAAGCTGAATTGCACCGAGGCTTCTACCGGCCGGTGCATCGAGACTTGCCGGTCACGCATACAAGAAATCCAGCACCGCGGTCTCCGTCAGTACCGCCTCGTCGGTCGAGTGCCGGCCGGCGCGCGCCTGCTCGGCCTCCGTGCGAGTCGCCTGCAGGAAGGCGCCGAGATGGCGGGCGCGCTCGATAATGCGGAAATTCTCGCGCAGCCGCGCCGCCTCGAAACGCTTGAGCGCGTGCGCAACGTCACCTTCTGCATCGTCTGCATCAAGTGCATCAACGAGTGCGGCTGCATCGTCTGCCGCCTTCGACACCCCCGCCGCCACATGCGGCCGCGCCACGAACGCGGCGTCACCGACGATCGCCACGCGCCCGAAGGCCATGTGCGGCGATTCGAGATCGTAGATCGGCTGCAGGATCGGCTCCTCCATCATGCGCGCGACCTGCCGGAACTGCGGGCCGACCAGGCGCTCGGCGTCGGCGCGCATTTCGGCGACGACCTCGCGGCGGATCAGCGGCGGCGGGATCGAAATGGAGTGCGTATGGCCAGTCTCATCCGTGAGCAGCCATTGCAGTTTCGTCTTCTCGTCCGCCGGCCGGTACCACACGACGTTGTAGCGCCTGTGCCCGGGCCGTAGGTCGTTGTCCGGACCGGCCACCGGATAACCGAGAAACTGCTCGCCCGGCGGCAATGTGAACGTCATGTACTCGAACAAGTCCCGATGCACGTCCGGAGGAAAGGCGCTCTCGGCGATCAGCGCGCGCCAGGCGCTGTAGCCGGCGTAGAGCGGGGCGACCTCGGGCGCAGCTTGCTGGCGCACCGTCGAGCGCAGTCCGTCGGCGCCGACCAGCACATCCGCGTCGATGCTTTCGCCATCGGAAAAATGTGCGCTGACCTTCCCGGCGCCTTGCGTAAAGCCGGAAAGGCCGCGGCCGCGATGATAGCGCTCCGCCGGGAACGCGTCGCGCAGCAGCCGGTAGAGGCGCTCCCAGGCCGTAAGCACCTGTGGGCAATCGTATTCGGACGTGACGCGTCCCTGGATGTCGAGGATCTTGCGCGTCGTGATGCGGACGCCGAGATCGCGCGTTTCCAGGCCCAAGCGGCGCAGCCGCTCGATCAGCTCGGCCTGCGCCACAATTCCGGCGCCGCGGCCGGACAGTTCACTCTCCACGCGCTCGTAGATATCGACGTCCCAGCCGGCGCGCCGCAGCAAGAGCCCGCTCAAAAGCCCGCTCATCGAGCCGCCAATGACGATGGCGCGCCGCTTGCTCGAACCAGCCAACCGAACGCCCTCAACGTTTGAGTTTCGCGGACTATGCTATATATAGCGGCAAAGATCACCGGAGTAATTTTCATGGCTCTGACCATGCACGACAAGGCCGCCGAGGTTCGGCACAAAAATCCGTGGCCGGCCGAAATCACGGCCGAATTCGAGCGCGAGGCAAAGAACCAGAATCCTTGCGTCGGTTCCGTCCTCCTCTCGGAAAACGAGCGCACGCGCGTGTGGATGATCCGGCTTGCGCCCGGCGAGCGTTGCGGCTTTCACCGTCACGTGCTCGATTATTTCTGGACCTGCATCAGCGGCGGCCGCGCCCGTCAGCATGTGCATGACGGCATCACGCTCGAATGCGGCTATGCGCCGGGCGAGACCCGCCACGAGAGCTATGGCAGGGGCGAGTTCAAGGTGCATGACCTGGAGAACCTCGGCGACAAGGAACTCGTCTTCATGACCGTCGAGTTCAAGGACAGCGCCAACAAGCCGATGCCGCTACCTGAAGGCGTGCGACCGCAGGCCGAAGCCGCCTAAGCGTCTTTGCCCAGGTGTGCGCCCGTCCCGCCATGCGGGGCGGGCGCTGTTTTTTGTCGCGGGTGGGATGCTTCCTTCGGCCGATCAACGGGCTAGCCAAGCCGCCCCCCTTCCTGCAAACTGCCCGCCAATCTCATTGGCCGCGCCGCATCAGGCGCGGTCGATGAGGCGCCGTGGGGCGCGCAACAATAAAAAGGCGTTCAGAGGGGAGTGAAGGCCGGCATTATCGTCATCCAATTCGCGTTTATCGGGCATGCCTGCCGGCTTCAGCCGGCATATTGCCGCTGATATGAACGCGGATTGTCGTTGCGCCTGCGCCGGTTGAGATACGCATGGAATTCAATCTTCTGATCAATGCGATCATCGCCGGCCTGTTGCTCGGCGGGTTCTATGCCGCAGTCACCGCCGGCATTGCGATCGCGTTCGGCATGCTCGACATCGTGAACATTGCGCACCCGGCCTTCGTCATCCTCGGCTCCTATATCGCCTATACGATCAATATCAATCTGGGCGTCGATCCGATCGTCGTGAGCATCGTGGCGCTGCCGGCATTCTACGCGCTCGGCGCCGCCATCTACCAGGTCTATTACCTGTCGTTCGAGAAGCGCGGGCAGGAGGCGCTGCGCGGCCTCGCCTTCTTCTTTGGACTGCTGTTTATCACCGAGGTCACGCTGCTTCTGGTGTTCGGAGCGGATTATCGTTACGTCGAGGCCGCCTATATCGGGCCGAGCATTCATCTCGGCGCATTCGAGCTGCCGCTGCGCCTGCTGGTGCCCTGCATCGTTTCACTCGCCTTGTTTGCGGCAATTCAGCTATTCGTCTCGCGCACCTTCGTCGGTCGCGCGATCATGGCGGTTTCGCAGGACCAGTTGGCCTTGCAGTTGATGGCGGCCAATCCAATCCGCATCAAACGGATCGCATTCGCGGTGGCGATCGCCACTGCCTCGATCGCCGGCGCGCTGCTGATCATCATCCAGCCGGTCGAGCCTTCGGTCGGGCGCGATTATATCGGCCGCGTCTTCGCCATCTGCGTGCTGGGCGGCCTCGGCAGCATGCCAGGCGCCTTGATCGCCGCGTTTCTGCTGGGCGTGGTCGAGAGCCTGACCGCGACGTTTTACGGACCGTCCTGGGCGCCGGCCGTATCGTTCGGATTCCTGCTTCTGACCCTTGCCTTCCGGCCCGCCGGCTTGATGGGGCGCTAGCGCGTGAACAATACCACGTTTTCCCTTGCCGCCACCGCAGTCGCGCTCGTGGTTCTTGCCTTCGCCCATTGGCTCGGGATCGACTACTTTTATTTCGCCGGCTACACGATCCTGCAATTCGTCGTGCTATCGACCGCCTGGAACATCCTCGGCGGCTACTGCGGCTACGTGAATTTCGGCACGGCGGCGTTTTTCGCGCTCGGCGCGTACAGCGCGGTGTTCATGCACAAGGCCTATCCGCTGCCGATTCCGCTGCTGATCGTGATCGGCGCCGTCGTGTCGGGCATCGTCGGCTTGGGCATGGGATATCTGACGCTGCGCCTGCGCGGCGCGTTCTTTTCGATTGCGACCCTGGCGATGGCGGTCGTCTTCCAGACACTGGTGGTCAACTGGGATTATGTCGGCGGCTCGCGCGGCGCCTATATCATTCACCCGGAAAACTTTGAATTTGGGCCGCTCAAAGTTCACTACATCGAATACCTGTTCGTGCTGATGCTGGCGCTGGCGGTGATCGCTCTGGTGACGGCGCGCATGATCGAGCGTTCGCGGCTCGGCTTCGGCTTTGCCACCATTCGCGACGACGAGCTGGCGGCGGAAGCCTGCGGCGTGCCCACTCTGCGCCTGAAGCTGGTCGCCACCACGCTTTCGGGGGCCTTCATGGGCATGGCCGGCGCGCCGTTTCCCTACTACATCGGCTATCTGCAGCCGCAATCCGCCTTCGCCTTGGACTACGCGGTCAATTCCATCGCCATGCCGATGATCGGCGGCACCACAAGCTGGGTCGGCCCGCTGGTCGGCACGATCGTGCTCGGCTCGGCGCAGCAATACGCCACGGTCAGC
>Ga0335081_10002970_pt1 | contig 26640 bp, 22 predicted proteins | sample Lox_Sample_35_FD_206713 | JGI IMG/M metagenome (GOLD analysis project Ga0335081, IMG submission 206713) | Soil microbial communities from Loxahatchee National Wildlife Refuge, Florida, United States - Lox_Sample_3.5 | ecosystem: Environmental > Terrestrial > Soil > Wetlands | place: USA...
CAGACTCTTCGCATCGCCCACGTTGGCAAGGTGACTGAACAGTCGCAGGCTCTCAATGAACTTCCTGCCCTTTTCGGCGTCGCCCTTGATTCCGAATCCGAGGATCGCGCCCGCACCCTTCGGCAGATACTTCCTGGCGCGTGCGTAATCGGGATGACTCTGGAGGCCGGGATATTTCACCCAGCTGACCCTGGGATGCTTTTCAAGATATTCGGCAACCGCCTGAGCGTTCTGGACGTGACGCTCCATGCGCAGACTCAGGGTCTCGATGCCTTGAATCGTCTGCCAGCTGTTGAAGGGTGCCTGGCAGGCGCCGATGTCCCGCAGAACCTGCACGCGCGCCTTGATGGCGAATGGCGGCAGACCGGCCGCTTTCAAGTCCGCGTAAACCAGGCCGTGATACGACGGATCGGGCGCGGTGAAGTTTTCAAACTTTCCGCTCCGCCAATCGTAATTGCCGCCGTCCACGATGACGCCGCCGATGGTTGTGCCGTGCCCGCCGATGAATTTGGTGGTGCTGTGCGTGATGATATGCGCACCCCACTCAAACGGCCGGAAGAGATAGGGCGTGGCAAAGGTGTTGTCAATCAACAGCACCACCTTGTGTCTCCCGGCGATCTCAGCCACTTCTTCAAATGGGAATACGGCGATATCCGGGTTGCCCAATGTTTCGCCGTAAACGATCTTGGTGTTCGGCCGGATGGCTCTTTCAAAATTCTCCGGGTCGGTCGGGTCAACGAAGGTCACCTCAATGCCGAGTCTTGGAAACGTATATTTGAATTGATTGTAGGTTCCGCCGTACAGCCGGCTTGACGAGACAATGTGGTCACCGGATTGGCACAGCGTAAATATTGCCTGGGCTTGTGCCGCATGTCCGGAACTGGCGGCCACGGCCGCCACCCCGCCTTCCAACGAAGCCAGGCGCTGCTCGAGCACATCGGTCGTTGGATTCATGATGCGGGTGTAGATATTTCCCAGCTCTTTCAGGGCAAACAAATTGGCGGCCTGTTCCGTGCTTTTGAATTGGTAGCTGGTGGTTTGATACAAGGGCACGGCGCGGCTTCCCGTGGTTGGGTCGGGTGCATAACCCGCGTGGAGCTGGCGGGTGGCGAAACCATATTGACGCAGATTGGATGCAGACATCGGATTCTCTCTCCTTGATGAAATTTACCCGCCCCTCCAGAAGAGATAAAAAAATACCTCTTCTGAAAGCACAAGAAGAGGTACACGCCTGAACCATCCTCTCATCTTCCAGTTGTTGAACAGAAATCCTATTCACTGTCGGAGTTGGCACCTTGACCTGCGTCAGGTTGCCGAGGCGTCGTCGGGCCGTTCCCTCAGCCTCTCTGGATAAGAGCGAGTATTTTGTTATTAGCGGCGGTTTATACCACACTGATTTGTTTTAAGTCAAGGCCTGCAACAGATCCTCTTTTACCAGCAGCTCCGCATTATAAATGGATCCGCCGGCCGCGCCGCGAATCGTATTGTGCGACAGCACCACAAATTTGAGGCTGAAAAGGGGATCGCGGCGGAGACGCCCGACCACCGTTGTCATGCCCTTGCCCGTTAAACGATCAAGCCGCGGCTGAGGACGATCCGCCTGCTCGCGCACCTCGATCACGGGTCGCGGTGCCGATGGGAGCGCCCGCGCCGCGCGCGGGGCACGATAATCACGCATCGCCCCCGCGGCCGTTTCCGGGTCGGCTGCCCGCGCGAGCTCGACGCTGACGCACACGGTGTGTCCATCCGTCACCGCGACGCGATTGGTGTGCGCGCTGAATCTAATCTCCGCCAGCTCCACTTGATCGCCATGCAGCCTGCCGAGCATCTTGCGCGGTTCCCACTCCACTTTGTCCTCCTCGCCGCCGATGTTTGGAATGACGTTGTCGTTGATATCGAGCGCGGGAACGCCGGGATAGCCTGCCCCGGAGAGCGCCTGCATCGAAACCACAAAGGCCTTTTTCACGCCAAAGGAATCATCGAGTGCCTTGAGCGCAACCGTGAGGCCTGTGCTGGTGCAATTTGGATTGGTGGTGATGCATCCGCTCCAGCCGCGCCGCTGGCGCTGCTGTTTGACCAGATGAACATGATCCGCGTTGACCTCGGGCAGCAGGAGCGGCACGTCCGGGGCGCGGCGATAGGCAGAGGCGTTCGAACAGACCGCCGCACCGGCCTGCGCAAATTGCGGTTCGAGCTCCCGCGCCAGATCGGCCGGTAATGCCGAGAAGACTATCTGGGCGCGCAGCGCTCCGGGCGCGGCTGGAACGACGATCAGGTCGCGGGCGTATTCCGGCATGGGATCGTCCAGGATCCAGCGGCAGGCCTGGGCGTAGGGTTGACCGATCGACCGGTCCGAGGCCGCCAAGGCCACCACTTTAAACCATGGATGATGATCCAGCAGCGAGACAAAACGCTGGCCGACCGATCCGGTCGCTCCCAGAACTGCAACGGGGATCTGAGATGGTGACATGGTCGCTCCTCCTATTCAACGATCAATTCGTGCAATGACTTCACGGCGTTCTCGGTATCCGAGGCAACAACCACCATGCTGATGGAGACTTCGGATGACCCCTGGGCAATGGCCAGGACGTTCACGTTGTTCCTGCCAAGCTGCGAAAAGACCCGCCCGGCCACACCGGGCGTGTGGATCATTCCCGCGCCCACTACGGTGATGATCGAAACGTCGCCGGTCATCCAGACGCGGTCAATATCGTTATCTTCGATCTCGCTTGAAAAAACATCCTTGAGCTGGTGCACCACCGACTCGGCAGTCTCGGAGGGTACGGCGAAACAAATGGACTGTTCGGAGGAGGCCTGGGTGATGAGCGGCACGCTGGTGCCCGTGGCAGCCACTGCCGCAAAGGCCCGGGCCGCTACGCCCGGGACGCCCACCATGCCGCGCCCTTCCACGGTGACCAGTCGCTGCTGGCGGATGGCCGTCACGGCTCGGACCACCTGCGAGCCGGTGCGCGGCCTGGAAGCCCTGTCGGAGTTCGCGATCAGACGCGTGCCGGGATGGGAAGGGTTGAACGTGTTGCAGATGCGCAGCCCGATCCCGGCCTCGATCACCGGGCGGATCGTCTTGGGATGCAGGACCTTCGCGCCATAGTATGCAAGTTCCGCGATCTCGCTGTAGGTGATTTCGGGCAGGGTGCGGGCCGAGGGTGCGATCCGCGGATCGGTGGTCATGACCCCATCCACATCGGTCCAGATCCAGACCTCGTCCGCCGGCAGCACTGCGCCGATGATCGCCGCAGAATAATCGCTTCCGCCCCGGCCCAAAGTGGTGACGATTCCCTCGGCAGTTGCACCGATAAATCCGGTGGTAATGGGCATGATGCCTTCCTGCAGCAGAGGATCCAGCCGGGAACGGGTCTTCTCGGTTGTGGCTTTGAAATCAGGATGCGCGTTTTGAAAATGATCGTTCGTAACGAGGAACTCGGTGGCCTCAATCGCCTTGGCCCTGACCTCCGCACTCTCCACGACCGCGGCCAGCACACGGACGCTCATCCGTTCGCCCAGCGAGGCCACTGCGTCCAGGGCGCGCGGGCTGGCCTCGCCCAGCACGGCCATGGCCCGGCACAGATCCACAAAGGAGCCGATCAGCACATCAATCTCCGCCTTCGTTCTTGTGCAAAGGACCCCATCTTGGATCAGGCCATCGATTGCCGCAAAATGTCTTTCACGCAATGTCTGCTCCGCCCCCGGGAGGGACGCCACGTTTCCTGCAGCAGCCTGGGAGGCGCTTTCCAGCAGCAGGTTGGTCGCGCCGGACATGGCGGATGTCACGACCACGAGGCGCGGCCACTCGGCGCGTGCCTTTCGAACGATTTGCGTGACATGGGCGAGTGCAGCGCTTGAGCCGACCGAGGTTCCGCCGAACTTCATGACAAGCGTTTTCGATGATTTATCTTCCGGCATATTCGTCTCCTTTGCTTCCCTCGGCGCTGGGGCCAGGGGCGGGGCCAGGCAACAAAAACGCCTCACGGCTTCGTGAGGCGTTTTTGTGTTTTGATGCAAACCAGGTTTCGATCACTCCTGTCCAAACACAGCGGTCTCACGGTGGAGCCGGGAGGGAGTGGTAGTCATGGAGGGGGTGGAGCCGACCGAATTCATATGGGCCGGAATTCTATGCGCGAGTGAGTGATCGGTCAAGAGGCAAAATCACCCGAAAAAGCAAAGAGCATGCCTGTATTATTTTTATCAACCCATCCTATTGAGTTGAGAAGCCGGGGGTCACGGGTCGAAAAATGCGTGGATCCAGTCCGCGGCGGAGCGGCATCCAATGATCGGGAAACTTGATGAGAATACTGGCCGTGCGATTCATCGACCCGTCATTGTGAATCACCCGCGCCCGCCACTGCCTGCGAGCACCGTGCCGCGATCGCGCCATCAAAACGAGGCTGGGGCAGCAAAGGGAAAACAGATTCGCGATTCATAAGGGCAGGGCGCGACGGGCCATCATTTTTGGAGCTTCAGGCGCTCCTCTTCCAGTACTTTTGCAAATCGTTCAAAGGCGTCAGAGATGATTTCCAGTTCCTTTTCCGAGTAACTTGAGAGCAGCTCGTCTTGTGCCTGTCGCGCCGATTCAAACCACGACGCGACTTTTTCGGCGCCCGATTTCACCGGAGCGATCAGCGTGCCGCGTCGGTCATCGGGGTTCGGCCGCCGCCTGATCATCCCCGCCTTCTCGAGACGGTCGAGCATGGCAGTCGTCGCACCAGAAGTGAGGCCCGTATACCTGCCAAGTTCAGAGGGGGTGGCAATGCCCTTAAGGAATAGCAGCCTGAGACACTCCGTATCGGTTATATTGAAGCCCATCCGTTCGCTCATCGCGTTCCGGAACCGCGTCGAATTTACGGCATATTCGGCCACTGCCATCAGCGCCCGTTTTTTCAAATCTGTTTTTGTGGACGGCGTCATCGAGTCCTCCTTGACATTATCTTCATATTCAAGTATATTCATTATATAACTAAATGCTCTTACCGGCAAGGTTTCACAACCACGTCAAAGAAGGAGACTACCATGAGCCCAAGGAAGAAGACGCAAAGATCGGCCGGGCGCACCCCCGCAAGCGGCCAGGCGCACAAGGGGTTGTTGTCGGCGGAAGAATTGGCAGCCATGAAGGAGACCATCAAGGAGCGGAAGGCGGCTGCCAGCCAGGAAGAGGCGGAGAAAGCGGCGCTCGCCGCGATCGCCGCGATGGCGGAGCCGGATCGCTCCATGGCGAAGCGAATCCATGCGATCATCAAAGCCAGCGCGCCGTCGCTCCTGGCGAAAACCTGGTACGGTATGCCCGCGTATGCCAGCAAGGATGGAAAGGTTGTCTGCTACTTCCGCGACCGGCAAAAGTTCAAAGAAAGATATTCGATGTTCGGCTTCAACGACTCAGCAAGCCTCGACGAAGGCTCCATGTGGCCGATCGCCTATGCTTTGCCGGGGTTGACCTCCGAAGACGAGGCAAAGATTGCGGCGCTCGTGAAGAAAGCGGCGAGCTAAAGAGCCAAGAAATGCCGACAATCCGTTTTGAAACCACAGCGCTTCAAACCGGCGGCTGGACCATTCTTAGGCTGCCCAAGAGCGCGAGCGCAAAGCTTCCATCGCGTGGCATGACATTGGTCAAGGGAACCATTAATGGTTTCCGTACCAGAATCGTGCTGGAACCGGACGGCCGGGGAGGCCACTGGTTCCGGGTTGACTCCGGCCTGCCAAAAGCGGTCAGCATCACCGCCGGCGGCACCGTAACGATGGAGGTTCAGTCATCGAAAGAGTGGCCGGAGCCCGAGCTGCCTGCGGATTTGAATAGGGCGTTGACGGTCGACCCGCGGGCCAACGCCCTATGGAGGACCATCACGCCGATGGCCCGCTGGGACTGGCTGCGCTGGATACGCGGGACCAACAACCGAGAAACACGCAGCCGGCGCATCGCGGTAGCATTATCGAAGCTCAGGGCCGGCCAGCGAAGGCCATGTTGCTTCAATCGCAACCTGTGCACCCAACCCGAGGTCTCGAAGGACGGAGTGCTCATTGAGCCAACGGAAACAGAGCGGTGAACCGAAATGACAGCAAATACGAAACCTTCCCCGAAAGAGAAGTCCGCCTCTCAACAGATAGACGCCATCATCAAGGAACCGGGGGACTGGCGAGGCAGGAAATTATCGCAGCTGCGGGCCCTGATCAAGAAAGCCGACCCGGCCCTGGTCGAAGAGGTGAAGTGGAAGAAGCCATCCAAACCATCGGGGGTCCCCGTTTGGTCTCATGGCGGAATCATCTGCATCGCAGACACGCTCAAGAACGCCGTAAGGCTGACATTCCCCAAGGGCGCCCAGTTGAAGGATCCGAAGAAGCTCTTCAATACGCGGCTGGACAGCAAGACGGTTCGCGCCATCGACTTCCGCGAGGGCGAGGCGGTAGATGAGGCCGCGCTGAAGGCGCTCATTGTCGATGCCGTGAGGTTGAACACGCCCAAAGGGTGATGGAGAAGGGGAAACGGGTTGGCCCCACAGCCCGTGTCCCCGCATCCGGGAAAGCCCCCGGTGGCCGGTTCCGTCTGAGCCAGAGCGCCTCACACGGGGGGAAGCCCGGAAATTCCTCGAAAACTCCCCTCTTGACGAATTCTCAATTCGGCCTATAATCGGGCGAAATACCTACAGCCAATGAACACGGCATTGTACCTCTCGATTCTTGTCGTCCTGCTTGCGGTCCTTATTATTAAGGATCAATTTTCGGTTAGGATGGCAACGGTGAGAGTGCCGTAACACACCTTAGTAAGTGCAAAGAGCCGCCCTAACCCCGGGCGGCTCTTTTATTTTATCCCTGCGAGGAAAAGAGTCATGCGATCTGATACGGTCAAAAAAGGTTACGACAAGGCGCCCCACCGGGCCCTGTTCCGCGCGACGGGCTTGAAGGATCCGGACTTTGATAAGCCGTTTGTTGCCATCGTAAATTCATACGTGGATATTGTTCCCGGCCATGTCCACCTTCAGGAATTCGGCAAACTTGTGAAGGACGCGGTGCGCGCCGCGGGCGGTGTGCCGTTTGAATTCAACACGATCGGCGTGGACGACGGAATCGCGATGGGGCATTTGGGCATGAAATACTCGCTCCCTTCGCGCGAATTGATCGCGGATTGTGTCGAGACGATGATCGAAGCCCATCGCTTCGATGCCATGGTCTGCATCCCAAACTGCGACAAGATCGTGCCGGGCATGCTGCTCGCCGCCATGCGCGTCAACATCCCGGCCATTTTTGTTTCGGGCGGTCCGATGGCTGCGGGCAGAACCCCCGAAGGCGAAGCGATCGATCTGATCTCTGTGTTTGAAGGCGTGGGGGCATATTCTGCCGGAAAGATCGATGAACAGCGCCTGTCCATTTTGGAAAAATTCGCATGTCCTTCCTGCGGCTCGTGCTCCGGCATGTTCACCGCTAACTCGATGAATTGCCTGATGGAAGCCATTGGACTGGCCTTGCCGTTCAACGGCTCGGCCCTGGCCAAAACCCAGGAGCGCGAAGATCTGGCGCGCCGGGCCGCGGCGCAGATCATGACGTTGATATCAAAGGATATCAAGCCGCGCGATATTGTGACCCCCGAGGCAATTGACGATGCGTTTGCGCTGGACATGGCGATGGGCGGTTCCACCAACACCGTGCTGCACACCCTGGCGCTGGCCAACGAGGCCGGCGTGGAATATCCGCTGAGCCGCATCAATTCCGTAGCTGATCAGGTGCCTCATATCTGCAAAGTGAGCCCGGCCGGGAAATGGCATATGGAAGATGTCCATCGGGCCGGCGGCATCCCCGCCATCCTGAACGAGGTCCAGCGCGGAACCGGCATGCTGCACTTCGACCGCCTCACGGTCAGCGGCACATCCCTGGGCGAATCGATCCGGGGTCGTGAGATCAAAGATGATCAGGTGATCCGCCGCTATGAAAACGCGCATTCAAAGCGCGGCGGCCTGGCGATCTTGTTCGGCAACCTGGCGCCCAAGGGCGCGGTCGTGAAGGTCGGCGGCGTAAGCGAGGCCATGATGAAATTCAGCGGCCCGGCGCGGATCTATGAATCACAGGAGCAGGCCCTGGCTGGCATCCTGGGGGGTGAAGTGAAATCCGGGGAGGTGGTGGTTGTCCGCTATGAAGGCCCGAAGGGCGGGCCCGGCATGCAGGAGATGCTATCCCCCACCTCAGCCATCATGGGGCAGGGGCTTGGCGACAAGGTTGCCTTGATCACGGATGGGCGTTTCAGCGGCGGGACGCGCGGCGCCTGTATCGGTCACGTGTCGCCGGAAGCCGCGGCCGGCGGGCCGATCGCCGCCCTGCTGGCCGGGGATCTGATCGAAATTGACCTGCTCGAGCGCACATTGAATGTCCGGATGAGCGAGGCGGAGATCCAGCGACGCCTGGCGGCGCTGCCTCCGTTCCGCGCCAAGATCACCTCGAAATGGTTGAAGCGTTATTCCTATTTTGTCACCAGCGCGGACACAGGCGCAGTGCTGCAATCTTAAGGAGAAGAGATGAAAAAGACCGGTGCGGAGATCCTGTGGGAATGTCTGGTGCGTGAGGGCGTGGAGGTGGTTTTTGGCTATCCCGGCGGCGCCAATATGCCGATCTACGACGCGATGCTGAGCTATCCTGTGCATCATGTGCTGGTGCGGCATGAGCAGGGCGCGGCGCACATGGCGGATGGATACGCGCGGGCTTCGGGAAAAGTCGGTGTGGCGATGGCGACCTCGGGGCCGGGTGCCACGAATCTGGTCACAGGCATCGCGACGGCCATGATGGATTCATCGCCGGTGGTGTTCATCACCGGACAGGTCGCGGCCCATTTGATCGGCGGCGACGCCTTCCAGGAAGTGGATGTGACCGGGATCACGCTGCCCATCACGAAGCACAACTATCTCATCACGCGGGCCGATGAGATCGCGGAAGCCGTCTGTGAAGCGTTCTATATCGCCCGCAGCGGGCGCCCCGGTCCGGTCTTGATCGACATCTGCAAGAACGCACAGGTGGAGCAGACCGAATTCGCCTTTCCCCCCGCGGTCAGACTGCCCGGCTATCAACCGCGGGCTCGTGCGCCTCAGGCCGACCTCAGCCAGGCCGTCCGCCTGATCGAAAAAGCAAGACACCCCGTCATCTTGGCCGGTCACGGGGTATTGATGTCGGGCGCCGAAGAAGCGCTGATGCATTTTGCTGTGAAGACCCAAATCCCGGTCGCCAGCACCCTGCTGGGACTGGGCGCCTTCCCGGCGTCGCATGCGCTGAGCCTCGGCATGATGGGCATGCACGGCGAGGTTCACACCAACCTGGCCATACAAAACTCCGACCTGCTCCTGGCCTTTGGCATGCGCTTTGATGATCGCGTGACCGGGAACCTGAAAACCTACGCGCCGAAGGCCAAAAAGATCCATGTGGAGATCGATCCCTCTGAAGTCCACAAGAACGTGCACGTGGATGTTCCGCTGGTGGGCGATCTGAAGAATGTCCTGACGGATCTCATTCCCATGGTCGATGAATATGATCATGAGGAATGGCTGCGGCAGATCAATGACTGGAGGTCTGAGGCCGATGCGCGTTCGATCATGAACTGGCCAAACGATGATCATTTGTACGTGGCCCATCTCGTCAGCGATATCTGGAAGGCGACCGGCGGCGGTGCGATCGTCACCACGGACGTGGGCCAGCATCAGATGTGGGCCGCCCAGTACTATCCGCTCGAAGAACCGAACCGCTGGATCACCTCCGGCGGCGCGGGCACGATGGGTTTTGGACTGCCGTCCGCGATCGGTGCCTGGTTCGCCCGCAAGGATCAGGAGATCTGGGCCATCGCCGGCGACGGCGGATTCCAAATGACCGCCGCTGAACTGACCACCGCCGTCCAGGAAGGCGCGAATGTCAAGGTGGCCATCATGAACAACAACTTCCTGGGCATGGTGCGCCAGTGGCAGGAATTCTTCTTTGAGAAGCGTTACTCCGCCGTCAACATGTTGACCCCGGATTTTGTCAAACTGGCCGAGGCCCACGGGGTTCCGGCGCGCCTCGTGACCAAGCGCGGCGAAGTGGACGAGGCCATTGATTGGGCCCGCAGGACACCGGGTCCGATCGTGCTCGAATTCCGCGTGGTGCAGGAGGACTCGGTCTATCCGATGGTTCCGGCCGGCGCATCACTCGATCAGATGCTGCAAAGGCCGGAGCGCGCAGCGAAGTGAGGAGCTGAAGATGCAATACACATTTATCGCGTTGGTCGAAAATAAGCCGGGAGTGCTGAACCGCGTGGCCTCTCTGTTCCGCCGCCGCAATTTCAATATCGAGTCGCTCGCGGTGGGGCGGACCGAGAAGCCGGACATCTCACGCATGACCATGGTCGTGGATTGTCCGAACGGCGATATTGACGCCCACAAGATCGAGGCCAATCTGTATAAGCTGGTGAACGTGATTGACGTGCAGGACGTCAGTCGCCAGCCGTCCGTCACGCGCGATCTGGCGCTGATCAAGGTGAAGGCGGGACCGGAAAAGCGCGCCGAGGTCAACGGCCTGGCGGCGATCTTCCGTGCCCGGATTGTGGATGTGGCGGCGGATTCCGTGATCGTGGAGGTCACCGGCACGGAAGAAAAGGTGGAGGGCATCGTTGAATTGTTTCGCCCGATCGGCATCATGGAAATGGTGCGCACGGGCCAGGTGGCGATGACGCGCGGTGCGAACTCGGGCATCCGCCGCATGCCGGGCGTAGAGGATTCGAAATACGAAGACGATTATGACATAGCGGCAATGGTGCCCTAGAGTCCGCCGGGCATGGATTAGGAGAATTTATCATGGCAAAGATCAATTTTGGCGGCGTCGAGGAAGAAGTGATTACGCGCGGTGAGTTCCCTCTTGAAAAAGCGCGTGAGGTCTTGAAGAACGAGGTGGTGGCTGTGTTGGGCTATGGGGTGCAGGGACCGGCCCAGGCCATGAACATGCGCGAGAACGGGATCAACGTGATCGTGGGTCAGCGCGCAGGCACGGCCAACTGGGATAAGGCCGTTGCCGACGGATGGGTTCCGGGCAAAACGCTCTTTTCCGTCGAAGAGGCGGCCGAACGCGGAACGGTGGTTCAATACCTGCTTTCGGATGCCGGCCAGCGCTCGCAGTGGCCCAAGATCGTGGAATGTCTCAATGAGGGCGACCTGCTTTATTTTTCACATGGGTTCTCGATCACCTACAAGGATCAAACAGGCGTTGTGCCTCCGCCGCACGTGGACGTCGCGCTCGTTGCCCCGAAGGGGTCGGGCCGCAGCGTGCGCGCCAATTTTCTCGATGGCTCCGGCATTAACGCAAGCTTCGCGGTCCAGCAGGATGCGACCGGACGCGCCCTGGAGCGGACGCTGGCGCTGGGGATCGCGATCGGCGCGGGGTATCTTTTCCCGACCACCTTCGAGAAGGAAGTCTACTCAGATCTGACGGGCGAGCGCGGCGTGCTGATGGGTGCACTGGCTGGCGTGATGGAAGCCCAGTATGACGAGCTCCGCAAGCACGGACATTCACCGTCGGAAGCGTTCAATGAAACCGTGGAAGAACTTACCCAGTCGCTCATCCGTCTTGTCGGACAGAACGGTATGGACTGGATGTATGCCAACTGTTCCACCACGGCGCAGCGCGGCGCGTTGGACTGGAAGGATAGATTCCGCCAGGCGGTTGCGCCTGTTTTCGACGACCTGTATCAAAGCGTGGTGTCCGGGAAGGAAACCCAGATCGTTCTGGACAGGAACAGCGATCCGAAATATCGCGAGAAGCTGGATGCCGAGCTCAAGGTCATGCGCGAATCCGAAATGTGGCGGGCCGGCGCGGCCGTCCGTTCATTGCGTCCCGAGAATTGGAAGAAATGAAGAGGCCTTTTATGAATAACTATGTTCGCATTTTTGATACCACCCTGCGGGACGGCGAGCAATCTCCCGGCGCCACGATGACCTCCGCGGAAAAACTGGAAGTGGCGCACGGTCTGACCCGCCTGGGTGTGGACATTATTGAGGCCGGATTCCCGGCCGCCTCCCCCGACGATCTGGAGGCGGTCCGCCGCATCGCGGCCGAGGTCGGCAACCCTGCCGCGGGCGACCCCAATGCCAGGGTTCCGATCATCGCCGGCCTGGCGCGCGCCTCCAAGGATGACATCGCGAAGGCCTGGGAAGCCGTCCAGGGTGCCCGGCAGCCCCGCATCCACACGTTCCTGGCGACCTCGGAGATCCACATGAAGCACAAGCTCAAGATGGATCCCGAAGAAGTGATCCAGCGCGTTTCGGAAATGGTCGCTTATGCCCGCTCACTATGCGCGGATGTGGAGTTCTCTCCCGAGGACGCCGGCCGGTCCGACCCGGAATTCCTGTACCTCGTCCTGGGGGAGGCAATCAAATCCGGCGCGACCACACTCAACATTCCCGATACGGTGGGTTACACCACGCCGGATGAGTTCTACAACCTGATTGACGGCATTATCAAACACACACCTGGAATGCATGACGGCATCACGATATCCGTGCATTGTCACGATGACCTCGGCCTGGCAACCGCCAACACCCTGGCCGGGATTCGGGCCGGGGCGCGGCAGGCAGAAGTCACCGTGAACGGCATCGGTGAACGCGCCGGCAATACATCGCTCGAAGAAGTGGTGATGGCGCTGAAAACCCGCCACCCGGTCTTTGAACTCGAAACAGGCGTCGACACCACCCAGATCGCGCGCCTCAGCAAACTCGTCAGCAATTACACCGGCATCGTCGTTCAGCCCAATAAGGCGATCGTCGGGGCCAATGCCTTCGCCCATGAGGCGGGGATCCATCAGGATGGGATGCTCAAGCATCAGACCACCTACGAGATCATGCGTCCGGAAGATGTGGGCGTAAACCAGTCGAAGCTGGTGCTGGGCAAGCATTCGGGCCGGCACGCCCTGCGGACGCGTCTGGCGGAAATGGGCCACTCGCTGGATGACGTCGAACTTGATAAGGCCTTTGCCCGCTTCAAGGAATTGGCGGACCGCAAGAAGACCGTCACCGATGCGGACCTCGAAGCCGTCATGGCCGATGAGTTCTATCAGCCGCGCGATGTCTATCTGCTCAACGGCCTGCAGGTCTCCTGTGGGACCATGGGCATGCCGACCGCCTCGGTGCGTTTGCGGGGCCCCGACGGCAAGATCTACACTCACGCCGCGATCGGCACCGGCCCGGTGGATGCAACCTACAAAGCCATTGACGGGATCATCAATGTGCCCAGCGCCCTGCTCGAGTTCAACATTCATGCCGTCACGGAAGGCATCGACGCGCTGGGCGAAGTCACGGTCCGCATCCAGGGCAAAAATGGCGATCATACGATGGACGCGCAAACCGAGGTTGAATATGCCCGCGTCTACGGCGGCCATGGCGCGGACACCGATATCATCGTCGCCAGCGCCAAGGCGTACATCAGTGCCCTGAACAAACTCATCATTGCCAGGACCGAAGGCGTACATTCTGTTCAGAACGATTACGGCGTCATGCTTGGATAAAGGAGAAGATCATGGACCCTCAAACGCAAGATCGAAAACCTGTTCAAACCGACTGGTTGGACCCGTTCCCCAAACCGCATACCATTCCTGCCGGCTGGGACATGAGCGGATTCTTGTCCGCTCCGGAGACGGAATCCGATCCCCCGGCGGACTCGACCGCGCAGGCGGAACGCGGCGAACGTCCACGGGCGCACAGAAATTCAGGAAGTCTTTCCTAACCCGCCCGGCGGCTTGGATAGAAATTATGCCCAAGACTCTCTTCGACAAGATCTGGGATTCGCACGTCGTGGCGGAAGGGCCGGATTCCCCCGCCGTGCTCTACATTGACCTGCATCTGGTGCATGAGGTCACCTCCCCCCAGGCTTTTGATGGCCTGCGCCGGCGCCGGCTGAAAGTCCGCCGCGCCGACAAGACCCTGGCCACGATCGATCATTCGATCCCAACGACTCCGCTCGATGTCCCGATCGGGGACGCGCTGGCGGCCGCGCAGATCAAGCAGATGGAAACGAATGCCGCCGAATTTGGCATCACACTGCACGGGATGAACAGCCCGCACCGCGGCATCGTCCATGTGATCGGTCCCGAACTCGGCCGAACCCAGCCCGGCATGACTATCGTCTGCGGCGATAGTCACACGGCCACGCACGGCGCCTTCGGGGCGCTGGCCTTTGGCGTCGGCACCAGCGAGGTGGAACACGTGCTTGCCACGCAGTGCCTTCTTCAAAGGAAGCCGAGAACCTTTGAGGTGCGCGTGGATGGGAAACTGTCCAAGGGCGTCTCCGCCAAGGACATCATCCTGGCGTTAATTGCAAAGATCGGCATCGGGGGCGGAACCGGGCATGTCTTCGAATATACCGGCGAGGCCATCCGCGGCCTGACCATGGAAGAGCGAATGACGATCTGCAACATGTCCATTGAAGGCGGCGCGCGGGCGGGCCTGGTCGCGCCCGATCAGGTGACGCTGGAATATCTGCATGGACGTGAGTTCGCGCCTGCCGGCCCGGCCTGGGACCGGGCGGTGGCGCGCTGGACACGGCTTCCAACCGATGAGGGCGCGGTCTACGACAGGTCCATGACGCTTGATGCTTCAGCCCTTGAACCGATGATCACCTACGGAACGAATCCCGGCATGGGTATGAAGATCACAGACCGTGTTCCGATGCCCGAATCCTTGAAGGACGCCTCGCAAAAAGCCGCTCTGGAAAAAGCACTGGCATATATGGGACTGAGACCCGGCCAGTCGCTTCTGGGGCACAAAGTGGATGTGGTCTTCATCGGCAGCTGCACGAACTCGCGCATTTCCGATCTGCGTTTGGCGGCCTCCGTGCTCAAGGGACGCAGGGTGTCGGAGGGCACGCGGGTGCTGATCGTGCCCGGCTCGCAGGATGTCAAGAAACAGGCCGAACAGGAGGGCCTGGATCAAGTGTTCAAGCAGGCGGGCGCGGAATGGCGCGAGGCCGGTTGCTCGATGTGTATTGCCATGAACGGGGATCAACTTCAACCCGGTCAATACGCGGTCTCCACCAGCAACCGCAACTTTGAAGGCAGACAGGGCAAGGGCGGACGGACATTTTTGGCCAGCCCGCTGACGGCCGCCGCGGCTGCGATCCAGGGCAGGATCACCGACGTCAGGACGATGCTCTAATGGCCCAATTCACAGCTTTACGATCCCGTATCGTTTCCCTGCCGGTCAACGATATTGACACCGATCAGATCATCCCGGCGCGCTTCCTCAAAGCCACCGATAAGCAGGGCATGGGTGATCATCTCTTTGCAGACTGGCGTTACAACCCAGACGGTTCGCCCAAGGCGGATTTCATCCTGAACCGGAAAGAGGGGCAGGGTGCGCAGATCTTATTGGCCGGCGACAACTTCGGGTGCGGGTCCAGCCGCGAGCACGCGCCGTGGGCCCTGACGGCTTTCGGATTCCGGGCGGTGATCAGCACTTCCTTCGCCGACATTTTTCGCAATAACGCCTTGAAAAACGGCCTGCTCCCGATCGTGGTGGACGAAGCCACCCACCAGATGCTGTTCGATCTGGCCGCGGAGGTGCCGGACGCCGAACTGAGCGTTGACCTGGCGTCGCAAACCCTTGCCTTCCCGCATGGCTCCGTGACCTTTCCGATCGACCCGTTCAACAAGACCTGTTTGTTGAACGGCGTGGATGAACTGGGTTACCTGATGGGCTTTGAAAAGGACATTGCGGCCTTTGAGGCGAGACAGGCATGATGACACAGATTCAAATCTACGACACCACTTTGCGCGACGGCACGCAGTCCGAGGGCTTCACGCTTTCGGCCAACGACAAGGTCCGCATCGCGCAGCGGCTGGATGAATTGGGAGTCACTTTCATCGAAGGCGGCTGGCCGGGCTCGAACCCGAAGGATGTGGAATTCTTTGAGCGCGCCCGTGATCTGCCTTGGCGGAACGCGTTGATCACAGCCTTTGGCGCCACCTGCCGCATCCGCGGCGGACCCGAGGACGATGCCAGCATCAAGGCCCTGCTGGATTCCAAGACTCCGGTTTGCACCCTTTTTGGAAAGACCTGGACCCTGCACGTCACCGAGGTTCTGCAGACCACCCTGGAAGATAACCTTCGCATCATCGAGCAATCGGTGGCCTACCTCAGGGCCAATGGCAAGCGCGTCATTTACGACGCCGAACATTTCTTCGACGGCTACAAGGCGGATCCGTCCTATGCGCGGGAGTCGCTGCAGGCGGCCGTGCGCGGCGGGGCGGAGACCGTCGTTCTGTGCGATACCAATGGCGGGACCCTGCCCTGGGAAGTCGAAGCCATCCTCCGGGAGCTCAAGCTGACCCTCGCCCATCCGTTCGGGATCCACACACACAATGATTCCGAGTGCGCCGTGATCAATTCCTTGACGGCCGTCCGGGAGGGCGCGATGCAGGTGCAGGGCACGATCAACGGCGTGGGCGAACGCTGCGGCAACGCCAATCTGATTTCCATCATTGCCGACCTTGAACTCAAGATGGGTTATCAATGTCTGCCCGGCGGCCGGGCCGCGCAGCTTTACGAGCTTTCGCATTTTGTGGCAGAAGTTGCCAATATCACACCCGATGAACATCTGCCGTTCGTGGGCAAATCGGCGTTCGCGCACAAAGGCGGCGTGCATGTCGCAGCCATGCGTCGCAGCGAAAAAAGCTATCAGCATATCGACCCGGCCTGCGTCGGGAACAAGATGCGGGTGGTCGTTTCAGACCTGTCCGGCCGCGGCAATTTGTTAAGCAAGGCCGAGGAGCACGGCGTGGAAGTGGAGGGTGAGGAGGTGCTTCCTGTCCTGAATGAGATCAAGGAGCTGGAATCACGGGGCTTTTCGTTTGAAGCGGCGGAGGCTTCGGTCGCGATGATGCTGAAGCGGCAGGAATACGGTTACCGGCCGCCGTTCGAACTTGTGGATTTCTTTGTGAACGTGGAGCATCGACAGGGCCGCGGCATCTTTGCCGAGGCGACCGTGAAAGTGCGCGTAAATGGCGAGGTCCTGCACACGGCCGCCGAGGGCAACGGTCCGGTCAATGCCCTGGATCTGGCATTGCGCAAAGCGCTGGTGGGTTATTATCCGCAGCTTGCAAGATTCTACCTGTCCGATTACAAGGTCCGCATCCTGGATTCGGATCACGGCACCGAGGCCATCACGCGCGTTTTGATTGACACGCGCAACAGCAGCAGCCGTTGGAGCACCGTGGGAGCAAGCACGAACATCATTGAGGCATCCTGGCGCGCCCTGGCGGATTCGGTTGAATACGGTTTGATGGTGGCGCACTGATGGATTTCCACATCACCCTGCTCCCCGGAGACGGCATCGGCCCGGAAGTGGTCGGCGAGGCCGGGCGCGTGCTCGAGGCGGTCGCCAGGCGGTTCGGGCATTCGTTCACTTTCATTGAACGTTTGATGGGAGGCTGCTCGATCGATCAATTCGGTTCGTCCCTGACCGAGGAGACGCTCGCCGACTGCAGATCCGCGGACGCCGTCCTGCTGGGCGCGGTCGGCGGGCCCAGATGGGACGATCCCTCCGCCCGAGATCGGCCTGAACGCGGATTGCTCGCCTTGCGGAAAGGACTGGGCGTATTTGCAAATCTGCGCCCGGTGAAAGTGCATCCGGCTCTGATCGGTTCGTCGCCGCTCAAGCCCGAAAAGCTCAAAGGCGTGAACCTCCTGGTCCTGCGCGAACTCACGGGCGGATTGTATTTTGGCTGGCCGAAGGGACGTGATGTCAAGGACGGCCGCGAGCGGGCGGTGGACACGCTTGAATACTACGATTACGAGGTGCGCCGTGTGATGGAACTCGCTTTCCGGCTGGCAAAAGGCAGGCGGCAGAAGGTCACCTCGGTGGACAAAGCGAATGTCCTGGAGTCATCGCGTCTATGGAGACAGATTGCAATGCAGGTTGGAAAACAAAATCCGGATGTGGAACTGGAGCATGTTTTGGTTGACACGGCCTCCATGAAATTGATCACCGCCCCCGCCTCCTTTGATGTGGTCGTCACCGAGAACATGTTTGGCGATATTCTGACGGACGAGGCGTCCGTACTGGCGGGATCGATGGGGATGCTGCCGTCGGCGAGCCTGGCGGAGGCCGGTCCCGGGTTGTATGAACCGATCCACGGATCCGCCCCGGACATCGCGGGAAGGGGCATCGCCAATCCGATCGGCACGATCCTTTCGTCGGCCATGATGCTGCGTTATTCGTTGAAGCTGGAAACCGAAGCGGCATCCATTGAAAAAGCCGTCGAGGAAGTCATTGCGGATGGCTGCGGCACTGCCGACATCGGCGGTACGTTATCGACCCGCCAGATGGCGGACGAAGTCATGGAGCATTTGTAGTTACGAAGGAGATAAAACTATGGCAATGGAATCGAAGTATATCTGGATGAACGGCAATTTGGTGCGGTACGAAAAAGCAACGCTGCATTTTCTGACCCCGGCCCTGCATTACGGCGCGGCGGTATTCGAGGGGGTTCGCTGTTACGACACCTCGAAGGGCCCGGCCGTATTTCGTTCGCGGGACCATGCGGAACGGCTGCTTGATTCGGCCCGGGTCTTTGGCTTCCGCGAGCTGCCCTGGACCGCCCAGGCGGTCATGGAAGCCATGCGGCAGGTCGTGAAAGCCAATGCCTTCAAGGACTGTTATATTCGTCCGCTGCTCTACCTGGACGGCGGGGGCTGGAACCTGAATGTGGATAACGGCAAACCGGCCCTGGCGATCGCCGCCTGGGAATGGAACAACTATCTTGGCGAGGAAGCCCTGGCCAAGGGCATCCGCGCCAACATCTCGTCGTTTACCCGGCATCATCCCAACGTGATGATGACCAAGGCCAAGATCACGGGAAACTACGCGAACAGTTTTCTGGCCAAGACGGAGTCGGAACGGTTGGGGTTTCAAGAGGCCATCATGCTCGACCCGCAGGGCTATGTGGCAGAGTGCACGGGCGAAAACCTGTTCCTGGTCAGACATGGCAAGATCGTCACCCCCGCCACCGCTCCGGTATTGGAGGGAGTGACCCGCCATGCCATCCACACCATTGCCAAAGATATGGGCTACCGCATCCTGGAACAACCCATCTCGCGCGACCAACTCTATATCGCGGACGAAGTCTTCGTCTGTGGGACGGCCGCAGAATGTATCGGCTTGAGCGAGATTGACTTTCGCAAGATCGGCGATGGCAAGACCGGGCCGGTGACCCGCTCCCTCCAGAAGGTCTATCACGATGCGATCCGCGGAAAGCTTCCCCAATACGAATCATGGTGTGATTACGTGGATGTAAGCCAGCCCATCAACTTGCCGCTCGATGCCGACGCGCCACTGGCCTAAAATGTCGTCCCGCCCGAGAAGAGGCGCGCCCGCCTCCCGCGCCTGCCCTCGGGCAGGGCTTGATCGTAAAGGGAAGTGATTGATTCCCCAAGAAGCCTGGGGCCGGACCCCTAGCAAATCCTGGGCAACATTTCCCCCGCCAATATATCCACCACCCGCTGGCTGCCGATGGCAGTCTTCATCAATACCCGGCCGCGCGGTTCTGCGGCGACCTCCCCGATGATGACCGCACCCTCTCCGTAACGCGTCCGACGCATGGCCTCCAGCGTCCGATCGGCGCCTTCCGGCGCGACCATCGCAACCAATTTACCCTCATTGGCAATATAGAGCGGATCGAATCCCAGCATCTCGCAGGCCGCGTTGACCTCCGGATGAACGGGGATGCTCTGCTCGTTCAAAATAATGCCGGCGTTCGATTGCGAGGCGATCTCATTCAGCGTGGTGGCCAATCCGCCCCGCGTCGGATCGCGCAGAACATGGACGGGATTGGGGGCATTCAACATTGCGTCAATCAGATGATTCAGCGGGGCCACATCGCTTTGAATGCTCGACTGAAATCCCAGTTCCCCGCGCGCCCCGAGCACGGCCATGCCGTGATCGCCGATCGTGCCCGAGAGAATCACGGCATCCCCGGGCCTGGCCTGGGCGCCGCCGACCCTCAGGCCCGGTCGCACCAGGCCGACGCCGGCCGTCGTGATGTAAAGTCCATCCGCTTTGCCCCTCTGTACGACCTTGGTATCGCCCGCCACGATCTGGACATTGGCTTCCCGGGCGGCCACCTGCATCGAAGCGATGACGCGCTCCAGGAGCGAGACGGACAGGCCCTCTTCGAGAATAAAACCGGCCGTCAAATAAAGCGGCGTTGCCCCGAGCATCGCCACATCGTTGACCGTGCCGCAGACCGCCAGACGGCCTATGTCGCCGCCGGGAAAGAACAGGGGCGAGACCACATGCGCGTCGGTGCTGATCGAAAGCCGCAGGCCGGCCGCGGGTTCCAGCACGGCTGCGTCATCTCCGGCGCGCAGCGCCGTGTTATCGAAGGCGGGCAGAAAAGCCTTTTCGATCAGCTGGTGCGTCATCCGCCCGCCCGCGCCGTGTCCCATGACGATCTGTTCGTGATGCGGCAAAGGCGGCGCACAGACCGCGCCTTCCATGTTCACCGTTTCATCGCTCATATCGCCCAACCTGGTCTTTCAGCTCGACCCGGCCATACCGGTAATAGGCCGCGCACGCGCCTTCCGACGAAACCATCGTCGCACCCAGCGGATGTTCGGGATTGCAGACCGTACCGAAGGCGGAACATTGGTTGGGTTTCTTCAACCCCTGCAGGATCTGTCCGGCGATGCACAAGGGCGACTCGTCGGCCGTGATCGCCTCCACCTCGAATCGTTTTTCTGCATTGAACGCATCAAACTCCGGGCGCAGGCACCAACCGCTCATCGGGATCAGGCCGATGCCGCGCCATTTGCGATCGCATTCCATGAAGACCCTTTGGATCGTTGCCTGGGCCGGCCGATTGCCTGCCAACCTGACTGCCCGCGAATAAGCGTTGCCGACCTCCACTTTATGCGCCTCCAGGAGTTGGACCGTTTGCAGAATTCCATTGGCGATATCGAGGGGTTCAAAGCCCGTGACCACCATCGGTACGTTGAACTTCTCCGCCAGGGCCGGATATTCCCAATAGCCCATCACCGCGCAGACGTGGCCGGCCAACAGGAATCCCTGCACCCGGTTGTCGCCCGATGACAGGATCGCAGCGACAGCCGGCGGCACCCGCACATGGGAAACCAGGATCGAATAATTCTTCAAGCCAAGCCGCCCGGCCTGCAGGACGCTCATCACATTGGGCGGCGCGGTGGTCTCGAAGCCGATTGCAAAGAAGACGACCTCCTTTTCCGGATTTTGTTGGGCGATCTGCACGGCGTCCAGCGGCGAATAAACGACCCGCACATCGGCGCCCTGGGCCTTGACGGAGAACAAGTCGCGGCCGGAACCCGGCACGCGCAGCATGTCGCCGTATGAACAAAAGATCACATCGGGACGCGCCGCGATGGCAAGCGCCTTGTCGATCAGCTCGAGCGGGGTCACGCAAACGGGACAGCCCGGGCCATGTACCAATTCAATCTCCTGTGGCAGAAGTTGATCCAGGCCGTGGCGCACGATGGCATGGGTCTGTCCCCCGCAGATCTCCATCATCGTCCACGGGCGCGTCACGGTGCGGCGGATCTGCTCGATCACACCCTTCACCAGAGCCGCATCACGATATTCGGTAACGTATTTCACGGCGCGGTTCCCGGTCCCAGCTCCGTTTCGAGGTTGGAAATTTCCTTGAGCAGATCAAGCGTCTCCCTGGCTTCCTGCTCGCTCAACAGGCTGATCGCGAAGCCGACATGGATCACGCAGTAATCGCCCACCCTGGCTTCGGGAACATAATCCAAACAAGCCTCGCGGAAGATCCCGCCGAAGTCCACCTTTGCCATTTTCAGCCCGCCCTTTTCGTAGATCTCAGCGATCTTGCCCGGAACTCCCAAACACATCTTATCCTCTCAATCTGCTTGCGGCAATGATTGCCTGTCCAAGCGCCAGGCCGCCGTCGTTCGTCGGTACCTGCCGATGTAGGTATACCGTGAAACCATCTGCGCGCAATAGTGATAAAGTTCGTCCAATTAAGGTGAGATTCTGCCAAACTCCGCCCGAGAGGGCCACGCGGCGGATCCCGGTATCCCGATTCATCTTCCGGATCGTGGTCTGGATCATTTCGGCCAGGCCATTGTGAAAGCGCGCCGAAATTTTGGATGCGGGGATCCCCGCCCTGACATCGCCCAGCAGCGACGCGATCCCGCTCCCCACGTTGACCTGATCCTGCTCCAGTTCGAACGAATAGATCCCCGCCTCGTCCGGATCGGCCAGTGCTTCGAACTCAATCGCCGCCTGGCCTTCGTAATTGACGGCCTGCCGGACGCCCGCCAGCGCGGCGGCCGCGTCGAACAAGCGGCCCAGGCTCGAAGTCATCGGCGTGTTGATCCTCTTTTCCAGCTGCGCACGCAAGAGCTGCCGTTCTTCCTCCTGGAACTCGACCACGGGCGGGAGGCTCCCTTCCCACCCCAGTCCCAAGGACCAGAGCAGCGCCAGTGCCGTCCGCGCCGGTTTCCTGATGGAGGCATCGCCGCCGGGCAGCGGAAAATATGCCAGATGAAACGGGCGTTGATACGACCTGTAATCCGCAACCAGGAACTCGCCTCCCCAGATCGCACCATCCTCGCCATACCCTGTTCCGTCGAAGGACAATCCGATGACCGGTTGCGATCCGTCCAATCCATGTTCGGCCATGCAGGCCGCGATGTGGGCATGGTGGTGCTGGATGCCGAACGCGGGCAGGTTTTCCCGCGCGGCGCGCTCCAGTGCATAGCGGGTTGCCAGGTAATTCGGATGAAGGTCATAGGCGATGGCTTCCGGCCGGACGCGGAACAACCGCTCGAAGTGCTCCACGCCCTGTTCCAGGGACCGGAGCGTTTCATAATTTTCCAGATCGCCGATGTGGTGGCTCAGGAAGGCATAGTTCCTGTTCGTGATGCAAAACGTGTTCTTGAGCTCCGGCCCGGCTGCCAGCAGCGGCGGAGCTTCCCACGGCAATTTGACAGGAAACGGCGCGTAGCCGCGGGAGCGGCGGAGGGGGTAGATTTCCTTTTCAAGAACGCGCACAACCGAATCATCACAGCGCACATGAATATCGCGGTCATGCATCAGGAACACATCGGCCAGGGACGACAACCCTTGCCGCGCTTCTTCATTGTCGGTGGCGATCGGTTCTTCGCTGAGGTTGCCGCTGGTCATGACGAGGGCCTGCGGAAAATCATCCGCCCCCTCGAGCAGCAGGTAATGCAGCGGTGTATAGGGCAGCATCACGCCCAGCCAGTCCTGGTGCGGCGCGACCTGCTCCGCAATGTTCGATTCCATCTTGCGGCGCAGCAAGACGATCGGCCTGGCGCTGGAGACCAGCAACTCCCGTTCGGTCCTGCTTACAAAGCAATGTCTTTCGATCGTCTCGAGATCGGGCATCATCAGGGCAAAGGGTTTGTCCACGCGCAACTTGCGCGCCCGCAGCTCAGCCACCGGCCCCGCCCTGGTTGCATCGCAGGCCAGATGGAACCCGCCCAGGCCCTTGATGGCCACGATTTGTCCTTGGGCCAGCAGTTGACGGGTTTGTTGGATCGCATCCGCCTCGGCCGCACGTTGAGTGCCCTGCCTCTCCAGCCAAACCCTCGGTCCGCAGCTCGGGCAGGCGACGGGCTGTGCGTGAAAACGCCGATTGGATGGATCGGTATATTCGCGTTCGCAATCCTGGCACATGGCAAAGGGTGCCATGGTAGTCTGGGGGCGGTCGTAGGGAATATCCTTGATGATCGTGAAACGCGGCCCGCAGTTCGTGCAGTTGATGAATGGATAATGATAGCGGCGGTCGGAGGGATCAAAGAGTTCGCGCAGGCAATCGTCGCAGACGGCCACATCGGGCGAGATCGGCTGAAAGGCGGAGTCGAGGGATTCGGAGTGGATGATCTCAAAGGAACGGAAACCGTGAGCCCCGCCGAAGGAGCTGGTCAATTCCTCAATATGGGAAAGTGCCGGCGCTTCGCTGCGCACGGCGTGGATGAATGCGACCAGGACGTCGTGTTCGCCGTCCACCTCGATGTCCACGCCCGCCGAGGTGTTTCGCACCCACCCCCTGAGGCCCAAGCGCGTGGCCAGATTGTAGACGAATGGCCGGAAGCCAACGCCCTGGACGATACCGCTGATGTGGATGCGCGCGCTTTGCATTGACATATGGATTGGCTCAGGGAGATGCCGTCGGCAGATCAGGCCGGGCACCGCACTAGAGTATACATCTCTTTCCCGTGGGGGTTGAGCTGGCCGCGGCTCTTGGCAGGCGGACCTCAAAACGCGGACCTCAAAACTATTGACACATTTCATAACCGTAGTAGAATACCGCTCAATATGTTCAGAGATAAAGCAAGCATCTTGATGGAGGCCCGGTCTAAGCGCATGCCCAACCCTGCAACTTCGGTTGTCGGGTCCGGGCCCGTTTCGGTTAAACAGAAAATGGATTAGAGCAGATCTCCTTCGTTGATTCTATCTATTTGCGTACAGCCAAACGCTCCCCGATCCGGGAAGCGTTTTTATTTTAATTTTCGATTGGAGACCTGGCCATGGAAATCCTGGATACAACTTTACGCGAAGGCGAACAAACCCCCTATGTCAACTTCACGATCGGCGAAAAGATCGAGATCGCGCGTCTGCTCGATCAGGTCGGCCTGGACATGATCGAGGCGGGTGACCCCTCCGTTTCGCCGAACGTAGCCAAGGCGATCGAACGCATCGCCTCGCTCGGACTTCAAGCGGAGATCGTGGCCCACTCCATGGCCTCCCGGGCGGGCATCGATCATGCCAGGAATTGTGGTGCCGACCGCGTGGCCATCTTTTATGCCACCTCTCAAATTCATCTCGACGCCAAATTGCACAAGAGCCCGGACGAAGCGGTTGCGATCATCTGCGAGCACATCGCTTATGCCCGCACTCTCAATCTGAAAGTGCGGTTTACGCCGGAAGACGCCACGCGCACCGATTTTGAATTTCTGGTGCGCGTCTGCAACGCGGCCATCGCAGCCGGGGCCGACCGGATCAGTTTTGCCGATACGCTCGGCATCATGCAGCCGCATAATTTCTACGAGCGTGTCAGGGATCTGCGCGCCCGGCTGCTTCCCTGCAAAATAGACCTGCACTGTCATGATGATTACGGCCTGGCATTGGCCAACGCCATGGCCGGGATCCGGGCCGGTGCAGACTGCATCCATACCACGGTCAACGGCATGGGGGAGCGCACCGGTATTCCCGACCTGGCGGAGACCATCCTCGCACTCCACAATCTGGAAGGGGTCACGAAATTCAATGTCGGACCGTTAATGGATCTATCCGGCTATCTTGAGAAGGTCTCTGGATTTTTCCTGGCGCCGAACAAACCCATCACCGGACAAAATGCCTTCAGCCATAAGAGCGGCGTGCACACCAACGGTGTTCTCAAAGATCCGCGCACCTATGAGCCGTTTGACCCGGCCCTGCTTGGGCGCGAACGGAAAATTGTCATCGATAAATATACCGGCAGCAGCGCCGTTTCGGCCCGGCTGGCGGAATATGGGATCGAAGTGGGCGTATCGGAGCTGGATGTGATCGTCGGGCGCATCAAGAATCTGGGCGATCAACGCAAACAGCTCTTTGATACGGACATTATCGAGATTGCGGAACTGGTCACCGGACGCGTGATCGATGTGATCCCGCACGATATCAGCGCCATGGTGATGGTGGAAGTCGAGTCCCATGTTTACACCTCGTCGGTGGTCCGCCGCCTGCGCGGGTTTGCCAACGTCAGCAATGTCTACGAGATCACCGGCGATTACGACGTGAGCGCGTTTGTCAACGTGGAAAATGTCATGGCGCTGAATAACCTGATCGAGGAGATCCGCACCGTACCGGGCGTGAAGCGCACCGAGACCCGCATGGTGCTCAAGAAATATCCTGCCAATTCAAACGCAAAATCCTGATCACAAGGAGAGAGTCTATGGGAACCCTGGTTGAAGAGATCTTTTCCAGAAAAGCCCTCCGGCCGGTGGGGGCGGGCGAGATCGTACTGCTCGATGTGGATTACATCATGAGTCACGACAATACGACTCCGCTGGCCATCCAAGCCTTCCGGCAAATGGGCAAGCCGATCCATGACAAGAACCGCATTGTGCTCCATTTCGACCATGCCTATCCGGCGCCCAATATCCTGGCTGCCGAAAATCACAGGAAGATCCTGGATTTTGTCAGGGAACAGGGACTCCCGCATCTCTACAAGCAGGGCGTCTGCCATCAGGTGATGATCGAGGAAGGATATGTCACGCCCGGAGCGATCGTGATCGGCGCGGACTCGCACTCCAATACATATGGAGCGCTGGGCGCATTCGGCGCGGGCTTCGGCTCTACGGAGATCGCCGTGGCCTGGGTAAGCGGCAAATGCTGGTTCAAGGTGCCGGAGACCATCCGCATCGAATTGGACGGCCGTGCGCAGCCGGGTGTGTATTCCAAAGACGTGATGATCTATATTGCGGGCCTGCTTGGCATGGACGGGGCCACGTATCGCTCCGTGGAATTCGGCGGCATATATGTTGACAACCTGCCCGTGCATGAACGCATCGTGCTCCCGAACATGTCCACGGAAATTGGAGCGAAGTGCGGGCTCATCGCGGCGGACGATGCCACCATCAACTTTCT
>Ga0335081_10002971_pt1 | contig 26635 bp, 15 predicted proteins | sample Lox_Sample_35_FD_206713 | JGI IMG/M metagenome (GOLD analysis project Ga0335081, IMG submission 206713) | Soil microbial communities from Loxahatchee National Wildlife Refuge, Florida, United States - Lox_Sample_3.5 | ecosystem: Environmental > Terrestrial > Soil > Wetlands | place: USA...
ATAAGCATCCGGCCTCGACCCGGCACGACCTGCTCAAGCAGCTGGCGCTTGTCCTGCCTGCAGAAACCCGACGGATGAGCCCGGAGGAAGCGCAGGAGCTGCTGCTCGGCCTGGCCGAGGAGGCCCTGTCCGGCAGATCCGGCGACGTGCTGTGCCTGGAGGCCCCCGAATGGCCGCCGCTTCCCGCGTCGCTGTGCCGCCAGTTGGACGGGCGCAGCGCGTACACGCGGCCCGGCGTCGCGCAGTACACCACCGCCGCGCAGCTGACGCTCGAAGACAAACTCGTCGCGCACGCGCAGACGCAAGGCGCGCCGCGGCTGCCCGGTGAGGTGGCCGCGCGGCGTCTCGGCGCCGACGCGGCGCTGCTCGAGGCGCAGTTGCGCGGCCGCGCGCATGACCCGCGCGAGCATCCCGCGCCGCGCGGGCTGCGGCTGGACCAGGCCGCCGCCGTCTGGCACGTCCTCACCTCACCCCGCACCGCCGAGGTGATCACCGGCCCGGCCGGCACCGGCAAGACCCGCGTCCTCGCTACCGCCGCCTCGATCTGGGACGGCCCGGTAGCCGGCACCGCCACCTCCCAGAACGCCACCAACGAACTCCGCGCCGCCGGAGTCCACGTCACCGCGAACACCACCCGGCTGCTCGCCGACCTGAACAACGGCCGGATCCCGCCCGGCTCGCTCATCGTCGCCGACGAAGCCTCGATGATCTCCATCACCCACCTGGCCGCCCTCACCGGATACGCGGCCCGCAACCGGTGCAAGCTGATCCTGGCCGGGGACCAGGAACAGCTCGCCGCGGTCGAAGGCGGCGGTGCCATGACCCTGCTCGCGGACCGGCTGGGCTACGTCCAGCTCGCCGAACCGGTCCGATTCACCGCCGCCTGGGAACGCGCCGCCTCGCTGCGGCTGCGCCGGGGCGATGTCACCGCGCTGGACGAGTACGACCAGCACGGCCGCATCCGCGGCGCCCCGCCCGACATCGCCATGGACCAGGCCGTCAACGCCTACGTCGCCAGCTACCTCGCCGGGCGGGACGTCCTGCTGATGGCCGCGGACTGGGCCCGCTGCCGCGAACTCTCCCGAAGGATCCGCAGCGACCTCATCCACCTCGGCCTGGTCGACGGCGGCCGCGCTATCCGGATCGCCGACGGTGCCGTGGCCTCGGCCGGAGACCTGATCATCTGCCGCCGCAATGACCACAGCGTCGAGGCGGGCGAGCCCGGCCGGGCCCTGGCCAACGGCGACGTCTTGCGGATCGAGGCCATCACCCGCCGCGGCCTCATGGTCCGCCGCCTCCTCGAGCCAGACCGCGCAACCGGACAGCGGCGGTTCACCCCCCAGGCCTTCCGCTATGACGGCTACCAGTCCTCCGACCTGGCCTACGCGATCACCGGGCACTCCGCCCAGGGCGCCACCGTCCACACCGGGATCGCCCTGGTCACCGGCACCGAGGACCGGCAGTGGCTCTACCCGGCGATGACCCGCGGCACCGACGCCAACCTGGCGTTCGTGGTCACTACCCCGGCGGCGGCCGACCCGGCGCCCGGCACCCGCCCCGCACCCGAGCTCGACTGGTACCAGCGCATCCGCCGGGAACGCGCCGGATACCCGCTGCCCGCACCAGCTCCCCGCGAGCAGGACCAGACAGGCCAGCGCGAGCCGGTCGCCGTGCTCGCCGACGTCCTCAGCCGCGACGGCGCCGAACAATCCGCCGCCGCGACCCGGAAGCGCAACCTGGCCAACGCCGACCACCTCGCCACCCTCCACACGATCTGGACCGCCGAAACCACGGCTGCCCGCCACGACCGCTACCGCGACCTGGTCACAGCAGCGCTGCCGCCCGGCCACCGGCACCCGCTCTCGTACCAGGCCCGGTGGCTGTTCCGCACCCTGCACGCCGCCGAACTCGCCGGCCTGGACCCCACCGAGGTCATCGGCACGGCGATCGCCGCCCGGGACCTGGTCGGAGTCCGGGACATCGCCGCCGTCCTGGACGCCCGGATCCGCCCGCGTGTCGGCGCGCTGCTGCCCCAGCCGCAAGGCCCCTGGGCCGGGCGAGTCCCCGACCTGCCCGACCCCGGCCGCCAGGCCTACCTGACCCAGATCGCCGCGATAATGGACGACCGCACCCGGCGCCTGGGCCAGCACACCGCCCAGACCACCCCCGTTTGGGCCATCACCGCCCTCGGCCCGGTGCCCGCCGACCCGGCCGCTTGCAGCGCCTGGGAACAGAAAGCGGCCGCGATCGCTGCCTACCGCGAGACCTACGGATACGACCACCGCGGCGACCCGATTGGCCCCGAACCCAGCCACCAGACGCCCGGCCAGCGCGCCGCCTGGTACGAGGCATTCGCCGCCCTCGGCCCGGCCGGCCAGCCCGACGTCCGGGCCATGCCCGACGGGCGCCTGTGGCTGCTCCGCGACAGCTACGCCGCCGAGACCGCCTGGGCACCCCGCCACGTCGGCAGAGAACTACGGCTATCCAGGCTCGGCGCCTTCCACGCCGGCCTGGACGCCATCCGCGCCGCCGCTGAAGCCCAGGCCGCCCGTAAGGCCGGTGACCACGGCCGCGCCGAGCGGCACGAAACCCTTGCCGCGAGCTACCGGGCCCTGCGCGACCTCCACCAGCAACAAGAACAGACCCTCGCCCATACCATGGCCGACCGGCAGGAATGGGAACACATCACCGCCCGCTCCCGCCACCTGGCCATCGCCGCCGACGCCGAACTACGCCGACGCCACCCAGGCCAGAAGATCGAGCCCATGCACTCCGCCGAGCCATCCCCCGTCAGCGACGCCGAACGTGAGCAGCTGCACCCAGCCCCCGATTCCGAGCTCACCGAGGCTGTCACCCGGATCGACGACCTAGCCGCCCAGCACCAAGCGTTCCGGGCCAGGATGGATAAGCGTCAGCAGCAGGTAGCGCACCGCGAGGACTCGGACTGGGCTGGCCTCGGCGAGATCTTGCCCTACGGGTGGCGGGCGCTGCGCCGGGATGCGATCTTGCAGCCGCCCAAACCCGAGATCACCCCTTCCGACACGATCCTCCAGCTCGCCGCTGAGCGAGACGCAGACCACGAGGCCGCGGACTAAGGTCGCTGGGTTATGAGCCATACGACGCGCGTCTCTCAGCGTCTCCGGCGTTCCGCCCCGTCTCGCTGACCAGGCCAATGGCCTCGCTGAGCGTCGCTACTGTCTCGCGTCGTCTCCCCCGTCCCGGGCAGTCTCGTTAGCAAATCCGTTAGCTGAACCGTGCCCTGAACTGCGCGTCTGACTGTTGAGGCCGGGATGCCAAAGACCCGCGCGAAGCGCGATGATCGTCTCGGCGAGATTGCGGGGAGCATCTGATCCGTAGGAGTGGGCACATCGTCCAAGACCGTCCGTCACCGGTCGTGGGCTGGGCCGACATTCCAGAGTTGTCCACGTGCGTCGGGCGCCGTCCAGCGGCTTGGCTACAGGGTTGGCTACAGTCGTGGCGAAACGCCGCTGATCTTCGACCGTCTGCTTTTCAGGCCGGACATATCCTGAGTTGGCGCAGATCGTGCGAGCGTCCTGCGCTGTCGCCGATCGCTGCTGTTGCTGTCACCGTTGCTGTCAGCTCAGCGCAGGGCATCCGGCGGCTAGCCGACCCGAACCCGCAGAGCCGCTAGGTCCGAGGACCGGAAGCGGCGCGGCAGAGCTACGCATTACGAGCCTGTCCCCTGCTGCGCAGCGCTGGTTAAACGGGCATACTTATCGACATGGAAGCTAAAGACCCTGCCGACATCAATGCCGTGAAGGGTGATCCGATCAGCTCAGACCGCTCGGAACGCGATCGAGAAATTAGTATTCTATCACTTGAATATACGGCGCTAAGAGCAGAGATTGTCAGTCGCCAGTCGGGACGATTTCAATTCCTGGGCTTTACTACTGCATCCGCCGCGTTGCTGGGATCAGTGATCGGCCGCTCTTCTCTTTCCACTACGAGCTGGGTTCTGGTAGGGCTTGCTGTGGGAGTTCTGATCTTCGGTATGTATTGCTTCGCAAGCCTCGGAAGGATGATGACTAAGGCGTCAGCACACATAGCGAGCATTGAAAGGAGGATAAACGCCCTAGCTTCGGATCAAGCTGGCAGCCCGCCTCTGTTGACTTGGCAATCAATACACCAGGAGCGTAGCCGCATAGAGCAAATTACCCTGGGCTCCTTCCCCCGTCGTGCTAAGAACTAAGGCTGTCGGCAAACCTGCAAGATTCCCCCGCCACTCTCCCGTTGTCTATAAGGACCGAGATACCGATGTCGACCACATTTCCTGAGGCAATCACTCTGGGCGGTCTTCTGATCCGTAGATCAATGGAAAGTGTCTAGCCAGTGCGCCGGAATCCGAATCCGCAGCTCAGCGTCCTGCAAATGTCCGGCATATATGCCGTCGTCCGGTACCGTCCGGTCAGTCCGTGAGAAAGCTGTGAGAGATGCCTGCACCTCGGCGCCCTAGTTCTGGTCGTCGTCGCCGCTTCCGTGTCGGGGCACCAATGGTTTTCAAGAGCGTACGTGGTTTACTGGCTGCCCCTGCTCCTACCTGGACTTTTAGCATGTCCGCCCTCTATGCCATCCAAGATCACCCCGTGCATATCCCGCGAGGCCAGCGATTGGCTTCTTCGTCCCGAAGCTAGGTAGCGGTGCGGGCGGCCAGCGCTGTGGCATGCCCGCTCGGCCTGCGCATTCCGGCGCGACATGCGCCGCGCGCATCAGCATGGCCATGCGGCGATCGGTTTGGTCCTCCTTCATCGCTTCCGCCTAAGTCCTGCTTACAGCTTTGCAGGTCCATGACATGGGATTGCCGTAGGAGTGCTCGCTCTGGCCGTCAGCTAGCCGTGTCACGGCCTGCTGTGCGCTGCGAAGGATCCACCGAAGTGTCCGATGAGTTCGACGTGCCGGAAACGAGGACGCTCACTTTGCGGTCAATTAGCCGTGTGACGGCCTGCTGGGTGCTGCCGAAGATGGCGGCCCAAACAAGGAGTTCCAGAAAGGTGCTCGCCGGGTTCAGCTCGCTGATCACGCCCGACTGCAGCATGACGATGCCGAAGAACGCGAATAGCGGCCCTGTCGTCAGCTTGACCAGCATCTGGTATTGCGGAAGGCAGAAGGGGTTCCTCGTTCCTGGCATATGCGACAGCGCCGGGATCGAAGACACGAAGGCACCTAGAGCCCCGAACAGGGCAATCAGCAGAGGTGTCTCCCAGCCACCCGGGATTCCCGTCCGGGCAGCTGGGTTTAGGTCGATCGGCCCGCGGGCGGTGGCGATGATGAGAAGTGTCACGCCGACCAGGCCAATCCCGCTCAGCCGGATGAGGCGGTTCCGGTAGTTGCGGCTCTCGGCGTAGGATTCGTCCTTCTTGTCGTAGACCGCACGGGTTACATGAGTGGTCTCCGCTGCCAAGGCGGCGTGGGTATCTGTCCAAGAAGTATGGTTTTCGATCAGTTTGGAGAGCTGTGTGACATGCGGGTCGTTCTCGCCGAGGGCTGCCTTGGCCTGCTTCAGGACTTCCTCGCTGTGCACATATAGCTCATCCTCGCTGAGGACTTCGGGGATCTCTGTTTCGGCCTGGTGCAGTTTCATCCACGCCCGCTCCTGCTGATCACCCGTCCAACAAGTGCGAAGCGAACCGGGCGTCTCAGCGGTGCGCTTGACCAAGTGAAGAAGGTGCTGGGCGTGGTTCGCCTGGCCGTTCGCGGCACCCAGTTCGTGCTCGGCGCGCTCTGCCCGCGCCAGCACGACCTCGCGCCAGGCTCCGTATGGTTTCATGGCGACTTCCCCCCGTTCCTGCACGGTGGGGAGGGCGATTGCCGTCCTCTTTCTTGATCGGTGGCGTCGTACATCCACACGAGCTAGGACTTCCGACCCGGTTTTGCCGCCATTGGTCCTCGCTTCGCCGCGTTCTGGGCGAGGACCTCCAGACATCATGGCCTCCGCCGACAACCCTCGTGGACTGGCCGATGCAGACGACGCGGATCGCACGCGGTCCGGCACGCTAGCTCCTGGACCAGATCATGAGGGCACTAGCGGTGGCTGAGGGGAGGGCTGGCGAGTGCCTGAGACGCAGATCACACTCCGCGAAGTTGTAGACGAGTACCTGCCCGGTGCTCGTGCTCGTCGCCCTGGTGGTCCTTGACTATGCTGATGCCGTATCCGAGTTTGCTCCGTTCCCCGGACAGCTCAAGGGCCTTGCGCTCCCACTGGTTGAGGCCCTTGGAATCGGCCCAGTCAACGTGAGCGCCAGCGATGCCGTCGAGCGCGGCGACAGCGTGACGAGGACACCCGCGGGCCCTGTCCCCCTCCGAATCTACGATCGTTACCCGTGTATAGACTGGCATGCGGGTTCATCTGCTCTGGTGAGTGCGCACGTGAAGCGGGTCTGTGCCATTTCCGGTCTCGGCGGCCGCGCGCAGCAGCTGCTGGGCCTGCTCGACCGACAGCGCCTTCGAGGGTCTGCCCTCATGTCCCACTGGCGGGCGGACAAGCGCGGCCACATTCCGGCCGACTAGGTCGTCGCTCTCAGCGTGCCGGATGGCCCGCACCAGGCAGTTGTGCGCGATCTGCAGCGACCGCGTCGACAGATGGTCACTCAGATCCACCAGCGCCGACCGGACATCGGCCGCGGACAGCTTCCGCAGCGGCCGACGGCCCAACCGGTCGGTTAGCGGCTTCACGCCATCCCGGTACAGCTGCACCGTCCGCGCGGACCGGCCCGACAGGCCGTGCTCGAGCCAAGCGTCGACTGCCGCCCGTACCGAGTAGCCCGCTGACGATTGCAGCCCGACGTCGAGCTCGGCATGGAGTGCCTTGAGCTTGTCCCGGACCTCCTGCTTGGTCTTGCCGGAGACCTTCCGGCGCAGGCGCTTCCCGTCCGGGCCGAAGCCGACCGAGACCGCGCCGATGTACCGGTTCTTGTCCGCCGCGAAGTAGATGGCATCTTCGCCATGACCGCGGCGCCTAGACGAAGCTTCCGCCATGCAAGCCATGATAGCTCTTTGGCTCCCGGTTTGGCTCCCCGCCGCGCCGGTCCGGATCCCCATATGGTCTCTGACCTGGTGGGCGCAACTGGGTTCGAACCAGTGACCCCTCGCTTGTAAGGCGAGTGCTCTACCACTGAGCTATGCGCCCTTGCGTTCCGGGCGCCATGCGGCACCGCGAACGGAGCTAGCGTACCGGTTTCTGGGGCTTCAGCCGCATCGGGCGGGCCAGTGCGTCCGTCTGTGAGATCCCGGGCGGCCTAGCCTATGGCTGGTTCAGCCGCCGGCTTGGCGGAGGTCTCAGCCGCCGGCTTGGCGGAGGCTTCGGCGCGGGGGGCGGGGCGCCGGTGCCTGGCCATCGCGACGTCCTCCAGGTGGGTCATCATCCGGTGGCGGGCCAGCGCCCCGTCTCGGGCGATGATCGCCTCTCCGATCCTGGCGTGCGCCGCGTGCACGTCGTGGAGAGGAGGCCGGTTGCGGTCGAGGACCGGCAGCTGCCGCTGGGTCAAGATGGTGAGGGTCTGCACGAACAGGTGCAGGGCGGGGTTGGCGGTCAGCCGGGCCACCAGCACATGAAAGTCGCGCAGGCTCCGTGTCTCGCCCGAGGTGACCTGGGCGGCCTCGGCGGCCAGGAAGGCCCTGATCTCCGTTATCTCGTCCTCGCCGATCCTGGCGGCGACGCGCTCGACGCAGAACAGCTCGATGGCGAGCCGGGCGTCCTCGAGCTGGCGCGGTTCGACCTTCTCGAAGTCCAGGTAGACGGCCATCGCCTTGGCCACTGGCTGGGGATCGGGCTGCCTGATGAACAGGCCTCCGTGCAGGCCCCGGCGCATTTCGGCCAGGCCGTGATGTTCGAGGAGCCTGACCGCCTCGCGGAAGACCGCCCGGCTGACGCCGTAGCGAGCGATCAGTTCCACCTCGCTGCCGAACAGATCGCCGGGCTCCCACCGCTGACCCACAATCGTTTGCTCTATCTGATCGGCGAGTATCTCTGCCTTCTTCAACGTGGTGTCCTTGCTCGAAGCGGCAACGAACGGGAGCGGCGCCGATTGGATCGTTTTAAGGGGGCCGGAACATACTCTACTGAGATAAGTTACCCTGCGCTGTCGCCTGTGCACTCCTAAGCCGGCGGACGGCCGCGCCGCGCCGGACATGTCCAAGAATTCCATATGTCAGCTCCCTCCGGTGAGCAGCGCGAGTCCTTCGGCGGCGATCCGGTCGACCTCACCGCCGATGTCGCCGAACTCCTGCCCGGCCATCGACCCGGCCTGCACGCGGGCCGCGATGCCCTGGGCGATCACCGCGGACTTGAAGTGGGCCAGCGCGACCCAGGCCGAAAGGTCGGACAGGTCGGCGCCGGTCCGCTCGGCGTACCGTTTGGCCAGGTAGGTGCGAGGCGGGAAGCCGGGCAGCATGGTCGGCGCGGGCGTCATCGCGGGCTTGTGATCACCGGGCTCCCGCCAGTAGAACAGGAACAGGCCCAGGTCGGCCAGCGGCTCCCCCAGCGTGGCCAGCTCCCAGTCCAGCACGGCCTTCACCGTCGGGGGCATCTGCTTGCCCATCAGGCAGTTGTCGATCCGGAAGTCGCCGTGCACGATCGCTCCCCCGGGCCCTTTCGGCGGGCTGGCGCGCAGCAGGCGGCCGAGTTCGTCGACCGCCGGGACGTCGCGGCTCTTGGACCGCTCCCACTGGTCGCTCCACCGGCGCACCTGCCGCTCCCCCAGACCCGTGGGCCGGCCGAAGCCGGACAGGCCGATCTCGTCCGGATCTATCGCGTGCAGGTCGGCCAGCGTGTCCACCAGGGCGTCGGCGATGGCCTGACGGTCACCTGGCGACTCGGCCCACCCGGCGGGGAGGGTGCGGATGACGTATCCGTCGATCTTCTCCATCACGTAGAACGGCACGCCGATGAGCTCGCCGGCGTCCTCGAACAGGATGGCGGCCACCGGGACGGCGGTGCCCGCCAGCGCGCGCTGCACCCGGGCCTCCCGTGACATGTCGTGCGCCCGGGGCAGCAGCGGCCCGTCCGGTGGCCTGCGCAGCACGGCCTCACCCGCGTCGCTGGTGAGCTCGAAGGTCAGGTTCGACTTGCCGCCCGACACGAGAGAGGCTTCCAGCCGTTCCCACCCGGGGTCGCCCAGGACGCGTGCGAGTGCCGGGCCGACCAGGTCGAGCCGGGTCAGATTCTCGTACATCGGGTCCTTTCCTGCGATGCCCTCCCGCTGACCCTAGCGGTATCTGGCTCTCAGGCGGGCGGCACGTCGGGGCCGTGGTCGGGCAGGGCGGGTGAGACGATCCAGAGCACCTGGACGTGGCCGGCCTGGGGGGGCGCCCGGAAGGTGTGCTCCATGTTGGCCGGGAAGGTAAAGGAGTCTCCCTGCTCCAGGGTGATCTGCTCCCCCGCCACGATGACCTCCAGCTGGCCGGCCAGGATGAAGACGAACTCCACGTCGGCGGGCAGCGAGTAGGGCTCCTTCCCGCTCCCGCCGCCGGGCTCGATGTCGGACAGGATGGCCTGCACTCGCTTCTCGCCCGACGGCGTGAGCAGGTACTCCGTCATCTTCCTGCCGCCGAAGTTGATCGGCGGGCGGGCGCCGCGGCGGACGACTTCTCCCTTCGGCGCCTGGAACAGCGAGCCGACGGAGACGCCCAGCGCGTCGCAGAGCCGGATGAGCGAGGCCACCGAGACGTTGGCCAGGTCCCGCTCCAGCTTGGACACGAAGCCCTTGGTCAGGCCGGCCTGTTCGGCGACTTCGGCGATGCTCATGCGGGCGGCGAGCCTGGCCGCCTTCAGCTGCGCGCCGATGCGCGTGCCGTCCCCGATCGCGTCCGGTACGCCGTTCTCCCCGGTGCCGCTGGACACTGACCCTCCCATGAAACCAACGAATCATTCATGAAACAAAGGTTGACAGATAGGAAACCCACATCGATCATAGCTCGTGAGGCAGGTCACACATAGCTGGCAGGTCGCGCGGAGCGAGGCAGGTCACACATAGCTGGCAGGTCGCGCGGAGCGAGGCAGGTCACACATAGCTGGCAGGTCGCGCGGAGCGAGGCAGGTCACACATAGCTGGCAGGTCGCGTGGAGCGAGACAGGTCACGCATGGCTGGCAGGTCGCATGGCGAAGCAGGTCACGCACAGCTGGGAGGCGGCGATGGCGACACAGTCCCGGGAGCCCACGGCCGAGGAAGAACTCGAGGGCGGTCTGCTCGGCCAGATCGAGGTGCACTCGATCGACTGGATCCCGGACACGGAGCGGCACGGCAAGACCTGGCAGCAGACCATGCTGTGGTTCCTGGGGAACTTCCAGTACTTCACCATCCCGATCGGCTTCGTCGGCCCCGCGCTGGGCCTGTCCCTGGGCTGGTCGATCCTGGCCGGCGTGCTGGGCATCGGGTTCGGCACCCTGTTCATGGCCTTCCACGCCACCCAGGGCCCGGTGTTCGGGCTGCCGCAGATGATCCAGACCCGGGCGCAGCTCGGCTACCGCGGCGTCGTGGTCGCGCTGTTCGCCGTGCTGTTCACCTACATGGCCTTCAACGTGGCCGACCAGGTGCTGCTGGCCAGCGGGCTGCACGGCGCGTTCGGCTGGAACGCCCACCTGGTGGCGGCGGTGACCGCGGTACTCGCCGCGGCGCTGGCCATCTTCGGCTACGACTGGGTGCACCGGGTGTTCCGGTTCCTGCTGGTCATCTCGTTCCCGTGCTACGCGATCATCTCGGTCGCCATCCTCGTCGGGCACGCCGGCGGCGCCGCGCCGCGCCCCAGCCACTTCGTCTTCGCGGCGTTCATGTCCCAGTTCTCGGTGGCCGCCGCCTACAACATCACCTACGCGCCGTACGTGTCGGACTACTCCCGTTACATGCCGCGTGACACCCCGGCCCGCAAGATCATCGCCGCGGTGTTCTTCGGCGCCTCGGGGTCGGCGGTCTGGCTGATCGCGCTGGGCGCCTGGCTGGCCACCCGGCTGAACATCAGCGACGGCCTGGTCGGGCTGCAGAAGGTCGGCGACAACGTGGCCGCCCCGCTCGGCTCCATCACCGCGTTCCTGTCGGCGACGGCGCTGATGGCCACGATGGGCATGAACGCTTACGGGGGCATGCTGACCGTGCTGACCGGCATCGACTCGTTCAAGACGCTCAAGACCAGCCGCGCCTGGCGCGCAGTCACCATCCTCGTGCTGACGGTCATCTGGTACGCGATCGGCGAGAGCATCTCCACCAGCGGGTCCGGCACCGCGGTCAGCGCGGTGCTGAACTCGCTGACGCTGATGCTCTACCTGCTGGTGCCGTGGACCGCGCTGAACCTGGTGGACTTCTTCTTCGTCCGCCGCGGGCACTACGCCATCACCGACATCTTCCGCCCGGACGGAGTCTACGGCGCCTGGGGCTGGCGCGGCCTGACCGCCTACTTCGTGGGGTTCGCGGCCGAGATCCCGTTCATGGTGCTGCCGCCGATCTTCGGCTTGTCCTACACCGGCTGGATCCCCAACCACGTGACCAACGGCGTGGACTACTCCTGGGTGGTCGGCCTGCTCGTCTCCGGCCTGCTGTACCTGGTGCTGTCGCGGTCGCTCGACCTGGGCGCCGAGCAGGCCGCCATCGCCGCCAGCGAGCGGGAACTGCAGGCGATCGACGCGGCGGAGGCTGCGGCCATGGCCGAACAGGGACGTCCAGACGCAGCGGAGGAATGACATGACCGAGCCCGTTCGGCGGATCATCACTGGTGACACCGTGGGACCGGTGGACGCCACCGCGGTACCCCGCTACGCCGGGGAGGCCACCTTCGCCCGGTTGCCTCGCATCGACGAGGTGGCGCAGGCCGACGTGGCCATCCTGGGCGTGCCCTTCGACAGCGGGGTGAGCTACCGGCCGGGCGCCCGCTTCGGGCCGTCCCACATCCGGGAATCGTCCCGGCTGCTGCGGCCCTGGAACCCGGCCCTGCAGGTGCCGGTGTTCGCCAGCCAGCAGGTGGCCGACGCGGGAGACCTGGCGGTCAACCCGTTCAACATCGATGACGCCATCGGCGCCATCGAGCGGGGCGCGCGGTCCCTGCTGGAACGCGCGCGGTTCGTGCTGACGCTCGGCGGTGACCACACCGTGGCACTGCCGATGCTCCGCGCGACCTCGGCGGCGCACGGCCCGGTGGCCGTGGTCCACTTCGACGCGCACCTGGATACCTGGGACACCTACTTCGGCGCCGCCTACACGCACGGCACGCCGTTCCGCCGGGCCGCCGAGGAAGGTCTTTTGGACCGAACGGGCTGCCTGCACGTGGGCATCCGCGGTCCCCTGTATACCGGCGCCGACCTGGACCAGGACTCCGAGCTCGGCTTCCAGGTGATAGCCGCGCCCGACGTCGAGCACCTCGGGGTGCCGGGCATGGTCGAGCGCATCCGGCAGCGGGTGGGCGACCGGCCGGTGTACGTCTCGGTGGACATCGACGTGCTCGACCCGGCGCACGCGCCCGGCACCGGGACCCCGGAGGCCGGCGGCCTGTCCAGCCGCGAGCTGCTGGCCACGCTGCGGTCCTTCGCCCGGCTGAACCTGGTCGGCGCGGACATCGTGGAGGTGGCGCCCGCCTACGACCACGCCCAGATCACCGGCGTCGCCGCCGCGCACGTCGGCTACGAGCTGCTGTCCGCCCTGGCCGCCAGGAAGGCCATGGCCGGCGGCTAGCCGTCAGCGGCCAGCAGGCGGTCCAGCGCGGCCGGGTCGGCGCCCTCGACCTCGAGGATCTTGGTCCGGCTCGAGGCTCCGGCGATCAGCGTCACGGCACGGCGGCGGACGCCGAAGGCGCCGGCCACGGCGGTCAAGGCCGCCTCGGTCGCCTGGCCCCCCACGGCCCGCGCGCTGACCCGGACGATCAGCGCGCCGCCGCGCTCCCCGCCCACCCCGGGCCGCGGGGAGCCGGGCCGGACCCATACGGTGATACGCACGGCACCAGTCTGGCCGGCCCGGATTAGCTGAGCGACCAAGAATTCCGGCGCAAAAGCTGCAGCGCGGTTTCCGGTGAAGTCCTGGACGGCTGCCGGTAACCAGGTTCTTCGGCGGCATTGTCCCGGGCGGCCTTCCCGTATATCTGAACCCAGCCATGGTGGCGGTGATTTGCGACCTGCAACCGGACGAGCGGATGGAAGGCGCTTTGGTCGATACCGTCATAACCGTGACGTATGACGGACCGGTAGAAATCCTCCGATGCTACCAAGATCAGCGGATCGTTCGCGGCACGGAGTGCTTTTTTGACCTGGGCGGCGTCAAGCAGGCGGAACGCGACATCCAGCGCCTCACCGAAGCACCCGTTTGGGTCATAGTGGATTTCTCCCGCGTGTATGACGACTCGGACCCGCAACTGGTATTGCGGTTGCCTGCCGCGCGGGAGGCTTGCGTTGTAGTCCGTCAGGAGCCGGCTGAGAGCGGGGATGACCTGGGCCAGCACAAGTGCCTTGGGTGCCTGGTGAACAGGATGGAGGAGCGCAAGAATGCCGTCGCCGCGGTCAACGAAGCGGTCACGATGGCGTGACTGGATCCCGGCCGAACGCAATGCTGTATCGAAAAACTCGTAGATCTTGCTGCGGAGCTCAGCTTTGACCGTATCGGAACGGCTGGTCGAGCCCTCAATGTCCAGGGCGACTATGGTTCGGTGGTAGGAAAGGGCGGTCGCTGTGAGCGATTCCATCTGGTATCTCCTCGCGGCATGGTCGCAATGGCCGGTCTCACCGACCACCGGAGGGCCGGGCTCGATACCGGCCCGGCCCTCCGGCACTCGTCTGAGATCATGAGGACGCATCCTTGCGGTATACGTGCGGCTTGCCTATCTTTGGTCCCCGGCGAGAGCCAGCAGCACCTCGTGCCTGAGCTGGCCTATGACGCGCTGCGCCGGAATCGTATCCGCGGCCTGGACCATCAGCCGGATTGCGGGTTCGGTGCCGCTCGGCCGGACCAGGACCCGCCCGTTATCGCCGAGCTCGGCCTCCGCCCAGGAGACCGCCGCGGCGACCTGCGGCCCGAGCCGTGAGGCGTCACCGGGCACGTCGACCACGACCTGCGGGTATCTGCGCATCGTCTTCGCCGCGGCCGCCATCGGCACCCCGCGGCGGCGAACGGCCGAGAGCAGGTGCAGGCTGGTCAAGATGCCGTCTCCCGTCGTGGCGTGCTCGAGCAAGATGATGTGACCGGATTGCTCCCCGCCGAGCACATATCCGCTCTCCCGCATGGCCGCGGACACGTACTTGTCTCCCACCGGGGTCTCTATCACCTTGATGCCGGCCTCACGCATCGCGACGTGGAAGCCCTGGTTCGACATCACGGTCACCACGACCGCGTTGCGGGCCAGCTTGCCCGATTCCTTCAGCTCGGTAGCCAGGACGGTCAGGATCTGATCCCCGTCGAGCTGCTGTCCGTTCGCGTCCACCGCGAGGCACCGGTCCGCGTCACCGTCGTAGGCGACACCGACGTCCGCGCCGTGTTCGACCACCGCCGCGGCCAGCGCGCCTAGCGAGGTCGAACCGCAGCCGGCGTTGATGTTCAGGCCGTCGGGTTCGGCTCCGATCGTGATCACCTCCGCGCCGGCCCGGCGCAGCGCCTGCGGCGCAATGCGATAAGCCGCCCCATGTGCGCAGTCGGCTACCACCCGCAGGCCGGCCAGGGCCGACTGCGGTTCTCCAGGCAGTGTCGACAGCAGGTGGTCGATGTACCGCGCCTGCTCGGCACTGGCCTCCCTGATCCGGCCGAATTCCGTGATTCCGGGCTGGCCCGAGCGTTGTATGGTCCTCAGCCGGGCCTCGATGCGGTCTTCCGCGGTGTTCGGCAGCTTGACGCCGCCGCGGCCGAAGAACTTGATCCCGTTGTCCTTGGCCGGATTGTGGCCTGCGGAGATGACGACGCCGAAGTCGGCGCCCAGCGCCTGTGTCAGGTACGCCACGCCGGGTGTGGGCATGACGCCGAGCCGGAATACGTCGACGCCCGCGCTGGCCAGGCCTGCGACCAATGCCGCCTCAAGGCATCCGCCGGAGGCGCGCGGATCCCTGCCGACGACAGCGACCGATCGCCTGGGCATGTCCTTGCCTGCGCCGCCAAGAACAGCGGCAGCGGCCACGCCGAGCTCGGCGGCCAGGCGTGCCGTCAGATCGTGACCAGCGGCACCCCGGACACCGTCGGTGCCGAACAGGCGAGTCGCCGGAGCCGGGCGGACCGGCGCCGCGGTGATGGGCGGTTCCGCAAGGGCCGGGGGCAGATCCCGGCTGTGGGCGGCCATCATCGCCAGCAGCCCCGCCTCCGGGTGCGCGTGGGTGCGGATGTACCGCAGAAGTTCGCTGTCCGCCGCAGCGAGCATGGCGTCCAGTTCGGCGTCGCTGAGGCCACCCCGCGGGGGATCACCGCCACCACCGTTACTGTAGATCTTGGTCAAGAGCTTCTCCTCTCCTGATTCCTGCTGCCGGAGAGTTCCCGGCGCAGGATCTTGCGGGCCTTCTTAAGCAGGTCGCGTGTTTCCTGGTCATCTTTTATGCCAAGGATCGCGGCGATATCGCGTGCTGAGTACCCATCCATGTGGAATGTCAGGATGGCTTGAAGGAGAGGGTCGAGATTCCGCTGTACATCGAGCACATACAAGGTTCCCAAGGTCAGTTCGTCGTGGCTGATAGCTGCGTCTGGAACGTTCTCAGGAATCTCGGGGACCGGCAGGGGCGGCGGCTGCCGCCGAGTCGTCGGCGGACGCCAGTATTTCTTGAGGGCAATCGCGCGGATCCATTGCCGGGGATCAGAAATTCTTGCCCACTTATCAGGCCGTTCGATCAGGGATGCCCAGGCTTCAGCGAAGGCCTCCTGGACTGCATCTTCGGCATCCTGCAAGCTCGCGCCAAGCCGCATTATCATCCGTATGACGAGGAGGTATTCATGCTCGTAGAGATTGAGCAAACCGGCTCGCACGTCAGCAATGCTCGGAGTATCGGCGGCTATCCGGCCACATATCATATCACCTGCGATACTGCGTACCGGCGAACCGGGCTCACCGGATGGGCTTGTAATCATTCCCCATCACCGACGGCATGGCCATCGCCCCCGCCCGTGATGTCATTGCGGTCGAGCGTGACATTACCCAAAACGGCGCGGGGATTATCAGGCCGTTGCCGGATATTTCGTTTTTGATGGACCATACCGGGCATACACGAAGCTGCGGGCGCCATGATGGCTTCCATATATCGCCTCCTCCGCCAGGGCCCGGGCCCTGCACCCGGATCCTGCTGACGGCTTCACCTGTAAGTGGCCGAGGATGAGCATGATCAGCAAGCCGAATAGGCAGGCCCGGCCCTGCACCCGGATCCTGCTGACGGCTTCATATGTAAGTGGCCGGGGATGAGCATGATCGGGAAGCCGATCCCGAAATTCTTGCAGAATGTCTAGAGCCCGGGAGCGGTTTCACGGGCATCCGCGGGAAGCGCGGCGGCCGCGTCTGCGGCGGCTTCGCCGCTGCGCACGGCACCTTCCATGTAGCCGTTCCACTGTGGTGCGCACTCGGCGCCGGCCCAGTGGATGCGCCCGATCGGCGCGCGCCATGCCTCGCCGTAGGATGTCCAGACTCCCGGCGCGAAGTGCGCGCCATAGCAGCCGCGGGTGAATTCCTCGGCCATCCAGTCCCGCTCGATGTACCGCTCGGGCCGTGCCGCCGCCTGGCCGAAGTAGCGGACGAAGGAGCCGATCACGGCCTCGCGCCGGTCGGCCTGGCTGCGCCGTGCCCACATGCGCGCCTGCTTGCCTTCGAGGAAGCCCATCAGCACGCCGGGCGTGCCGGACGGCGGGGAGTTGTCGAAGGTCACCTTCACCGGTCCGGTATCCGAGGCGGCCTGCCCGTTGAGCCCGTCCTTGCGCCAGAACGGCTCGGGGTAGATCGCGTACGTCTTGATGACCGAGCCGGCCGGCATCCGCTGGGTGAGCTGATCGCGCCAGGACGGCAGCGGCGGGTCGTACTCCAGCCGGCCGGCGAGGGCCGGCGGCAGCGTCACGATGGCCGCGTCCCCGCGGTACTGCGAGCCGTCGCGGGCGATGACGCGGACGCCGTTGCCGTCGTGCTCGATCCGGCGCACCGGGCGGCCCAGGAGCACCCGCTCGCCCAGCGCGGCGGCCATCGCCTCGGCCACGCGGACCGATCCGCCGGCAATCCGGTCCTGCTGCGCTCCCCGGTCGACCGCGAGGAGCGTCTCCAGGTCGGCGTTGGAATGCGTATAGAACAGCGCGTGGAGCAGTGACACGTCGCTGGCCTCGGCGGCCCACACCGCCTCGCAGGCGATGTGGAAGTAGGCACGCCCCGTCTTGGTGCGCAGGTTGCGGCGGATCCAGCTCTCCCATGTCTGCCCGTCGAGCACCTCGGCGTCCGGGGTGAGCCACGGCCGCTGCAGATCGGTGCGCGCGGCGAGCCGGGTGAAGCGCTGCAGGCCCTGGGCGAGGTCTGCGACGGCGAAAGGCGAGATGCGCGGGGCGGCGCCTTTGTGCGGCTTCATCGTGGACCGCCTGCCCTGCAGGTCCAGCAGCAGCCGCCCTTCGTCGTTCCAGGTGCGGAACGTCGACAGTCCCAGCTCTGCGACCAGCTCGTACATCCGGCTGTGCCCCTCGCCGATCCACTGCCCGCCAAGCTCGAGCGGCGTGCCGTCGTCCAGCACCAGGCCTTCGGTACGCCCGCCCACGCGCTCGCGGGCCTCGACCACCGTCACCTCGTGTCCGCGCGCGACCAGCCGCCGGGCGGCGGCCAGCCCGGCCAGCCCCGCGCCGACTACGACCATGTTGCTCATCTGGCCTCCATCATCCAGGCAAACCGTCTTCAGCCCGCCGGCGGGCCAGAGGCTCCTGGTGGCCGGGAGGGTGGTGATCCTATAGTGAGGGCCATGTCGGCCACTCTGCCCGCTCCGGATGGACCGGTGACCTCGGTGGCCGGGGCGATAGCGCGGATGGAGGCACTCGCGGCGGCGCTCCCGGCGGCCGACGGGCTGGCGTGCTTCAACCGCATGTACCTGGACGTGACCAGGCAGGTGAACAGCGAGCTCGGCCAGGGATTCTACGCCGACACCGCGTTCATGACTCAGCTGGATGTAACCTTCGCGAACCTGTACTTCACCGCAGCCGACGCCGCGGGTACCCCGGCGGCGGTGCCGCTGGCCTGGCGGCCGCTGGCGGAGCAGCGCGCCACGGCCGGGATCGAGCCGGTCCAGTTCGCGCTGGCGGGCATGAACGCCCACATCAGCCACGACCTGCCCATCGCGCTGGTCAGCGCCTGCACGGCCCTGGCCACCACGCCGGAGGCCGGCTCGCATTTCGCGGACTACCAGAAGGTGGACCAGTTGCTGGACGCGGCGGAGCAGTCCGTCCGGCAATCGTTCGAGTCCGCCCCGGAACTGGCCGTAGACCGTCATCTCAGCGCGGTGGCCAGCCTGATCGCCAACTGGAGCATCAACAGCGGCCGGGACATGGCCTGGAACAACTGCCTGCTGCTGTGGGCCATCCGCGATGACCCGGTCGCGCGGAGCCTGTTCCTGGACAGCCTGGCCGCCTCCACCGCCCTGGCCAGCCGGATGCTGCTGGTGGCGGTCTGAGGCCGCCCGTTAACCAGCAAGATCCAGGCCCCCGCCGCGGCCGCCGGGCGGTGTCGTCTCGCGGCCATGGCCCTGGGTCAGTGCCCGGACATGCCGCCGTCGACGGCCAGCGTGACGCCGGCGATGTAGGACGAGGCGGGACTGGCCAGGAAGACGACGACGGTATCGAGCTCGTGCTGTTCGCCCATCCGCCCGAGCGTGGAGGTGCGGGCGATGAAATCGTCCAGCTGGGCGGGCGGGATGGCCTGCGTCATCTCGCTGCGGAAGTACCCGGGCGCGACCGCGTTGACCCGGATCCCGCGGCGTCCGGACCACTGCTGGTTCAGGTCGCGGGTCAGCCCGATGAGCCCGGCCTTGCTGGCCGCGTAGGCCGCCTGCGGGGAGAAGGACTTGACCAGGCCGAGCACGCTGGCGATGTTGACGATGCTCGACCCGGGCGGCATGACGTGCGCGGCCGCCTGGGCCATCCAGTAGGCGCCCATCAGGTTGACGTCGATGACCTGGCGGAACTGGTCCGGGGTCTCGCGCAGCGCGGGCACCGCCGTGCCCAGCCCGGCGTTGTTGACGAGCACGTCCAGGTGGCCGAACCGCTCCACGGCCGCCCGGACGGCCCCCTGGCAGGCCCCCGGATCGGTGACGTCGGTCTCCACGGCGAGCGCGGACCGGCCCAGGCGGCCGACCTCCCGGCTGGCCGCCTCCAGCCCCGCCCGGCGGCGCGCCGCCAGCACCACGTCGGCCCCGGCCTGGGCCAGCGCCACCGCGAAACCCGCGCCGAGGCCGCTGCTCGCCCCGGTGACCAGCGCGACCCTCCCGGCCAGCGAGAACCGCTCGAGCACCGGCATGTCTGAATCTGCCACCTAACGGATCATGCCAGATGCCCTGCTTTCGAGTAGTTACCTACACTTGCGGCGTGCCTGAGAATCGCATGGATCCCGGGGAGTGCCTGCGCGCGCTGACCGCGGACGCGCTGCTGAAGGCGGATTCCGGCCAGCCCCTGCTGCCCGTCTCGCTTGGCCTGATGGCGACGGCGAACGCGTTCGTCATGCTGGGCCTGCTGCCGGAGGCGCAGGCCGAGTCCATCCTGGGCGGGCACCGGACGGCGCTGGAGGACAGGGGGTCCGGTGAGCTCTGGGGCGTGGCCAAGGGCGAGCTGACGGTCCGGCCCGGCGCCCACGGGTTCTGGGAGTCGCGGATGGCCGGCCCGGCCGGGCTGCGGGACATCCCGCTCGCGGTCGCGGCCCTCGGGGTCCGGTGCGCCACGTCGGCGGGGGACGTCCGGCTGGACTGGGCGCGGGTGACCCCGGCCGGGCTCTGGCTGAGCTTCGAGGCGGTCGTGCCCTATCCCGGCCGCGGCCCGCTGCCGCGCCCGCCGGCGGACCAGGCCCTGCCGGAGATCTCGGTCACCGACGAAACGGGCCGCCGGTACCAGCTGACCGCCCTGGGCACGGGCGGGTCCCGGGTCCGGGACCGGCAGGAGTGGCGCTGGCGCGGGCAGCTGGCCGCGGAGGCGAAGGGAGCGGGTCCGGCCGGGCCCGCCGCGCGGCTGGAGTTCGCTCCGGTGGAGGCGGGCACGCGGAGCCGGGTCGAGCTGCCGCCGCCCGCCCGGGTGGCGGCCGGCCGGAGCGATCCGCCGTGGCCGACGCCCGCCGAGGGCTACCTGGCCGAGCTGGCCAAGGTGACCAGCTACTCGATCAATGGGGCCGAGATGGGCCCGCAGGAGACGGCCGGGATCGTCGCCACCGTAGCCGGCAGCCTGACGGCCGTGGGCGCCCTGCCGGTTTCCGGCGCCTGGCGGCGCGGCGCCGCCGGAGCCGGTGAACTCGAGTGGGGCTCCCCCCTGGTGAGCCGGCACGGACGCCAGGCGTATCAGCGTGAGGCCGGGCTCCGGGACGCCGAGCACCTCGGGCTGGCGGTGCGGCTGCCCCTCGGGCACGCCACCGCGGTCATCGACAGCGTCTCGGCCCGCGGTGAGCTGGTGAGCATCCGGCTGTACGGCCACCCCTGGGTGATGGGCGAGTACTGGCCGATGATCACGCCCTGCTTCGCCGTGCGCGCCGTCGATGACGCCGGGCAGGAGCACCAGGGCATCCCCGGCGACTGGTCAGGCTCTCCCGCCAGCGAGGGCAGCGGCGACTTCCGGTTCTGGCCGCCGGTCGAGGTGGCCCGCACCAGCCTGCGGGTGACCGTGAGCACCCTGTGGGAAGCCGCCTGGGCCGAGATCCCCCTGCCCCGGTGACAGCTGCCGCGGCCGCGGTAAAAAGCCGGTTAATCTGGCCGGCCGGGTGGCATGAACGGCGCATTCCGGGTACGGCAGCAGGTACGGCCCTGGTCACGTACCGGGGGCCCCGCCGCATGACCAGATAGGACTGCTCGTCGGCGGGCCTGAGGCCCGCCCTGGAGGTGAGACATGAAACCGTTCGTGGTCAACCGGCATGGCCGCCTGGTGTTCCCGGCCAACTTCCTCGGCGATCTGGACTTCTCGGTGCTGGAGACGCTCGACCAGTTCACCGCGGTGATCGGGCGGGATTTCGAGGCGAAGGCGCCGACCGGGACCGACCTGCTGGCCCGCGTCGAGTCCGGGGCCTACGCCCGGCGCTTCGAGCTGCTGCGCGACCTGGGCCAGTACCTGTACTGGGCCAACCGGTACTCGATCACCATGTTCGACCGGCGCCCGACGCGCTGGCGGGACCTCGCCAAGCGCCGCGACGACGTCTTCCTGCCCGTGCTGACCCCGTGGGAGGACAGCGAGCGCAAGGTGGCCGCGGTCGAGCAGGCTTTCCGCGCGCTGCCGCCCACCTGGGACGCGCAGGCCGAAGACACCATCTTCGGCCTGCTGTTCGACCTGTACCAGACCAAGCTGTACCACGCCACGGAACTGCCGCCGATCAAGCCGACGGTGCCCGAGTTCCTGGCCCAGCCCGGCGCGCTGACCTTCGTCATGCCGGACTACGACCCGGACTACCCGGTCTTCACGGCCGAGCAGATCTTCGATGCCCACGAGGACGTCCCCGAGCTGGAAGCGCTGATGCGCTGGGCGATGGTCCTGCACAACCAGTACCCGTGGGACCGGTCCCGCACCGAGCTGCGCGGGCCGGGCGAGATCGGCGACGACGACTTCGTGGTGGCGTTCCACCCGCGCACCCGGGACGTGATGGCGTTCATCGAGCGGGTGAAGCGCTCGGCGCACGGCTCCTCCCCCGGGCAGGACGCGGCCCGGAGCGGGTACGAGGCGGTGCAGCCGGTGGCGCCCTATCCCCCGGTCCGGGTCCGGGAGGCGTTCGCGGTCCAGCCGAAGCTGGAGGCGCTGGCGATCGTGCGCGGCGAGCACGTCTGCGGCAACGCCGACGTGATCAGGAACGCGAGCTTTTCCTGGTCGCCGATGAGCGCGGAAGAAATCGCCGCGAAGACCGGCATCGAGCAGCGTCGCTACTCCAGCCGGGAGCCCGAGGAACTGGCGCTGCACGCGGCCCGCGCCGCGCTGGCCAAGTCAGGCCGCACCGCCGCGGAGATCGGCGCGGTGCTGGTCAGCACCTGCACGAGCAACCGGCAGATCCCGTCGATCGCGTGCTGGCTGTCCGGCGAGCTCGGCCTGCAGCAGACGCACGCCTCCATGGACATGGTGGCGGCCTGCGCCGGGCTGCCGTACGGGATGAGCGAGGCCGTCCGGCAGCTGCAGGAGGTCAGGCGGCCGGTCCTGCTGGTCTGCGTGGAGAAGTTCTCCGACAAGATAGGCAGCGTCCGCACCTCGCGGATGATCTTCGGGGACGGGGCCGCGGCGATGGTCATCGCCCCGGCGCCGGCCGGCCAGACCGGGGACGTGGAGGTCCTGCAGACCTACGCCAGCGGGCCGCACAGCGAGGTCAACTCGATCATCTGGCCGAACGCCGAGTTCGACCGGGACATCACCGTGTACGGTCCGGAGGTGAAGGCGCTCGTCCAGCGCTACCTGACCCAGATGCTCGGCGAACTCGGCGACCAGCCGGATCCCGACGACTCCGGGCGGACGCTGCTGGAGAGCATCGAGCTGATCATCCCGCACCAGGCCAACAAGACGATGATCCTCAACCTGGCGGGCCGGGCCGGGCTGTCCGCCGATCAGATGTACTTCAACGTCGAGAGGATGGGCAACGTGTCCGCAGCGAGCATCCCCATCGCGGTCCACGACGCCGTGCGCGACGGGGTGATCACCCGGCCGGTCCGGGTGTTCGCGCCCGGCTTCGGGGCGGGCGCCGTGGGCGGCTACGCGGTGCTGCGGGTCGACCCGGCGATCGTCGCGGACGAGGTGGTGCTGGACATCCTCCAGGACGCGGCCCGGCCGGCCCCGGGCCGGGGCGGCACTGCCGCGGCCGGGAGCACCAGCGACGACATCCGCGCCGCCTTCGGTGAGTAGCCCGATGAGCCAGCCTGCCTTCGCTTTCCAGCGCGTCGCGATCGTCAACCGGGGCGAGCCGGCCATGCGGCTGATCAACGCCGTCCGGGAGTGGAACGCCGAGGGACGCCCGGCGCTCCGGGTCATTGCCGTGTACACCGCCGCCGACCGGCGGGCGACGTTCGTCCGCGAGGCCGACGAGGCGGTGCTGATCGGCCCCGCCGAGGCTGACGCCGCCTTCGCCGGGAGCCCCTACCTCGACTATGCCGAGCTGGAGCGCGCGCTGCGGGCGTGCCGGGCGGACGCGGTGTGGCCAGGCTGGGGTTTCGTCTCAGAGAAAGCCGAGTTCGCCGAGCTGTGCGACCGGCTGGGCATCGTCTTCATCGGCCCGTCGGCGCAGGTCATGCGCAGGCTCGGGGACAAGATCGAATCCAAGCTGCTGGCGGAGCGGGCCGGCGTGCCGCTGGCGCCGTGGAGCGGCGGCCCGGTCGCGGACCTGGCCGGGGCCCGGGCGCAGGCCGGGTCGATCGGCTATCCGCTGATGGTCAAGGCCACCGCGGGCGGCGGCGGGCGCGGCATCCGGCTGGTGCAGTCTCCCGCGGACCTGGACGAGGCCTTCGAGCGCGCGAGCTCGGAGGCGGCCAAGACGGCCGGGGACGCGACGGTCTTCCTGGAGCGGGCCATCCGCGGCGGCCGGCACGTCGAGGTGCAGGTCGTCGCCGACGCCGCAGGCACCGTGTGGACGCTGGGCGTGCGGGACTGCAGCGTGCAGCGGCGCAACCAGAAGGTCATCGAGGAGTCCGCCTCGACCGCGCTGGACGCCGAGCAGGAGAAGCTGCTGTGCGCCCACGCTGCCGAGCTGATCAGGGCGGCCGGGTACGTCAACGCCGGGACGGTGGAGTTCCTCTACGAGCCCCGCCAGAAGCTGCTGTCGTTCCTCGAGGTCAACACCCGGCTGCAGGTCGAGCACCCGGTCACCGAGGCCACCACCGGCGTCGACATCGTCAAGCTGCAGCTGCACATCGCGGCGGGCGGCACGCTGACGGAGATCGGCCCCGGCGAGCCGCCGGCCCGCGGGCACGCCATCGAGGCCCGGCTCACCGCCGAGGACCCGGAACGCGACTTCGCGCCGGCCCCCGGCCTGATCGAGCACCTCGCGCTGCCGGCCGGCCCGGGCATCAGGGTGGACACCGGGGTGGCGCCGGGAGACGTCATCCCGCCGCAGTTCGACTCCATGATCGCGAAGGTGATCGCCTGGGGGCGGGACCGCGGCGAGGCCCGGGCCAGGCTCGCCCGCGCGCTCCGGCAGACCGGCACGGTCATCCAGGGCGGGACCACCAGCAAGGCGTTCCTGCTCGACCTGCTCGACCGGCCTGAATTCGTCCGCGGCGAGATCGACACGACCTGGCTGGACGCGCTGATGGCCGACGGCTACGCGCCGCCGCGGCGGGTCGACGTCGCCCTGCTGGCCACCGCGTTCGAGGCGTACGAGGCGCACCAGCGGCGCCAGCAGGACCGGCTGTTCACCTCCGCCGAACGCGGGCGCCCCGAGGTCGGGCACGAGAGCTGGCACCAGGTCGACGTCCGGGTGGGCGGCGAGGCCTACCGGCTCCGGGTTTCCCGGAGCCGCCCGGTCCGGTACCAGGTCGAGCTGGACGGCCGGCCGGTGGAAGTCGACGTCGACCGGTCGGGCCGGTTCGAGCTCCGGCTCGGCGCCGGCGGCCGGACCTTCGACGTGCTCTCGGTCGCCCAGGGCCCGGACTACCTCGTCGAGGTCGACGGGGCGGTGCACCGGATCTCCGGCGGCGAGGCCGGGCTGGTCCGGGCCCCGGCCCCGGCCATGGTGGTGTCCCTGCCGGTCGCGGCGGGCGACGAGGTCGCCGAGGGTGACGTGGTGGCCATCGTGGAGAGCATGAAGCTGGAGACCGCGCTGCGCGCCCCGGCGGCCGGCCGGGTCGCCGAGGTGTTCGCCGACGTCAACACCCAGGTGGACAGCGGCGCCAAGCTGCTGCGGATCGAGCCGGAGGCCGGCCAGGAGGCGGAGCCCGAACCGGGCCATCGACGGGTGCGGGCGGACCTCAGCGCCCTGGCCGAGGCGGCCGGGGCCAAAGGCGGCCGCGATCCGGCCGCCGCGGAAGCCGAAGCCGCCGACGCGCTGGTGGCGCTGCGCTCCCTGGTGCTCGGCTTCGACCTTGACGAGCACGAGGCCCGGCGCCAGCTGCAAAGGCTGGCCGCCGCGCGGGCCGAACTGCCCGCCGGCGACCCGCGCCTGCTCGCCAGCGAGGCCGGGATCCTGCAGATCTTCGCGGACGTGTCCGCGCTGTGGCGCAACCGCCGGGTACCCGGCGAGTCGCCGGCCGACGACGAGGCAGCCGTCGACAGCGACGCCGCGCGCAACCCGCAGGAGTACATGCACGCCTACCTGCGCTCCCGGGACGCCGACGCGGAAGGCCTGCCGGAATCCTTCCGGATCAGGCTGCGCCGGACCCTGGCCCACTACGGCGTCGGTGACCTGGAGCCGTCGCCCGCCCTGGACCCGGCGCTGTACCGGATCTTCCTCGCCCACCGCCGGGCCGCGGCGCATGTGCCGGTGGTGTCGGAACTGCTGCAGTGGCGGCTGCACCACCCGGAATCGCTGGGCTCCGCGGCCGACGACGTCCGTGACCGCTACCGGCGGACGATCGATCAGCTGGTCATGGCCACCCAGCTGCGGCACCCTGGCGTCGGTGACCTGGCCCGCCAGGTCCGGTATCGCTGTTTCGACGCTCCGCTCATCGCCGCCGAGCGGGACCAGGCCCAGGAGCAGGTGCGCGCGGAACTCGACCGGCTCTCGCCGGACCCGCAGGCCCGGGCGGCCCAGATCGACGCCATCGTCGCCTCCGGCGAGCCCATCCTCGGCGTCTTCGCCGAACGGCACCATCCGGTCATGCTCGAGGTGATGACCAGGCGGTACTACCGGATCCGGCCGCTGCGGAACGTCCAGGTCACCGAGCGGAGCGGCCGCCCGCTGCTGACCGCCGAGTACGACCACGACGGGCGCGACTACCTGATCATCGCGGCCGTGGCCGACGGCAGGGAAAACGCCGCCGGGACGGACCTGCCCCAGCTCATCGACGCGCTCCCGCCCGGCCGGACCGTGCTCCTCGACCTGTACGTCACCTCCCAGACGCCCGAGGAGGAGGGCAACGGCAACCCCGACGCCCGCGCGGAGCGGATCCGCGGCAAGCTCGGCCCCATCCCGCCCAGCGTGGACCGGGTCGCCGTCGCGGTGCGCCGCGCCGACGGTTCCGAGCGGGACGACCCGGCCTGGTACACCTTCTACGGCGGCCCGGACGGGGTGGCGGCCGAGGACCGGACGCAGCGCGGGCTGCACCCGATGGTGGCCGAACGGCTGGGCATGTGGCGGTTCTCCCGGTTCGAGATGACCCGGCTGCCGTCAGCACCCGACGTGCACCTGTTCCGCATCAAGGGCCGCGCGATGCCCGACGACCAGCGGCTCATGGCCCTGGCCGACGTCCGCGTCGTGACCATCCTGCGGGACGAGGACGGGCGGGTCCGCGGGCTGCCGCAGCTCGAGCGCATCCTGGACGCCTGCCTGGACAGCCTGCGCACGGCCCGGTCCGCCGACCGGGAGCTGGCCCGGCTGGACTGGAACCGGGTCAAGCTCTACGTCTGGCCGGTGGTGGAG